>Ga0079992_134940_pt1 | contig 15454 bp, 9 predicted proteins | sample FaiFalFF_MnMetaG_3_FD_69197 | JGI IMG/M metagenome (GOLD analysis project Ga0079992, IMG submission 69197) | Freshwater microbial communities from Yellowstone National Park, Wyoming, USA - Fairy Falls B (FF_Mn_B) MetaG (SPADES assembly) (version 2) | ecosystem: Environmental > Aquatic > Freshwater... | reverse complement strand
CAGAGGTAGCGCATTGGCATGGGGGGCCAAAGGTCGCCGGTTCAAATCCGGTCGCCCCGACACCAAAAAATGGCAATTCAACTTGACGAAAAAAACTTTGACCAACAAATAAAATCATCTGAACCTATATTGATTGATTTCTGGGCTGCATGGTGTGCCCCTTGCAGAGCAATAGCTCCAATCCTTGAAGAGATAGAGAAAGAAAATGATAAAATAAAAATAGGGAAGTTGAATGTTGATGAATACCCAGATATAGCTTCAAAATATAAAGTCTTTTCTATCCCAACACTTATAATATTCAAAGATGGGAAAGAACTCGGCAGAATGGTCGGAGCAGCTCCAAAAAGTAAATTGCTCCAATTTATAGAAGAAACTCTCAAAAATTCATAAGGAACCAAAACCAAATCTAATGGAAAAAAGAGAAGAAGAAACAATAGAGATTATAAGGACAAAGTATTCAAAAGTCAGAGTTCCAAAGAACATAAAAGTAAAAACTCAAACTGAATGGGAAATAAATAAAGAACTATCAGAAGACCAAAAGAATTTAGTAGAAAAGATAATTTCAAATCTTAAAATAAGAAATCAAGAAAATTCTATATTCATTTTTCCAGCTGAAAAAAAAATCATAATAGAAGATAAGAGAAAAAAGAAAAAAGAAAAAGAGAATGAAGAAGAAAAGAAGATAATAGACTTTCAACTACAAATCAACGCAACATCTTTTCAACCTATTGAAAATATAATAAGAGAACATTCAAAAAGCTTGAATATAAAGCTGCAAGATGGTGATAATGTATTTTTGATTTTCGCAGATAATAAATCTGACGGAAATGGATTTGAATTCATACCAAATTCGCTAAAAATAGAAACAGAAAAAGGAAGTTATGTAAGAATATTCAAAGTATATATTGATGAAGCTCAAATATGGGAAGCCTCATCAATTGAGATATTAGTTGGAGAAAACTCAAAGTTAGAATTGCTCTCTTTTGAAGAATCCGGAGAAAAAGCAAGATTCTTTGAAAGAATAAAAATTCTGTTGGGGGAAAAATCCGAAATTAAAGAAGGAAATATATGGAGGGGAGAAGGGAGAGGATTTTTAATTAAAGATGTAATACTTGAGGGAAAAGAGAGTTCAGCTTACGATTACCACATAATTTCTTCCTTTGGCTCAAAAAACCTTGAAGTAATATACAATATGGAACATAAAGGAGAAAAAACAAAAGGAGAAGTTATAGTGAGAGCATTAACAAAAGACAAATCGCAAGTGGTTTTCTTGCAAAACGCTAAAATAATAAATCAAGCAAAATGGTCTGATTCCTACATAGAAGGCAAAGCAATCAATTTCTCACCTGATGCAAAAGTTTTCCTCGTTCCATCAATGCAAATAGATACTAACATAGTGAACGCAAAGCATGCGGCATCTGTTGCAAAAGTAGGAGAAAACGAGATTTTCTACCTGACATCAAGAGGCATAGAACCTGATTTGGCAGAAAAAATAATAGTAGAAGGGTTCTTTTATGAGTTAGCAGAAAAAATGCCAATTGATATAGATGAAATTATTCCCAAACTCCTCTATCACCACCGAGTTCTTTCGCTTTAAGGAGTCTTTTATCTGCAAGCTTTATTATTTCATCATAAGAAGATGGAGCTTCATTTACACTTGCAAGTCCCCAGCTTACAGATATTCCTTCAGTAATAATAGCTCTCAAATCCTCTGACATGGAAAACCGAGTAGAAATTCTTTTTATAGCTCCTACTGCATTTTCTTTTTCTATCTCATCAAGTAATAACACAAACTCATCTCCTCCAAATCTCGCAGGAACATCATATTTTCTCACGCTACTTTTTAAAATAGAAGAGAAGGTCCTCAAAACACCATCACCGACAATATGTCCATAAGTATCATTTATTGATTTGAACTTATCTATATCAAATATAGCCACTGCGTAGCCTCTTCCGGTTCTTTTGAATTTTTCAAAGTTCTGTTCCAACCTTGAGATAAAATACCTTCTGTTATAAATTCCGGTGAGCGGATCTGTTATGGCTTTTAACTCTATCTCTTTTTCCTTATCTATTCTTTTCATAATAGATTCAACAAATTTTGAAACTATAAACACAAAATTTCTTTCTGCACTACTGAGATCTCCAAAAATAACTATAAAACCGTGATACGCTCCATTTTTTAAAAGAGGGAAAGATATATATCCACCACTATCATCTTCAAGCTTACCACGTGTTATCTGATTTATAAAAGGTTCAGCAAATTCTTTGCCCTTCAGTATTTCATGCTCTGAATCTTGTAAGATGACGACGGAAATTTTCTTTTTTGGGAAAACATATTCAAGAAAGTTCCCAACCTCAAGTAGAACCTTTCGCTTATCTGATTCAATAACGGAGTATCTTGCGAAGTTCGTCAGATATATCAAGTAACTGTTCATGGTTTTAGCTTCACTGAGTTCATTCTGCACACGCGAAAGCAACAAAGATAACAAATCATAAACTTTTTTTTCTTTAAATTGTTCCAAATCAAAATTTAAACCTTGTGATTTTTTAATTTCTTCTTCGGCAGAATCCAAAGCTTTCACAATACTATCAAATCTTGAAACATAAGAATTGAAAATAAGATATAAAAAAAGGGCAAGTAAAAAGAGTATGGGAACAACATAAAAAATATCAGCCCCACTTATGAAGCTAAAAATCGCAAAATAGACGATGAAAGTCAAAGATGAAAATAAAAACGCATAGGACTTATTTTCAACAAATTTTATGATGAAAAACAAAACTAAACCAAAAAATACAGTAATAAAAATCTTTATCAGCTCAGCCATATGAACAACAAAAAATAAATACTAACTGGAAACAGAGAAATATATAATAATACAAACAAAAAATCTAAAAATAAGATTTTAATAACAAAATTAAGAGAAAAAAAGAAAAGAAAGTAAAAAAAATAAATCTGTTTTTATTGAGAAGCTACTTTGGGCTTCACAATAAGATAGTAGAATGTACTTGAGAGTAAGAAAAAGAATAAAAATATCTGTGGAATAATTGTTTGTAAAGTTGGAAAAATACCGAAAAAGTCAAGAGAGGGTATGTTGATAAAAGTTATAGGTATAATGCCTGCTTCTTGAAATTCAGCAATAGCTTTGCCCAAAAGAGCAACCGCTACCAAATTCAAAATGATATTAGTTATAATAAAGAATATTCGGGGTTCAAGTTTTATTCTCAAAAAATAAATTAAAAATGCAACAATAGAAAGAGAAGCTGAACCAAAAATTATTCCATAAAACGCAGATTTAACATCTCCAAGGGCTCTGAGAAAAAGCGCAGTTTCTCCCGCCTCCCTTGAAACAGCAAAAAAAGATAGTAAAAATAAAGCAGTATAGTTTTTCAAATTTGCATAACTTTTCGTCTTCTCAATAAATTGCCTTATTTTTTCCCGCCTTGAATATTCAAGAAGCCAGAAACTCACATAAAGTATAACAAAAACAGCTACTAAAGTCAAAAACCCCTCCATAAATTCAGGATTAATCAAAACTACATTACCTAAAACAATCCATAGCAAAATTCCAAAAATAATTCCTAATACAGTACCAAGATAAACCGGTTTCCTGCTCGCCCGAGCAATAGAAACTATTCCCAAAATAGCAGAAATTATCAAAATGGCTTCAAAACCCTCCCTGAAAACAATAACAAAAGCAGAAAAAACTTTACCTACATCTCCCCTTCCCTTTATTTTATCCACCGCCGATAAAATTTCATTTATATTTTTTTTGGCTTCTTCAATTTTTCCCTCCTTTATTTTTGTGTGAGCAGATCTTGAAAGAATCTCAATTTTTTTGACCGATGAAAAATCTCTTATCGCAATTTTACTTTCCACCCCCTCAAATATAAAATAAGCTAAATCTAATGTATCTTTTGCCTCAGAAGTTTTACCTTCGTCAAGAAACCGGATAACATTTTTTAACCCTGAAGAGAAAACATCTAACTCATCAAGATAGAAAACAGATAACCTCAACTTTCCTGCTTTCTCAAAACCAAATTTATTTTCAAGTTCAGAATTTGAAAGATGTGAGAGCTGAAAGAGTAATGAGAAATCATCAAAGTCGTTTTCTTTTTCTTTGTTTTCAATTTTCATATCTTGATATCTCATAGCAGATACGAAGAAAGAAAGGGACCATCTTTCTTTATCTGACATCTCAAAGTGTGTCATACGAGTTCCTTCAATACCGAATTTCGTTATTGTGAAAACTTTAACAGGAGATATATCTGGTGATGTTAGAGGAGATGGTGGAGGGGAATCTTGGAATTCAACCTTATATCCTTCACCTTTTTCGCCGTGACAAGAGGCACAATTTAATTTATAAATTTTTTCTCCGAGCTTGAAATCAGGTATAAAGTTAGGTCTCAGGTCTCCTTTTTTTAAAGCAAATTCACTTATTTTATTTGCAAGCTGTCTTACTACTTTTACATCTTCTTTATTTTCTATTGCCCGACAGAGCTCCGAGGCTACATCTTCGACTTCCGTTCCCTGAACGAGTGAAACAATTTCTGAGCAGAAGTCTTTCATTTCAGAGTATTCAAAATCTGAAATGACTTTTCCATCTTTTACTGCGTTCTGGTAGTCGGATGCTATATAGCTTGCGAGCATAAAAAGTCTTGAGGAATCTGCGAAAGATTTTTGAGCTAAAGTGAGAAGGAGTGCCAAAGAGAAATTGATAATGATTTTCATTTTCATCATTTTAATTTAACCCTCAAAAAATAAAGTGAACTTTTCTCAAAATCTTTTCCACAATTTAAAATGTTTAAATTAAAGCATATGAGGAAATTAGAAGAAATAATAAGAGAGCTCCCTGAAAATATAAGAGGTCCGATATATGAAGCATTCATATCTTTCAAAGAAGATGTACTCCTCAAAGAAACAAGAGAAATAAAAGATCAGATAAGCAGGGTGTGGGAGGTGCTAAAAGAGCTCACGGAGGCTCAGAGGAGGACTGAACAGGAAATAGAAAAAATATGGAATGCAATAAAAGAGCTCACGGAAGCTCAAAAAAGAACCGAGGAAGCTCAAAGGAGAACTGAAGAAGAACTCGCATCATTCAGAAAGACCGCAGAAGAAAACTTCAATAAAGTATGGACCGCTATAAGAGAACTTGCAGAAGCTCAAAAAAGAACTGAACAAAGGGTTGAAGAACTTGCACAAGCTCAAAAAAGAACTGAGCAAAGATTAAATGAGTTAGCAGAGGCTCAAAAGAGAACTGAACAAAGGGTTGAAGAACTTGCACAAGCTCAAAAAGAAACTGAGGAAAAAGTTCGGGAACTTGCAGAAGCCCAAAAGAAAACTGAGGAAAGTTTGAAGAAGCTTATAGAGGATCACAGGAAAACAAGGGAAAAACTCGAAGGACTCTCAGACTCTTTTGGGTATTTACTTGAAGACAGAGCTATGAAATCTTTTCCGAAAATTCTCAAAGAAAACTATAATTTTGATGTAGTTGAAAAACTCAGAAGAGATTACATTATTATAAATGGCGAACATGTTGAGGTTAATATTTAAAGTTTTCTGAGGAATTGCTCTGCCTTTTGCTCTGATTTTGAACAATTTCAGCATTATATAAATTTAAAAATCTTCAACAGCATGGCAATAATAGATATAAGAAGTGGTATGTTGAATGCAAGTGAGACTCTGAACATGAAATCAAATCTTTTGTTCATCTCCTCAAACCTTTTCTCTGTAAAATAAATAATTTCTTGAAACCTTTTATCAGACTGTTCCCTCATCTCTTGGAACCTCCTATTAGTTTCTTCTCTCATCTCCTGAAACCTTAAATTAGTGAAATTTATAAGTTCTTTGAACCTCTTATCACTCTCCTCCCTCATCTCTTGAAATCTCTTATCTGTACTTTCTTGATATGCTTTTATAATCTCCATAACCATCTTCAAATCATCTTTTGTTGCCATCTTTTCTATAATTTGTTCAAACCTTTTATCAGTACTTTCCTGATATGAATATATAGCTCTAATTATATCTTCAAACCTTTTATCTGTGCTCTCCTGATATGCTTTCATAATCTCCATAACCATCTTCAAATCATCTTTTGTTGCCATCTTTTCTGTAACCATCTTTATTTCATCTTTTGTAGTTTGAGCGAGCAGGCTTATTTCATCTTTTGTAGTTTGAACAACAAGGCTCAAATCATCTTTCGTTGCCACTTTTTCATATAAACTATCCATTTTTCCCGACAAATCATCAAGATCTCTTTTTATTGGATGCAAGATATTTGAAAAAATATCGGCTCTTTTTTCTATTGCCTTTGTAATAATATAAGGATTTTCTTCAAGTAAAGAAGCGATTACATCTGCCAAAACTTCTTTGTGCTCTTGCAAAATTTTCCTTATAGCCTCAACCTCCATACTTTTACTTTAATAACATATCCGCAATTTACATAATTTTGAAAATTCTATTTTGAGAAAAACATCACAATCTGAAAATTAAAAGATATAGATAGAGTAAAAACCGAAAGGAGGTTCACAAAAAATGGAAACTGTAAATCTAACCTTTCAGGTAATTTTTTTGATTCTTGGAGTTTTCTTGTCTGTGAAATATTGAGGCGAATCGAAGAATTAGAAAGATGATAGCTCAAAAAATTGACGAAGGTTTCAAGCTTATTGCACTTTTAATTTTAGCTGAAACTCCGGAGGAAAAAAAGGAATTAGCAAAATCAATTCTTGAGAAAAAAGATTAAACTTTTTTAGGAAAGGAGGTAAAAAATATGGAGGTAGCAATTACAATAATGGGAATTGGGATTACCTTGATGGCATTTATTATAACATATCTTGCTTGGAGGAATGGGAAAATTATAAAAGAGAACACGAAAATAGTCATTGAAAACATAAAAGTAGTCGTTGATAAAATAGATGAACTTGGACAGAAAATGGATGAAGGATTCAGAGAAATAAGGAAAGAAATTAGGGAGATCGGAGAGAAAATAGACCAAGGTTTCAGGCTTATTGCACTCTTAATTTTAGCTGAAACCCCAGAAGAAAAAAAAGAATTAGCAAGAAAAATCCTCAAAGAAAAAAATTTAAATTAAACTTTGGAAAAATCGGAAAAAATAAAAAAATAAAAAAATGAAAGTTGCTCAAAAACTTGACTTTTTTAATTTTTCGTATTATATTATTATGTATAACGAAAACAAAAAATAAAAAAGGGGGTGATAAAAAATGGAAAAAATAATAATGAAGAAAGAAAAAAAGGAAAAGGAAAAGAAAAAGAAAAAAATAGAAATAAACGGTCTATTAGTTGCAGCACTGATAGTCTTTGGAATTTGGATCTTACCAAAAAATGTTAGCCCTCATACCGTAAACTGCTGCCCCACATATCCGAGCCAATCTCTGTGGCTTCAACTCGAATCCGGATTCTGGAGTTGGGTTAATAATGTTGTATGCACTAACACCACTCCTCCCAGCATATTTAATGATCCAATTATGAGGAATTTTATACAGTGCTTGCTTCAAAAGACTACTGATTCCTCCGGAGGTCAGTGCAGATGTAAAGAATCTCCATATGATTGTACAATAAGCTCATATACACCAAGAAACCTCGTATCAACACCCGTTAACATCCCAGTCCCCGGAAAAGGTACTGTATCTATAACACAGGCTCGTATCACCAGCTGGTCTATTACCAGTTTGAGCTGCGGTATATCTGTTGTTGATGACGCCGCTACCTCGTGTCCGGGAACATATCCATCGTACGATTATGTAAAAGTAAGTATAAATTTGGGCATTCAAGCCACTGTTGAATTGAATGTAAACCAATGTGACATAGAGAAGGCAAATCCAAGCGACCCTTGTCCTGCTGGTAGTACCAACCGTACTTATCGTGCCGACATCAATATATCGGCTGCGCCAGCGGAGTTAGGATTTAACTTCTTCCTCAGGCACCTTGAAAATTTCCTCACCCCAAGTGCAGCTTCATGCAACGGTTCAACTTTACAAGATGTAGGTGTGTCGGTCGCATACCTTTATTTGGGAAACCCAGCAACTCTTACTTTCAGGTGGACATTCACTGACGCTCCTGCCGGTAAAGATTTCCTTAGGCAACTTGTAGCGTTTATTGATGCACAGCTTAGATACCAGTCGTTTAACAAAGATATTCTCGCTGCTGTGAGACCGTATTTGGGTCCGATGTCGGTTTATGATTTGAAAGACTGGCTCGGAACAGACTTAATAAATAATCCAGCTCAAACACGAAGTTGCAGGAACGGTGGAAAATTTTCCCACCCTATTGCAGGAAAAGTGTACTATGACCTTGGAATAGAAACAGCCTTTTGCGCCATTGGGGGACCAGGAACACAACATCGAGGCTCCTTAGATATAGACATAGATTATGATGACTTGCCATCAGGCGACCCGGGAACGATGGGATGTTCTTGCCCTGCTGTTTCAGGAGGTGGTAATCCATGTGGAGGGAGCCATATATGTGCTGCCATACACTGCTCATTTTTCCAGAGACTCTGGTGTCTGCTTGTGAATGAAAAGGTTCTTCACATTGAGGACCCACCGGGCTCCGGTGTTCCGGTTTCAAGGAATACAGCTGGTATGTTCGGCAGTCTTATGGGTTCACTTGGTACCTGCGAGCAATGGGTTATGTTCTTGCCTCCTATGAGAAGCTTCTGTCCTTCGGGTTCAGGAAAACTTATGGGTATAAGAGCCGTTCCAACAGGATGTGGAAGTGTAGTATGTGGAGCAACAATGCAAAGACCAGGAGCACCAGGTGCCTGGCAAAACTACCCAGTTGATTTGCGATTTTATGTACCTTATGATTTTGAATTCTGGATAAATGATGCCGGATGGAAAAGACTGATGTCACTTCTTATAGACCTAAATTTCGGGGTTAATCCTGCATGGTGGTCCTGCGGAGGTGCTCCTTGTGCAAGTTACCACAGAGTTGCATATCTTGGTGTCGTTATAGACCCTGATATAACAGGGTTTGAAGTGCCTCCTCCACCTTCCCAACATCCCAATTTCCCAGGTCCGGCAGGATGGATAGGGGTTGTAGCTGATGTGATAGGTGTGCTTTTGAACGGGAATCTATTTGCAGGAGCTTATCTTGGATTTGGACTAAGACCCATAATAGACCCTGATGGGGTTATTCCAATTCCAACACCTGGTCCACCGAATTTAGACCCTGTTCCAGCGGTTACATATAATCCTGGAAGTTTTGGGGAACCCGACCTCAATAGTAGTATAGATGTTTCAGGGGGATTTTTGAGATTGAGGTTTAACATAACTGGTGGTTTGACGGCGCGATGGCTTACAAAAATGATAGATGAAAATATGAACATTGCTCCACCACTGAATGCAAAAACGGCAATATTACCCGAAACTCTGATTGTAAATTACACTGAACCAAAATGGACTGGTATGGAAATACAAGTTGATGCAGTAGGAGGCGAGGACATAATGTATGTGTGGAGGATTGATGGTGGAGTTTGGAGAGGTCCAGAAAGAACTAACAAAATCTTTCTCCCGGGACTGCTTGAAGGTTACCACAAGTTTGAGGTCGCTGCTGTTGATAACAAAACCGGACTTTATGATCCAACCCCTGCAAAGCTTGAGTTTTTAGTTGATAGCTTAGGTCCTGATATACACACCAACCTTCAACAAGATAAAGTTCGTTCTGGATTTGTTGTGAAAGTGAAAGCTGTGGATTCCTGGACGCCGGAGGATAAAATTCAAATCTCCTGGAGAATAGACGACGGAGATTGGACAGATTGGACATATGAGAAAGAGATAAAATTAGATTTACCAGAGGGTCGGCACAAGATAGAAATAAAAGCCCGAGATTTGAAAGGGAATGAGAGTATATGGAGCAAAGCATTTTTTGTTCAAAAGGAGGTGCCATTTGGATGTTCAGCAAGATAAAAGGAGGTGCCATTTGGATGTTCAGCAAGATAAAAGCTTATCTACCTTTTTATCTCCTGACGGCTATACTCTTACCTACTTTAATAGTTTTAGCTGATATTGCAAGCAACTCTTTTACTCCATTAGAGCCATATCTTGATTCACCATTTACACCCGAAAACTCTCCGAAATCTATGAAAGAACTTTGGAACCCAGCAATGGCAGGTCCGGAAAATTGTCGTTTGGGTTATGAAAGTCCTTTCATACCATTTAAATATTATGCTGAAAGAGGAACCAGAAGCTTTTTTATAAGAGGAGAAAAATATTTCCCATTTGATCCCTCAAAATGTTCAGATTTGGTCTTAGATAGGATGGGCATGGCTGAATGCTTAAAAAGGCATGGAATAAAACCTGAAGATTTGCCACCAATAAACCCATTTCCAAATCGTGTCGCTCCTCTTCCCCCAGATGCTGAAAGGCTTTTCTTCTCAATAAGAGGAGAAGGCAGATTTAAAGCTCCTCCTCGCATATCACCCGAAGGCAAAGTTGGACACCCCCCAGGTGAGCCGTTCTGGTGGCGTGCAATTGCATTAAGACTATCCCCAGACTTCCTCCAAGCCCTTGAAACTTCTCTATCAGGCTACCTCTCTAATCAAATTAACATAGAAGCAAATAAAATTTGTAATCCAGCATACGCAGGTTCAGGTTATAGATATCAGAGAAATTCGAATAATACTTGTACTGACCTTCAAAATTGTGCGGACTCCGGTTCCAGTTCAGGTATCTGTGGCTCTTTGGTTAGCTGTCCAGGTTCAACTTGCGCCCCCTCTTTTTATCCATGCATAAGTATACCAATAGTCGGTGATTGTGCAGCCAAAGACACTTTCCCGTGTGATACAAACGGTGTTTGCGCCGTCGGATCTAATGATAATAGATGCGTTTATATACAAACACCCCTTCAAATCCAGTTAGCAGACTGCTCAAATGTCAATAATATTAATTGTCCGTATACACCAAGCTGTCAAGATGATGGACTTGCAGTAGATGTATATGTACCAAGATTTGATTTAGAGCTATTTATGAGAGTTGTGAACTATAGACCAACACCTGCACACTGCAATTCTCTTACAGTAGAACATAGATGCGGGAATTGTGGATCACATACTGATTGCTGCAACGATGCTGAAATATGCGGATTAGCAGGGGTATGTCCGTGGCTCAGTGCCGTTGATGGATGCCCCTGCTGTGATGATTATATTAGGCATCGCTTCTGGATGGATAATATTTGGGCTTACAACATAGCTTTCTTATTTTATGGACCAAACTCAGCTCCCTTTATGACTCCATGTGGCAGCCCAGCTACCCAGTTTCACGGGGGGCACCCTGGAGAGTGGATAGACCTATGCGCTTGTAATCAAGATGTATCTTTTGGTAATTACGATTCTACATATTGCGACTGGGGTATATGTGGAGCTCTTGCTGACCTTATAGAAAACTTCCAAAGAGATACTGTAAGGTGCACCGTTTCAAGGCAACTAAACTCCCTTCTATCCGGAGCACTCAAGAGTTTCTTAGCCGGTGTTTTCCCTCTATCAGCTATGGAGCTGCTTGGAGCTTGCAGCACGAATGCTTATCACATCGGTATTTACCCTGAAATCTGCGCAGGCAGATCCTTAGGTTATCCATGGGACTACTGGAACGGTGGAGCGGGTCTCGTATTATTTTTGGATATGACATGGCAACTTGGCACAGCTTCAAGTTGCGTCGCTGGTGGTCCTTGTCCCCAATATCCCACATCTGTTCCATCAACATCATGTAAAACTAACCCGCAAACTTGTCTTCCGGCATCCGGTTATGACATAGGGATTTATGTTGACCAGCAGCTCATAAATGAGCTCTTTTATGTTTTCTGGTCGCAGGGACTTTTATGCTATACATTCAGGCTCTCCCCAGACCAAGCTTGGATGCTCATCCCGGGGTTAAGGCAGGTAACTGGCTCCCCAACAGCCGTTGATGTATCTTTTATTCCAGTGTGTAATCCAACACCTCAATTCTCAACATCAGGCGGAACATTTACACTAACTATACCAAGGTTTTATCTGAGATTTAGAACAGCAGGCGGAACGCAACTTTTTGATTTGCAGATGAGAATGACAATTTCAGGACAGCTCGGATATAATACAACCACTTGCCACCCATTAGATCCCTTGTGTGGTTCAACTTTCAGGTGCAAAAGATGCTACTCGTGGGGATGCCAAGACGAGTATGTACAATATGGTCCGGGATATTTACAAATAACGAATGTAACGATAGACCCTGTTGTAGAGGCTATAGTAAACAGACACCCGGCAATAGACGCTACCCCACCATACACTGAGATAGCAGATGTTATAGCTGTTCTGCTAGACGGATTGATAAACAATGCTCTTATAAGAACAAGGATTTATAATCTTTTAGGGCTCCTTCCTTTGAAGATGGACCTACCTGGATTTTTTATTGGTTTTATGAATAATGCCTTGGTTGCAAGATTAACTCTGCCAAGACCACTTTGCATAAACTTTCTTTTGGAATTTGGAAAGTTCTCCCCACAAATAGGTTTAGCTTCATCTGAATTTTCTGAGATCCCTCCTGACTTTCAAAATACTCCGAAACCAAAGGTAGAAACTATTGTTGTCCCAGAAGAAAACGGTCGCATTTCCCCTGAAAGTATAAATTACCAAGAAGAAAAAAGAGAGTATGTGATAAACTCTGATGAGCCCATAAGATTTAAGGTCAAAAGCAAAATTGATAACTTTTATCCAGACGAAAATTCATCCGTTGAACTTCTTTGGAGATATGAAGGAGGATACATGTGGCACAAAATAGAAAATGGTGAGTTTTACTTCAAACCCGTTTCAGAAACTACCGTTGAAATCTTCACTGCTGTAAGACACCTGCCCAGCGGAGTTTACACAATAGTTGATGAAAACCCAGTAAAGATCAGAGTGAAAAAAGGTATTCAGGGAAAAATAGAAGGTCCAGATAAACTAAGACCTGGGGAGTTAGGAGTTTTTGAGGTAAAAGCTGATTACGAAAATCTTGAAATATCATACGGAGTTGATGATGGTGATTTTACAAGGTTCTTACCAACCAGAACAATAAAATTGAGATTTGAAGAAGGAGGCAAGCATACTCTCAAAGTCATACTCAAAAGCGGAGAAAAATATGGAGTTGTTAGCAAGGAGATAGAAGTAGAAGGGGAACCAGCAAAAGGCTGCGGTGGTCCTGGGCTGCCATTTGGTCTATCATTGAGTGGAATTTTCGCGGTCTTCTTCTTAACCATCGGCAAAAGGAAGAAAATGAAAGATGGGAAAAAATAATTTCCTCCTTTTTTCCTTCCCATTTTTTCTTTTCTTTTCTATTTCCTTCTTTTCTTTTTCGTGTGGTGGTTCAAAATCTAATCCTAACTCAGATCCAAATTTTAAGATATTAGAATTCGGACCGCAGGGAGAAAATGTATCTGCTGATGCAAGCATCTTTGTAAGATTTTCAAACAAGGCAACAGATTTTTCATTCTCCATAACCCCTTATGTAAAACTTACACCTTACTGGTATGATGAGAGCAACATTCTAAAACTTGTTCCAGACGGTGGTCTTGAATTCTCAACAAAGTATTCTGTTTATGTTGAAGGTAAAAGTATAAAATCAAATTCAAGAGCATCTGTTATGTGGGAATTTAAGACAGCTGCTCGTCCGCAAGGCTCACAAGCTGGACCACAAATCTCCATAGAAAGAGGCTGTTTTAAAGATAAACTAATTTTCAACATATCTTCCACTTCCACCATTTCATTTTCAGTTTATGTAAATTCTAATTTAGTAAAAAAAGATACATTAGGATATGGCTCAAAAGATGTACAAATAGAGGAAGGTTTCACGGAGGGTAAGAATGACCTTGCGGTAGAAATAATAAATTTGGTAGATGGAAGTAGGATAAAATACACTTTTGAGGTTACAAAGGATACAGTTCCGCCAAAAGAGCCAGAACTTGTAAAAATCTCAAGAGCTGAATTTTCAATAAAAGAACCAGAAGACTCAGGCTGCGGTGTTGATCACTACAACCTTTATGAAATAATAGAAGGAAATCAAGTGCTTTTAGGTGCAGTTGTTGCAGAAAAAAACTTTTTTGACACATACTTTATGGCGTTCCAAAAAAGTAAAATATGCATTACCGCAGTAGATAAAGCATATAATGAATCAGGATGCTCAAATGTTGAGGAGCAAGGCTTTGAAAAATTATCTATAAACTTTGGAGCACCAGTAAGCTATCCTGTAATAAAAGACAAAAAACTATTTTTTATATCGGATGGAAAACTCTTCGTCTATGACGGTCAAGCACCAAAGGAGACAGGATTTTCTTGTAATAAAATTTCCGGATTACCAGATGGTAATATTGCGTGTGAATCACAGGATGAGGTTTTTGTTATCTCCGAGTCATCTTCAAAAAAATTATACTCTGGACAACTTATGGCGACCTGCGAAAGAGATTTTGCTGTATCAGATGGAAAATCTGTAAGAATTTATAATGCAAATTTTGAAATAAATCAAGAGATAAATATTGAGGGTGTTGAGAGTTTAGAATGCGCTGATATAGATAAAGATGGAGAGATTGAGCTGATAATGGGAATACCGAAAGAAGATAAGATATATATGGAGCGTTTAGATTTTAAGAATTTGATAGGAAGATCGGATACGATTTCTGCCGGTGAAGGTAATCTTATCATCATCAACAAAGGCTCAAAGTTTGGAAGTTTTATAGAAAGTATAGAAAAACCTGAACCAAAAATTTTCGTTTTAGTACCAGAGTGGGATTTGAATTACGCATACCGAAAAATTGCAGAAGCAGAAGGAGAGAAACCTTCGGAGACGAATGTTGATTTTGGCACGGGCTCGATGATTTTTGTAATCTCACCTTTCAATCAAAACCAAATCTATGACTTAATTTACACAGATATAAAAGGAGCAAGAAAATTCAGACTGTTTGAAGATAAATTTATCCTTTGGCTTACAAATTCTGGGCTTATTGCTGATTTCCACATCTCAAAAAGATTTAGCCAAATCAAGCTACTTGAAAATGTCCTTGATATTGCAATCGGCGATGTAGATGGCGATGGAAACAAAGATATTATAGCTACAACGGAAAATTCCATAGAAATTTTTAGGTAAAATAAAAAAATCAAACTTAAATTAAATTTATCTATGTTTATGGAAAGAAAACATAAACAAACAAAAAAACAGACAAAAAAAGAGAAAGAAAATGGGAAACAGAAAGAAAATAGAAAAACAAGATTTAAGGTAAAACCTTTGAATGTAGAATCTACAAATAAGAGAAAAGAGAAGATAATTGAAATTTTGGATAAAAGATATGCTCAAAAATCAGACATTTTAAAAATACTTGAAGAACTCCGCCTGCAAAGAGAAAGCTCAGACAGAAAATTTGAGCAAATGAGAGAGGAATCAGAAAAAAGATTTCAGCAAATGATAGAGGAAAATAATAAAAGATTTCAAGAAATGA
>Ga0079992_124054_pt1 | contig 15456 bp, 17 predicted proteins | sample FaiFalFF_MnMetaG_3_FD_69197 | JGI IMG/M metagenome (GOLD analysis project Ga0079992, IMG submission 69197) | Freshwater microbial communities from Yellowstone National Park, Wyoming, USA - Fairy Falls B (FF_Mn_B) MetaG (SPADES assembly) (version 2) | ecosystem: Environmental > Aquatic >... | reverse complement strand
TCGGAGGTCGCGAGGGAAGCCGCGCTTCCCGCATCGATCGTTCTCTCCCCTCCTTGGGCCACCGGTTCGCGCAGGGCCACTGCGGGCTGCCGAACGGCATCCCAATCCCCGATCATTGGAAGGGAAGAGCCAACCGATTACTGTCGGAGCGCCGAGGGCATGGATGTCGGGCGCTGGGGCGGGCCGATTCCTTCGAGCCGCCGGGTTGACGGGATCGACGGTGTGGGGCTGCCTGGGCCAGCGCGATCGGGATCGCGCGCCCGAAGGCAGCCCCGCGGTTGGGAGAAGCAGGACGAGTTGCCTTGACGTTGTCAGACCCGCCTTCTTCGATTAGATTGGGAATGGATCCGGGAGGAAGGCATTGAAATTGCTCTATGAGGGCTTATGCCCGTAGAGTCCGCTCGCTGGTTCCATGAAGCTTTCAACGATCGGATGCTTGCGGATGATGCCCCTTCGGTCTTGTTCTCCCCCGAAAGAGTCCGTCATCTGAGGGAGCGTGTGGCGTTGTTCCTCAGGTGGTGTGAAGACCTTTTGATCCGTGAGGGATGGTTGCAGGCGACGGATGAATGGTGAGGATGGGGTTCCCTGCGAAGCGGCATAGACCTGCTCTGTCTGTGAGGACAGTGCGGATCTTGAACACGGGATCGGATGGAGGGCGCGGATGGGCCTCTGGTTGCTGGGGACCTCCGGTGCGGTCCCGGATGGCCGGCGGGATTACGTGAGCCTGGTGGTGGAGGCGGCCGACGGGCTGATCCTCATTGAGGCCGGAGGATCGCCGTTGCACCGCCTCCGTCGGATGGGCCTGGATCCCATGCGGTTGCGGGGGATCTTTCTCTCCCACCGTCACCCGGATCACCTGAGCGGCCTCCCCGGGCTTCTGATGGGCCTCTGGCTGCTGCGGCGGGCCGATCCCCTCTGGATCGCAGGGCCCGAGGACGCGCTGGAGCGGGCCCGGGCGCTGCTGGACCTCTTCGAATGGCGCTCGTGGGCCGGCATGTTCCCGGTGGACTGGCGGCCGATCCCTCCGGAGCCGGATTCCATGGTGGAAGCTTCAGGCTCCGTCCGCTTGCTGGCCGCCCCGGTGGTCCACAGCGTGCCCACCCTGGCCCTGCGGATCGAGCTTCCCGAAGGCACGGCGGCCTATTCCGCGGATACCGAACCGTGCCCGGCGATGGCCCGCCTCTCCCGGGGGGTCGAGGTGCTGATCCACGAAGCCACGGGCGCTTATCCCGGGCACACCCCACCGGAAGGCGCCGGGCGGATCGCCCGGGAGGCCGGCGCCCGCCGGCTGATCCTGGTCCATCTGCCTCCGGAGGTGGATGGGGAGGCGTGGATCGCCCGCGCCCGCGAGACGTTTGATGGTCCGGTGGAGATCGGGTGGGATGGGATGCGGGCGCTGTGAGGGGCAGAGCCCGGAGCCGATTTGACAGCTCTTCCCCCGCTTGTCTATAAAATCATGTCCGGATTCGGAGGCCTCACCGGCTATGCCGGTGAGGCGTTGCATGTCGGAGGCGGATGTCGCGGCCGATCGATGGGCGTTGCGGATCTTTTCCAGCAGGGTGTGTCCTCCGGTTCCGCCCGTCGCCAACCGCCTCCTTGCGAACCATCTCCGGTGGGGCGCCCACGATCCGGGCGGTGTGGTCTTTCCCCCATGATCCTGGAGCGGGGTGAGCGGTCATGATCGAAGTGGAGGGGTTGACCAAGATTTACGGCAACCAGGTGGTCGCCATCGAAGATGTGACGTTCCGCGTGGAGCGGGGGCAGATCGTCGGGTTCCTGGGCCCGAACGGGGCCGGGAAGACGACGACCATGCGCATCCTCACCGGCTACATGCCGCCCACCCGGGGCCGCGCCCGCATCGCCGGCTATGACACGGTCCTCCAGTCCCTGGAAGCCCGCCGCCACATCGGTTACCTTCCGGAGACCGTCCCCCTGTATCCTGAGATGAGCGTCCGCGCCTATCTGGGTTTTATGGCGGAGATCCGGGGGGTTCCGAACCGCAAGGCTGCGGTGGAGCGGGCCATGGCCCTCACCGGGCTGGAGGATCGAGCGGACGCGCTCATCGGGAAGCTCTCCAAGGGTTACCGGCAGCGGGTGGGCTTAGCCCAGGCCATCCTGCACAACCCCGACGTCCTGATCCTCGACGAGCCCACCATCGGCCTGGATCCCCGGCAGGTCCGGGAGGTGCGCGAGCTGATCCAGGAGCTGGGCAAAACCCACACCATCCTGCTCTCCACGCATATCCTCGCGGAGGTCCAGCAGATCTGCGACCGCGTTTTGATCATCCACCGGGGGCGGATCCGGGCGGACATGACGCTGGGGGAGGCCCTGCGCAGCCGGCGGCCGGACCGCATCTTCCTGCGGGTGGATGGGGCGGACGCGCAGGTCCCGGAGGCGTTGCATGGACTCCCCGTGGTGCACCGGGTGGAGCGGCTGGAGCGGGGGGTGTATGAGATCCAGGTGGCCCCCGAGGCCCGGGAGGATCCCAGCCCGGTCCTCGCCGAGGCCATCGTGCGCCGCGGGTGGCGCCTGCTGGAGCTCCGGCCCGTCGGCCTCACCCTGGAGGATCTGTTCCTTCAGGTGACCGCTCAGGACTGAGGAGGGCATCGATGCGCAACGTGTGGGCCATCGCCCGTCGCGAGCTCGGGGCCTATTTCGTCTCGCCCATCGCCTATCTGGTGGGCGCGGCCTTCCTGGCCATGATGGGCTTCTTCTTCTACACCGACGTGGTCTTCACCGTCCTCAGCCGATCGGAGCCGACCATGCGATATGTCTTCGGGGTGATGACCACCATCCTGCTCTTCGTCGCCCCGGTGCTGACCATGCGCCTGCTGGCGGAGGAACAGCGGCTGGGGACCCTGGAGCTGTTGCTCACGGCGCCGGTGCGGGACTGGGAGGTGGTGCTGGGGAAGTATCTGGCCGCCCTGGTTTTCTATCTCGGGCTTCTCCTGGCCACCGCCGTCTATCCGCTGCTCCTGTTCTGGATGCGAGGCAACCCGGACGTCGGCCCCATCCTCTCCGGCTACCTGGGGATGGCCCTCTTCGGGGCGGCGTTGCTTTCCATCGGCCTGTTCTCCTCCTCCCTTTCCCAGAACCAGGTGGTGGCGGCGGTGGTGGGGATCGGGCTGGTGATCCTGCTGGCGGTGGCCAGCCTGCCCGCGGATGGGATCACCAACCCCATCCTCCAGCAGATTCTGAACCATTTGGATCTGCGGAACCACCTTCTGAACTTCCGTCGGGGCTTGATCGACACGGCGGACATCGTGTATTACCTGAGCGTCACCGCAGCTTTCCTGTTCCTCACCGTGCAGATCCTGAATTCGCGGAGGTGGCGATGAACCTGGCCCGGCCGTCCGAAGCGATCCTCCGGGCGCTGTGGGGGCTTGCCCTCCTGGCTCTCGTCGCCGCCGCGGTCGCCTGGACCATCGAGGGGCGGCTCGGCGCGCCCAGCGTGGTCGCCCTCCTCCTGGCCGTCCTGCTGGGGGGGATCGCCATCTACCTGGCCCCGGAGCAGGCCCGCGCCTGGATCCAGGGGCGCCCCTTCGCCTTCGGCGCCAACGCCGTCCTGGCCAGCGCGGCCTTCATCGGCATCATGGTCTTGCTGAACATCCTGGCGGTCCGCCACGCCCAGCGCTGGGATGTGACCGCGGAGCGGCGTTTCTCCCTCTCCCCTCAGACCCTCCAGATCCTCAGCGCCCTCCCCCAGCCGGTGGAGGCCCTGGCCTTCTTCTCCCAGAACTTCCAGTTCGCCCGGGAGGATGCGGAGGATCTGCTGGATCAGTATCGGCATTACAGCAACGGGAAGTTCTCTTACCGGTTCATCGATCCGGTGGCCCAGGCCTCCCTGGCCCGGCAGTGGGGGGTCACCCAGGACGGGACGATCCTCTTCGTGATGGGGGATCGACGGCAGCAGGTCACCCTCTATACGGAACAGGAATTCACCTCAGCCCTGGTGAAGCTGATCCGCACGACCCAGCCCAAGATCTACTTCCTCGCCGGCCATGGGGAGCGGGACATCCAGGAGGAAGGGGACAACGGCTACGCCCAGGTCCGTCGGGCCCTGGAACGGGAGGGATATGCGGTGGAGCCCCTGAACCTGGCGGTCACGGCGACGGTGCCCGCGGATGCGGCGGCCGTGATCCTGGTCGGCCCCACCCGCCCGCTGCTGGATCGCGAGGTTGAGGCCTTGAAAGGCTATCTCAACGCCGGCGGGCGGATGCTGATCGCGCTGGATCCCGCCCTCCAGAACGTCGGAGCCGGGGTGACCGAGTCCATCAACCGGGTGCTGGCGGACTGGGGGATCGCTTTCCGGGATGACGTGATCGTCGATCCGGTGAGCTCGATGTTCACGGATCCGCTCACCCCGGTGGCCGGCCGCTACGGGTTCAGCCCGATCACGGAGAAGCTGCGCGGGATCGCCACGGCCTTCCCGGCCGCGCGCTCCATCGATGACAGCCGCGTCCCTTCGGACCGCTTCCGCGCCGTCCGGCTGGTGGAGACCAGCAACCAGAGCTGGGGCGAGACGGATCTGGGCGCGTTGCGCCAGGGGTTAAGCCAGGGACGGTTGCCGGGGCCGGGCGGCAAGCCGGTGGGGCCTCAGGCCCTGGCTGTGGCGGTGGAGCAGGTGAACGGGAAAGGCCGCCTGGTCCTTTTCGGAGATGCGGATTTCGCCGCCAACCAGAACGTGGGGGCGAACCTGCCCTTCGCCAACCTGGATCTGTTCGTCAACGCCGTCAACTGGCTCTCGGAGTCCGAGGTCCTGATCGGGCTGCGCCAGTCTCCCTCCGCCACCGTCCGCGCCCTGAGCGCCACGCCGGCCCAGGTCCGCACCGTCTTCATGCTGACGGTGGTGGCCATGCCGCTGCTGGTCCTGGCCGCCGGCGCCATGGTATGGTGGCAGCGTCGCTGAGGGGATTCGAGGATCCCGATGCGGTCTTTTCTCATAGAAGCCGGGCATCGGATCGGAGGTGATCGGCGATGAAGCGCTGGGGGACGCTGGGCCTGGTGGTCGCTTTCCTGATCCTGGCCCTCTTTGTATACTTGGAGCCGAGGATCACGGCTCGTCCCACGCCGACGCCGGCGGGCGCATCCCGCAACCTCCTGGAGGTGAGCAGCGCCGCCATCCAGCGCATCCGGGTCATCGACCACGCCGCCGGGCGGGAGGCGGAGGTGGAGCGGGATGCCAGCGGGCAGTGGTTCATGATCGCGCCCACCCGCCATCTGGTGCGCCAGGATGCCCTGGACACCCTGGCCGGAGGGCTGGCGACGCTCTTCGTTCAGCAGGTGATTTCCGACGTCACGGATCTCTCCGCCTATGGGCTGGTGACGCCGACTTACACGATTGGGATCAGCGCCACGGATCGGGTGTTCACGCTGACGGTGGGGACGGCGACGCCGATCGGGGGTGGCTATTACGTGCGCCGGGAGGGGGATCCGGCGGTGTATGTGGTGGGGACCTTCGCCATCGATGAGGCCCGGAAGCTGATCACGGAGCCGCCGCTGGCGACCCCCACGCCCACGCCGACGGTGACCCCTACGCCGACGGCCACGCCCACTCCCACGCCCGGCCCTTCGCCCACCCCGGGTGTGACTCCGACACCCTGATCGAAGCGGTCAAACCTGATGGAGGAATCGGCTTCATGCTGGAGGGAATCCTGAGCCCGCATCGCACGACGCTGGACCAGCTCCTCGCCCTGGGTCGATCCCGGGGGTATGTGACCTTTGAAGAGATCCTGGAGTTCTTCCCCGAGGCCGAGAACGACCTGGATCGGCTGGATGAGATCTTCGCGGCCCTCCTGGAGGCAGGGGTGGAGGTTACGGACGCTCCCGAGGAGGAGGGCCCGATCTCCGCGGAGGAGGAGGTTGACGAAGAAGGCCTCTGGGAGGAGGAGCTGGAGGCGGAGCTGGACTCCGATGACCTCCTCAGCCTCTATCTCAAGGAGGTGGGGCGGATCCCCCTGCTGACGCCGGAGGAGGAGGTGGAGCTGGCCCGGCGGATCGAGCGCGGGCGGGCGGCGGAGCGACGCCTGGCCCAGGGGGGTCTCTCCCCCGAGGAGCGCCGTCGGCTGGAGGAGATCGTCGCCGACGGGCGGGCGGCCCAGGAACACCTCATCCTGGCCAACACCCGATTGGTGATCAGCGTGGCCAAGAAATACGCGGGCCGGGGCCTTCCCCTTTCGGACCTCATCCAGGAGGGCAACATCGGCCTGATCCGGGCGGTGAAGAAATTCGACTGGCGCCGGGGCCACAAGTTCTCCACCTACGCCACCTGGTGGATCCGCCAGGCGGTCACCCGGGCCATCGCCGACCAATCCCGCACCATCCGCGTCCCTGTCCATATGGGGGATCAGATCAACAAGCTCATGCGCCTCCAGCAGCAACTGGCCCAGGAGCTGGGCCGGGAGCCGACGCCGGAGGAGCTGGCGGAGGCGATGGGCATCCCCCGGGCGCGGGCGGAGCAGTTGCTCCAGATGGCCCGCCAGCCTCTCTCCTTGGAGACCCCCACGGATGATGAGGAAGAGAGCGTGCTGGGGGACTTCATCGAGGATCGGGGGACGGCCTCCCCGGCGGAGGCGGTGAGCCAGCAGATGTTGCGGGAGATCCTGCACGAGGCGCTGGCCACCCTTTCCCCGCGCGAAGCCCGCATCCTCCAGCTGCGCTATGGGCTGGCGGACGGGCGTTCCTACACGCTGGAGGAGGTGGGGCGCAAGCTGGGGGTCACGCGGGAGCGGGTGCGACAGATCGAGGCCCAGGCCCTCGCCCGCCTGCGGCATCCCACTTACGCCCGCAAGCTCCGGGAGTTCCTCCGCGAATAATCTCCTCCGAAGGCACCGCGCAGGTCATTCGTGGAGCATCGGGTGGGGCCGGATGGCGCCTCTTCGGGCGATCCGGCCCCTGCTTCTCCGCCGGGTCGCCGCTTCCGGAGCTCATCCGGGGATCGCTTCCCGCAAGAGCTCCCGGATATCTGCGGTCATCGGCGCGCCGCTCCCTCCGCGCCGGACGGCGATGATCTCCGCCATGATCGAGACGGCGATCTCCTCCGGCGTTTCCGCCCGGAGCTCCAGGCCTACGGGCGAGCGCACCCGGGCCAGGCGCTCCAGGGGGATGCCGCGTTCCATCAGAGCCTTCGCCGTCAGCAGCCAGCGCCGCCGGGAGCCGATCACCCCGATGTAGGGCGCCGGGGAATCCAGGATCAGCGGGAGGATCCGCACGTCCAGGGGATGGTTCCGGGTGGTGAGGACAATGTAAGTCTGATGGTGGATCGGGGCCTGGGGGAGGACCTCTTCGGGCGGCCCCACGAAGAAGCGGTCCGCCTCGGGGATCCATTCCGGGGTGCAGAGCTCCGGCCGGTCATCGCTGACCAGGACGCGGAAGCCCAGCCATTTGGCCAGGTGGGCGAGGGCCCGGCCGACGTGTCCGGCCCCGATGATCAGCACCGCGGGTGGCAGGAGGGGTTCGATGAAGATCTCCACCTCCCCGCCGCAGACCCCGGGGTCGCCCTGTAGGGGGTCGGAGAGGGTGTAACGGACCAGCCGAGGATGTCCCTCCTGAATAACGTGGAGCGCCTCCTGGATCACCCGCGCTTCCATCTCCCCGCCTCCGATGGTCCCCTGGATCCGGCCGTCGGGGTGAACGAGCATTTTGGCGGCCTCGTGGCGGGGGACGGAGCCGCGGGCCCGGATCACGGTGCACAGCGCCACCGGCCGGTCTTCCTCATACGCCCGCAGGATGGCCTCATACAGCGCTCGCATTGGGACTCCTTGTCCTTGGAGGATCCGTTGCTGATGGCTCCCTCAGATCCGGAAGCGCCTATTCTTAGTTTAACAAACCCTGGAGCAAGTTTGCTCAAAGGTCCCGGGGATCATTGGGAAAGCGGAAGAGCAGGAATATGTCGGTCCCCCATCACCAGCCCTATAGGATCCGGCTGCAGGAAACGGCCCAACGTGGGATCATAGAAACGGGCCTTGTAGTCATACAGCCCCAGGGAAGCCACCCACCGCTGCCCGGTGAAGCGGCGGTCGGTGGGCCAAACCCCGGTCTTAAGCCGAATGGCCCATACGGCAGATACCGCGTCACCCCCGCCGGGCTCCCGCCCTGGGCCAGCACGGTGACGCTGCCCAGATGGTCCCCCACGGCTGCATAGACCGCGCTCCCCTCCCGCACCGCCACCGTCTCGCCGCCCAGGCGGTAGACCTTCCGCACTACTCCGCCCCGGACCTCGTAGCCCTCATCCACGACCACCGTGCGGGGGCCATCCAACCGCCGTGGAGTTGAAAGGGATTCGATTGTTAAGGTGCTCGCCAGGGCCCAAGGTGAATGCTGCTAGGCACTATGAGACCCCCATTCATTAGTTGAAGAGTCAAATTTATATTTTCTTAAAATCGTAGAGCCAGTATTATGTGACTTTATTATTTTTCATTACTGCCATCTTCCCATTCTTCTGAACTACTGCTGTTCAATGCATTTATCCCAATCGATCCATAGAGCCACGCAGAAGCCTTCCCGTTTGTTTATCCATCATATCAACAACAAGATGACCATTTTTAAACCATGTGAATATATCAAGCAAGCCGTGATGTGGGAAAAGAGAAAAAACACGCCCGTCATTTGTTTTAAAGGAAAATGGAATCCATGTTACCTCTCCTTCTAGGACCTCGTACGCTTCGTACGGTTCAATCACTGTGACCTTCACTCGTTTCGACATGCTTCATCCCTCATTTCAATCTTTTTACATGAATGATTCGCACCTTAACAGGATCTGTTGTCCAATATTCTATTCCGAAACCAGCGCGGAATCCTGAACGTATAGGCCGAATCCAGGGTCGAACTCGCTGTGGACCGAGGATATGAGGTTGATTCACAATCTGAAAATCCACCCGGTATTGAGGGGGGCTGGGCAAAGCTAATCGGGACGTAGCTTCTTTAGCGGTCTCGAAACGATTTATTGTGAAATAGGTCTCCTTGGGCCTTCCCCCGCGGAGCAAGCCCGTTTCCTGAATAGCCTGCAATTCGGCCTCGGAAATGTAACGGCTGTAATACCCTGGATATCGGGCCCGGATGAGGGCGATATCTATGCTTCGACCCACGCCCGCCAGCACAGCCCCAGCAACGGCATCCCGAGCAATATCGGAGGGATGGCCCAGGCCTTCTGTGATCTCCCGTCCGCTGAGCACGTTCTCTGTAGCGATAGCCGCCTGCCCGGCCACGGCTCCGCTGGCCGCTCCCGCCGCCATCATCCCAGCCAAACTGGTTCCCAGCACGGCCGTGCCCACGCCAAAGGTCGCAACGCCCACTGCCCCAGCTACTGCTCCGGCCCCTACGGCTGCCCAGTTTACGTGAGTGAAGGCCTGGACGGTGAGGCCGTTCTGGCTGATATTCGCGGCCACCTGGACGCCGTAGCTCACCCCCGCGCCGATCAGGACGCCAAATCCGATGGCGATGCACCACGGGCAGTGTCCCGTGGGATCGGTGTAGCGCAGGGGGTTGTTGTAAACGTAGGCGTAACGATTAAGCGCCTGCGGGTTCCCGGGCTCCGGCACCAGGGGGTCGGGCTGCAGGAAGCGGCCCAGGGCCGGGTCATAGAAGCGCGCCCGGTAATCATACAGCCCGAGGGACGCCTCCCACCGCTGCCCGGTGAAGCGGCGGTCGGTGGGGAAGAGCTCGGTCTCCAGACAGAGGGTACCACATTTGAGACCTCGGTTTCTCATAACTACTCTTTAACCACTCTTAGGGAGGCAAGGACAAGTTTTCCGCGTAAAGGAAAACACCTGATTTCAGCTTCACCTTGTAGTTTTAACCTAAAGTAGATTCCAGCCGGGAGTCTGTGCTCGCGACCACCTTCAGTAATGAACCGCACTGAGCACAATCCAGACCAAGCCTTCCATATTGGCTCTGGAATATAACCCTTAATTATCTCAAATTCCTCAAATGGCTCACTTATTATCATTTCTACGCGCATTTTTGTTTACTCCATCCTTTGAATCCGCAAGACACGCACTCGGACAGGATCCCAGGTCCGATATTGAATCCCCCATCCTTCACGAAAAACTGCCTTGAAAGGCGGGATAAGGGGTGCTACTCGTTCGGGCCCTTTAATGGAAGGTTGGTTGAGAATCTCAAAATCTACTCGATATTCAGGAATGTGTTCGAGAGATAGCCGATTAATGGCATGAGATCCCTTAAAATAATGGTCAATGGTAAAATAAGTCCGCCCTGGCCTTCCGCCCCGCAGGAGGCCGGTTTGCTGGATGGCGGCGATCTCGCCTTCCCCCACATACCGGGTGTAATAACCCGGGAAGCGAGCGGCCATCAACGCCCGATCCACCACCCCTCCTGCAAACGCCATCCCGCCCCCTAAGGCCGCATTGATGAGGATATCCTCCGGTTTCCCTAATCCTTCACCCACCGGCCGCCCCTCCAGCAGGTTCGCCGTTGCCCGTTCCACCTGCCCGGATAGCGCCCCGCTTAAGGCCCCTGAAAGGGCCATATTCCCCAGGCCGATCCCCGTAGCCCCCGTCGCTGCCGCGAACAAGGCACTGGCGCCATAGAAGGTGGCCCCACCCACAGCTCCGGCGAGGGCGCTGGCACCGATAGAGGCCAAATTGACGTGGGTAAAGGCCTGGACGGTGAGGCCGTTCTGGCTGATGTTGGCAGCCACCTGCACCCCGTAGTTGATCAGCGCTCCGGTGGCTGCGCCAATACCCATCATCACCAAGATGACCGGAACGTGGCCACTGGGGTCGGTGTACCTCAGCGGGTTGTTGTAAACGTAGGCGTAGCGGTTCAGCGCCTGCGGGTTCCCCGGCTCGGGCACGATGGGATCGGGTTGCAGGAAGCGGCCCAGGGCGGGGTCGTAGAAGCGGGCATTGTAATCATACAGGCCCAGGCCTGGCTCCCACCGCTGGCCGGTGAAGCGGCGGTCGGTGGGCCAAACCCCGGTCTCAAACCGAATCGTCCCATACGGCAGATAGCGCGTGGCCCCTGCGACGCTCCCGCCCTGCGCCAGCACGGTGACGCTGCCCAGATGGTCCCCCACCGCGGCCCAGACCGCGCTCCCCTCCCGCACCGCCACCGTCTCGCCGCCCAGCCGGTAGACCTTCCGCACCACCCCGCCCCGGACTTCGTCGCCCTCGTCCACGACCCTCGTGCGGAGGCCCCCACCTCCCGCACGACCCGGTTCCCTTCGGGGTCGTAGCGGAAGGAAGCCACCCGCTCGGCGCCCCGCCAGGCCTCCACCAGGCGGTTCTCAGGATCATAAACATACCGCCACTCGGCACCGCCCACGGTGCGGGTGAGGACGTTCCCGTTCCCATCATACCCCAGGGTGGCGCCATCGCTCCCAGAAAGCAGCCGCCAGGAGCGGCCTGTATCGCTTCTGACCCAGGCAGCATGCCAAACCCTTTAGAGCTGGCAACGTATCGTTCATTCCAATTTATGAAGAGTGCATATTCCAGCAAACCGAAAATCTCCAGATTTCCCGAACATGGAGAAAATTTGCTTTTTCCATTTGAAAGCAAGATAAGCTCCCCCTGGGAGCCAGAAGCGCCTCCCATCATCCGCCTCAAACCAGAAGACCCAAGGCTTCCAAATCAGCGGTGGGGATACCCAACCATAAAGGATTTCGAATTCCTCGTAAGGCTCACTGATGACAAATTCCGCTCGGATGCGTTTCATCTCTTCTCCCTGTTTACTCAAGACGACGGAGGCGTAAAACTCGAACTCGCACGGGATCCCATGTCCGGTATTGACTTCCCCATCCCTCACGGAAGCCAGTTGTATACCATTTTGGAGCGATTCGCTCGGGTCCGATTACGGATGGGGAATTAAGGATTTCGAAGTCTACCGCGTAATCGGGGATATGCTTAAGAGATAACCGATGGGCTGCTCGAGAGCGGGAGGCATAGTGATCAATGGTGAAGTAAGTTTCTCCGGGCCTTCCGCCCCGCAGGAGGCCGGTTTGCTCAATGGCCGCAATCTCCTCTTTTCCGACATGCCGTGTATAATAGCTCGATAGCTCGGAGAAGTGAGCTGCAATCACCCTACGATTTACTATCCTATACAATCTGCTCTTAATTATAAGCGTTTTATTGTTCCTAAATATATAGACCATTTATCCCACAAGATGATAACGATTTCCTTTCCCTTTAAAAAAGGGATAAATTCAAACAGACTACCACGTGGAGATATCCTAAACACGCGTCCATCTTCAGATTTAAACCAGAAGAAATTTTTTAAATCGCCAATAATTTCTTCTTCGGCCTCAAATGGCTCAAAAATAATCAATTTTGCTCGCCATTTCATGGTAGTCTCTCCCATCGCAATAGACGAACTTGCACCGGATCCCGGGTGTAATATTCGATCCCCCAGCCGGCCCGGAATCCAGGATCTCGGGGGCGGAACCACGGCCGCACGCGTGCAGGACCTTGGATACGGGGCTGATTCAAAATCTCAAACTCGATTCGATACGCAGGAGTCCGAAGAAGAGCCAAACGACTTACAGCCTCTCGACTTGTTTGGAAAATATCGGTCGTGAAATAAGTCGGATTGTCCGTTCGTCCTCCACGCAGCAGCCCGGTTTCCTGGATGGCCCGGAGTTCTCCCTCCGAGATATAGCGCACATAGGTTCCCCGAAATGCCGCTCGCATCACCATCCGATCCACACCGTGGAAGATCCCGCCGCTGAGCCCACCGATGATCGCATCCCGCCCCAGTTCAACCGGATCGCCTAACCCTTCCCCGATAGCCTTCCCGGTCAGCACGTTCTCGGTGGCTCGAGCCGCTTGCCCAGACACTGCGCCACTGAACGCCCCTGCGCCCACCATCCCCCATAAGCCTGTCCCCAACGCCGCGCTGGCTCCATAGAAGGTGGCTCCACCGACCGCCCCGGCGACGGCGCTGGCCCCGACAGCAGCCCAGTTGACGTTCGTAAAGGCCTGCACCTGAAGGCCATTCTGGCTGATGTGGGCGGCCACCTGCAACCCGTAGTTGATGAGGGCTCCAGTGGCGGTGCCGATCCCCATCATCACCAGGATGACCGGGACATGCCCACTGGGATCGGTGTAGCGCAGCGGGTTGTTGTAAACATAGGCGTAGCGATTGAGCGCCTGGGGGTTCCCAGGCTCCGGCACTAGCGGATCCGGTTGCAGGGAATGCCCCAGGGTGGCTTGTCGCTTTACAATCCAAACACAACATCTGCCCGATCTTGTAATATATCATGACCATATTTCTTCAATATTTTGGCGTAATCTTTAATGCGAGTTTTAATTTTCTCTTCTATATTTTTTGATTTTATTTGGGTAAATAGTGGTTCATGGATACCTCGTTCTTGAAGCCAAACCGCCAAATAAATCCGAATTCGTTCCCCCCTCTCATTTACAGCCCAGCCCGATGGCATTTTCCCATCTTCCAGGCGAACAATTAGACAAGAGATGTCTTGATCCCTCCATTCAAAAGTGAACTCGATCGCCAGATTCTTGCCCATAAACCAAACTTTGTCTACATAAGAAGAAAAGTCTGAATAAGGTCCTGAGAAGCCGTGCTGTTCCACCAGGAAGGCGAATTCCGACCGAACAGTCTCCAGGAAAAACTGGGAAAGCGAAACGCTCATCGCTCGCCTCCTCAGTCAAAAATCTATGCCCGGAACTCCTCCACGCCACTTCCCAAAACGCCGAAAGATTTTCTGATATTTTTCATATCCCTTCAATTCCATCCGCTCCATGTTATAAACCCAGGACCATGGAACTTCCCCCTCCTTCCAGCGTTGCACCCGCCGACTGAAATGGGATGAAATCCTCAATAGTCTTACCGCCGATTTGCTGGGCATACCTTCGTACGCGCTCCATATTCTCTCCGATGACGATGGGCGGCTTCCGGATGGCTGCAGACGCGACTTCCTCCACAGCCTGTTGTGTGGCTTGTTCTCCGAGCTCCCAGCCTGCCTTCAAGATCCCTTTCCGGGCCAGGTCATCGAGGGGCAGGGCGACCGGGAGCAGGTCATCGGGCTCGGCGGCCTCGGTGACGGCGATGAGGGCCAGGTTGGCAGCGGCTTCGGCCCTGGCTGCCTCCGGGGCGTTGGGATCGTTCAGCACCCGCAGGCTCTGGTAGGCATCCCATGCCGTCCAGCCGCAGTCGATGACCTTGAGGGCGATGATTGCCCCGGCCACCAGGAGGGGAACGACCGGGAGATGCCCACCCCCATCGACGTAGCGCAAGGGGTTGTTGTAGACATACGCATACCGATTGAGCGCTTGCGGGTTCCCCGGCTCGGGCACGATGGGGTCCGGCTGCAGGAAACGGCCCAACGTGGGATCATAAAAGCGCGCCCGGTAGTCATACAGCCCCAGGGAAGCCTCCCACCGCTGGCCGGTGAAGCGGCGGTCGGTGGGGAAGAGCCCGCTCTCCGGTAAAGGGCGCGATGGAGAAGAGAGCGAGAACATTCGCAACCCATCTATGCTGTTGTTAAGGTGCGTCTTCCTCCCACAACTCCGGGGTGGAGCAGATATCCTCCCAAATCACCTGCACCACCTCCTCCAGCGGCGTGTCCGGGGGAAACTCCCTCGTCTTCTTTGGATCTGCCACCAGCCATCCTCCCTTAGCTGGGCCAGACATTGTCACAATGATCTTGTCTTCTAAAAAAGATATGCTATATGAACGTGCTTTTTTAACAAAAGCACGCCAACTTTTCAGTCTTGCTGCCTTGGGTAATATACTCCTTACTTTTTTTAACCACCTCTCACGTTCTTTTAAATCCTCAGGAACTTCGATAGGTGGATTTCCTTCCTCTATCTTCTTCTTAACCGCCTCCACAAGATCCTCAAATAGCAAATCTACTATTAAAACTGGCTCTTGATCAAAATATAATCGATACTTTTCGCTCCGATATAATGTTGGCAAATAGGCCTTTTTTGAGCGAATAACTATACTTACTTCGATTCGACGTTTCATCGCCTGACCTCCGGAGGCCACAGGATGATCCTCAATAGCACATTGCTTTTGGCCGCCAGTTCCTGCAGCGCCTGTAACACCCGCCATTGCCCTTCATTCGCCCCAGGTATCACCAGCCAAAGCTCACGAACTTTAATATCTGCAGGTTTGATTTCCATCCCATACCTAGCCCCCTGGAATTCCGCCAATTTTTGGATATATCCCTGCACGACTCGCTGGAGTCGTTCCAGGTTCTGATAGGTTCTCGCTCCCAGGTCCAGGGTTTTGATGCTGATCACCCTTCCTTCCTCCCACACCATCTGATCCACCACCGGAAACCGGTCCGGCAAGTTCTGCCCCAAAAGCTGATGCAACACTCGCCCCCGCTCCAGCGGACGTAGATCCCATACCCGCCTGGCCACCTCCGCCGCCGCCCGGACTTCATTGGTGCAATCCGCATCGGCACAGGCGGCCTGAACCGCACCCCCCGCCGCGCTCCCACCCGCCAGGAGGGCGCTTCCTCCTTCCCAGGTC
>Ga0079992_148287_pt1 | contig 15473 bp, 7 predicted proteins | sample FaiFalFF_MnMetaG_3_FD_69197 | JGI IMG/M metagenome (GOLD analysis project Ga0079992, IMG submission 69197) | Freshwater microbial communities from Yellowstone National Park, Wyoming, USA - Fairy Falls B (FF_Mn_B) MetaG (SPADES assembly) (version 2) | ecosystem: Environmental > Aquatic > Freshwater... | reverse complement strand
AACCTTTGCCCCCTGCCGGGCGCTTTGCCCGAAGGCGACCGCTCCACAGGTTTATATTAATTTTACCGTATCGGCGACGGCCTTCGGCCGTCGCCTTTACCCGACGGGGGGCCGGCGCCGGTGCCAGTTAGTGGCCTGCTGGTAGGCATGGCCGACCCGCAAAACCGTCGCCTCTTCGAAGGGTCTCCCCACGACCTGGAGGCCCACCGGGAGCCCCCGGTGGTCAAACCCGCAGGGAACAACCAGGGCCGGAAATCCGACCAGGTTGAACGGGCTGGTGAACCGGGTCAGGGTGCTGCGCACATCGTATTCCCGCCCGTTGATTTCGACCCGGGACTGGCCGACCCGGGGCGCCGTGACCGGGGTTGCCGGGGTCACGAGCACGTCAACGTCCCGGAACACCTCGAGCATCTGGCCGAGAATGAGCCGGCGCGCCCGCTGAGCGTGGAGGTAAACGGCCGCCGGCAGCCACAGGCCGAATTCCAACCTTGCCCGGACGTCGGCCCCGTAATCGGCGGCCCGCTCGGCGATGAGCCGGTGGTGAACGGCGGCCGCCTCGGCCATGATTATCACGGTCGCGGCCGGACCGGCATACTCAATGAACGGCAGGGCAACCTCCCGAACCTCGGCCCCCAGTCCGGCCAGGGTTTCAACCGCGGTCCTAACCGCTCCCTCAACGTCAGCCGCAACTTCGTCGAAGAAAAAGTTTGTGGGAATCCCCACCCGAACGCCCCGAACGTCTCCGGTCAGTCCGGCGCGGTAGCCTCCACCAGGGACATCGGCCGAGCCGGGGTCGGCCGGGTCGAACCCGGCGACCGCCTCAAGAAGCGCGGCCAGGTCGGCCGCGGCCCGGGCCAGGGGTCCACAGTGGTCGAGGGACCAGGCCAGCGGGAAGACCCCGGACCGGCTGACCCGTCCGTAGGTCGGCTTGAGGCCGCTTACGCCGCACAGGGCGGCGGGAATACGGATCGAGCCGCCGGTGTCCGATCCCATTGACCCGTAGCCGATGCCGGCTCCGACCGCCACGCCGGAGCCGCCGCTGGACCCGCCGGGTACCCGGTCGGGGTCCCAAGGGTTGCGGGCGGGGCCGTAGTGGGGATTATTGCTGGTAACGCCGTAGGCGAACTCATGCAGGTGATTTTTGCCGAAGATAACTGCGCCGGCGGCCTTGAGCCGGCGGACCACCTCACAATCCGACCCAGCGACCCGGCCCGCAAAGACCTTCGAGCCGGCAGTGTTGGGCACGCCCGCCACCGCAAAGATATCTTTCACCGACACCGGTATCCCGTGGAGGGGCCCCCGCCAGTTGCCGGCCGCAACCTCGGCCTCGGCGGCCCTGGCCGCGGCCAGGGCTTCGTCAGCCATGAGGCTGATGAACGCGTTCAGCCGGGGATTCAGCCGCTCGGCCCGCTCGAGGACAGCCCGGGTGAGCTCAACCGGAGAAACCTGCCCGGTTCGGACAAGCTCGGCGGCCTCAACCAGGGAAAGGTAGCACAAGTCTACCCCCGTTTCGGGCGTCTGCCCGGCCGCCCCTCCCGGGGACCCGGCCGCCTCCCCGGCCGATGGCGCGCCGCCCCAGGTGAAGACCGTTGCGGGCTCCTGGTCCGAGACTTCCAGTTCAACCACCCGTTCGACGGTGCGCCGAAGACCTTCAACCAGGGGCCGAACCTCAGCCGCGACCTCCGGCGGGGCGTTTTCCAGGAGCCGGGTTAGAACCGCTTCGTCGGGGACAAACATGGTTCTGCGCCCTCCTTGTTTCAGGCTGGGATTGGCGCCGGTCCGGGCATCTCCGGAATCAGTCGCCAGCCCGGACAGAATTTTAGACGAATTCCCCGCCGACAAGGGCGTAAACTATTAGCGGCCGCAAGTTAGGGGGTGCAAAGGATGGAATTTGTTCGGTGGCTGGATGAGAACGCCAGCCCGGCTGAACTCGGCGGGAAGGCCGCGGCCGTCGGGGACCTGCTCCGGGGCGGTTTTCCAGTTCCGCCCGGCTTTTGCCTAACCACCGCCGCCTACCGCCGCTGGCAACAAGTGGGCCGGCCAGACCGGCTTCCCCCGGAAGTGGCCGCCGAACTTGGGGCCGCGGTGAGCCGGCTCACGTCGCTGGGGATGGGCGGTCCCGTCGCCCTCCTCGCCGTGCGGTCCTCGGCCGTTGCGGAAGATTCCCCAACCGCGTCCTTTGCCGGTCAGCTTGTCACCCGGCTTGGTGTGCCCCCGGCGGCGGTGGAGGCGGCCGTCCTCGAGGTGTGGGCTTCGGCGACAGCCCCAGGGGCGAGGGCCTATGGGGCCAGGACTGGGGTCGCCGACCCCGAAACGGCCGTGCTGATTCAGCCCATGGTTCCGGCCGACGCCGCCGGGGTCGTTTTCACGGCGGACCCAGTATCCGGCGACCCGACCCGGATGGTTATAAACGCAGCCTGGGGACTGGGGGAGGCGGTAGTGGGCGGCCTGATAAGCCCCGACCACTGGGTCGTTGAAAAGGCGACCGGACGCGTCCTGGAAACCCAGGTCGGGGACAAAGAGGTAATGGTTACCCTCGACCCGGCCGGCGGCATCCGCCGGGTTCCGACGCCCCCCGACCTGCGCCGCCAGCCCGCTTTGGGGGCGGAAATTCTCCGGCAGGTCTGCCGGCTGGCCTGTCAGGTGGAAGCTAGGGGCGGCCTTCCCCAGGACATCGAGTTTGCCGTTGCCGGCGGCCGCGTCTACATCCTCCAGGCCCGACCCGTTACCGTCCGACCGGCCGAGGGCTGGGTCTCAGAGTTTGACAGCGAAACGGACCCGGATACCGTCTGGACGGCTGCGAACATCCAGGAGGTCCTGCCCGGCCTGGTCACGCCCCTGACCTGGTCGGCCATGCAGGAGAACCTCAACTACGCCTTTCGGAAGCCTTACCTGGAAACCGGAACTTTGACCGACCCGAACCGGGTCTTTGTCGCCCAGTTTTACGGCCGGGTCTTTTTGAGCGTCAGCGCCCTGCGGGACGTGGCGGCCCGGGCCATCGGCACCTCCCCGGAGGCGGTTGACGAACAGTACTTGGGCCGGACCCATGGCCCCGACCGGCCGCGCCGGGTCTTTGACCCCAAAAAAATCCCGGTTTACGTCTACACCACACCCAAAATCGTCGCGTTCGTCCGGCGGACGCCGAAGGATGTGCGCCGGGCCCTGCTCCGCCTTGAACCTCTTCTTGGCCAGGTGCGCAGCAGGAACCTTTCGGCCCTGAGCCCGGCGGAACTGCTCGCCCTGCGGGATGAGCTTAACCGGGAAGTCCGGGAGGTTGGCGCCCTCCACATCGCCACATCGTCAGGCGCAAGCATCTTCTTCGAGAGTCTTCTGCAGTTTCTGCGGGCCAGATTCGGGTCGGACGCCTACGAACTCCAGGCCCGGCTTATAACCGGCCTGGCCGACATTCCCAGCGCCCGACCCGGCCTCGAACTCTGGGAGCTGGCCCAGCTCGCCTGCCAGGACCCGGCCCTTAAGCTGGCCCTCCTGGACCGGGACCCGTGGTCCGAGATCAGCCGGCTCGAAAGCCCCCTTGCCGGTGAGTTCCGGCAGGGGCTGGCCGCATTCCTCCGAAAATACGGCCATCGGAGCATGATGGAGGCGGAGCTGGCCGCCCCCGCCTGGGAAGAAGACCCGAACGCCGTGCTTGGACTGGTGAGAAATTTCGTTGCCGTGCCCCCCGAGGCCGCCCCCAACCTGGTCATCGAGCGTCAGGCGGCCGAGCGGCTGGAAACAACCCGGCTTGTCGAACGGCGGCTCGGACCGATTCAGCGGCGCCTTTTCCGGTGGCTGCTCGGGCAGGCTCAGCGCTACGTGGCCCTGCGGGAGCAGACCAAGTCCCTCTGGATGGGGGTTACCCACCTGGTCCGCCGGGTTTACCGGGAGCTTGGCCGGCGGTTGGCCGGGGCGGGCCTTCTTGAGGATCCCCAGGACATCTACTTCCTGACGGCCGCGGAAGTGGGAGAACTGGTTCAGGCCGGCCTGGCGGCTTCCGAGGCCCGCCAGCGAATCCGGCGTCGGCGGGCCGAGTTTGAACGGAACCGCCAGGTGAGGCTGCCGGAGTCTTTCAGCGGCCGGCCAAAGCCGGCCTTTGGTGAGCCGCCGGCACTAGCCGCGGCGGTCCTGCGGGGAATCCCGGTAAGCCCGGGGGTAGTGACGGGTCCGGCCCGGGTCATCGTCGACCCGAGGGTCCAGCCCGAGATCCGGCCCGGTGAGATCCTGGTCGCCCCCGTCACCGACGCCGGGTGGACACCCCTCTTCCTGGTGGCCGCGGGCCTGGTTGTGGACGTGGGCGGGCCCCTCTCCCACGGGTCGATTGTCGCACGCGAGTACGGAATTCCAGCGGTGGTCAACGTCAAGACGGCGGTCAGCCTGGTCCGGACCGGCCAGACCGTCACCGTCGACGGGTGCCGGGGTGAGGTCCACCTTCACCCGGAAGGGTAACGGGACCCGACAGGGTTTATAATCCGCAATGGGTGGGGCGGCCCAGAACTTTTAAGACAGCAACCAACAGCAGGAGGGTCGAGGATCTTATGGCACGCAAGCTTAGGGCCGAAGAACTCCGGCCAACGGTTGACCCGGCCAGTCTCAGCATCCGGACCACACAGGATGCCCAGCCGGTGGAGGGCATTATCGCCCAGCCCCGGGCCACGGCCGCCCTGCAGTTCGGCCTTGATGTCCGGCAACCCGGATTCAACGTCTTCGTGGCCGGGGTCGCCGGGACCGGGCGGCTGACGGCGGTCCGGTCCTTTCTGGAGGAGCGGTCGAAGACCGAACCCCGGCCGGACGACTGGTGCTACGTCCACAACTTCAAGGACCCCTATCACCCCCGGGCGCTGCGCCTGCGGGCCGGGCAGGGGCGGGAATTTGCCGCCGATATGCGGCTCCTGATCGAGCGGATCCGTCAGGAGATCCCCAGGATCTTTGAAAGCGACCAGTATGCGGCCCGGCGGGACGCCATCGCCCAGGAATTTAACCGCCGCCGGGAACAGCTCATCACCCGCTTCGGGGAGCGGGCCCAGCAGGCCGGATTCCTGCTCCAGGCTACCGAATTCGGCTTCGTCCTGCTCCCGCTGATGGGCGGCCAGCCATTAAGCGACCAGGCCTTCCTGGCCCTGCCCGAGCCGGTTCGGGAGAGCATCCGCCAGCGCCGGGAAATGCTCGAGGCGGAGCTTAAAGAGGTCTTGAAGGAGATCCGGCGTCTGGAGCGGGAGGCCCACGAGCAGCTCCATCAGCTGGACCGGACGGCCGTCCTCCAGGCGGTGGGCGGCCTCTTCGAGGACCTCATCGAAAAGTACCAGGACAACGAGGGGGTCGTCGCCTATCTTAAAGACGTGCAGGAGGACATAATCCAGAACTGGCAGGTCTTCCGCTCACCCCCGCAGGTACCGCCGGTTCCCACGGCACCGCCGGGTGTCCCGCCCGGGATGCCCTTTGCGCCGGCCCTGCTGCCCTTCCGCAAGTATGAGGTTAACGTCCTGGTGGACAACAGCGAAACGGTCGGCGCCCCGGTGGTCATCGAGGACAACCCGACCTATCAGAACCTGTTCGGCCGGATCGAGCGGGAGCCCCAGTACGGCGTCCTTTACACCGACCAGATGATGATCCACCCTGGCTCCCTCCACCGGGCTAACGGGGGCTACCTGGTCGTGCCGGTGGAGGAGCTGCTAGTCAACCCCTTCGCCTGGCCGAGCCTCAAACGGGCCCTTCAGACCGGCCTCATTGATATCGAGGACCTGACCGAAAAGATCGGGTTCATCGCCGTCAAGACCCTGCACCCCGAACCGATCCCCCTGAACGTAAAGGTTGTCCTCATCGGCACGCCGCTGATTTACCAGCTCCTCTACCTGCTTGATGAGGATTTCGGGGAACTCTTTAAGGTTAAGGCCGAATTCGATACCCTGCTCAACCGGGACGACAGTGCCCACCGCCTCTATACGTCCTTCCTGTGCATGCTGACCAATAAGGAGAACCTCAAGCCCCTGGACGCCAGCGGCGTGGCCAAGGTCATCGAGTACGGCTCAAGGCTCGCCGAGGACCAGCAGCGGCTTTCGACCAGGTTCGGCCTCATCGCCGACGTCGTCCGGGAAGCCCACTTCCAGGCCGAGCGGGCTGGCAGCCAGTACATCACCACCGACCACGTCCGGAAAGCTCTTGACTTCAGGGTCTACCGGTCGAACCTGATCGAAGAGCGGGTCCGGGAGATGATCGCCCGGAATGTCCTGCTGGTCGATACCGAGGGGGAGAAGGTCGGTCAGGTCAACGGCCTGTCGGTGGTTATGCTCGGCGACTACGCCTTCGGCCGGCCCAGCCGGATCACCGCCACCATCTCCCTCGGCCGGGAAGGGGTGGTGGACATCGAGCGGGAGGCGCGCCTGGGTGGACCAATCCACACCAAGGGCGTCCTCATCCTCAGCGGCTACCTAGCCGCCAAATACGCCCAGGACAAGCCCCTGAGCCTGGCGGCCCGGCTGGTTTTCGAGCAGTCGTACTCGGTGGTGGAGGGCGACAGCGCCTCGGCGGCCGAACTCTTCGCCCTGCTTTCGGCTATCGCCGGCGTGCCCCTCAAGCAGTCCATCGCCGTCACGGGCTCGGTCAACCAGCGGGGGGAGATCCAGGCCATTGGCGGGGTCAACGAGAAGGTCGAGGGGTTCTTTGACGTTTGCCGGGTCAAAGGGCTTACCGGCGACCAGGGGGTCATCATCCCCGAGGCCAACGTCCAGCACCTGGTCCTGCGGGACGACGTGGTCGAGGCCGTTCGGCAGGGCAAGTTCCACATCTGGGCGATCCGGACCGTCGACGAAGGGATCGAAATCCTGACCGGCCTGCCGGCCGGCGAGCGGGGGCCGGACGGGAAGTACCCCGAGGGCACCCTCAACTACCTGGTCGACAAGCGGCTGGCCGAGATGGCCCGGGCCCTGCAGACCTTCGGGCGGGAGGAACGGGAGGCGCCGAAGAAGGCCGAGGAAGCCGAAAAGGAGACTGTCCCGGCCGACCAGCCGCCCGAACCTCCCGCGGATACCGAATAACCGTCTGGCCCCGGTACATTTGTGCTATAATCGGATGCGATTCGGGCCGTTTCTGGCAGGCCCCCTGGGGTCGGCCTGCCGGCCTGGCCCAGTTATAATCGACACCGGAAGAGTCAGGAGCACCGGGCAGTGATTCCGGTCCGACTGAAGGTCCAGAATTTTCTCTGCTACCGGGACCCGGCTGTCCTGGACTTTACCCGGTTCCGGTTTGCCTGCCTGAGCGGCGACAACGGGGCCGGAAAGTCGGCCCTGCTTGACGCCATCACCTGGGCCCTGTGGGGCCGGGCCCGGGCCCGCACGGCCGATGAGCTCATCCACCTGAACCAGACCGAGATGGAGGTGGAGTTCGAATTCCGGCTCGGCCCGAACCAGTACCGGGTGATCCGCCGGCGCAACCGCTCCGGCCGGTCCGGAACCTCGGTGCTCGACCTGCAGGTCCTGACGCCCGACGGCTACCGGAGCATCGCCGGCAACAGCGTCCGGGAAACCGAGGAGCAGATCCGCAAACTTCTCCGGCTGGATTACGAGACTTTCATAAACAGCGCCTTCATCCTCCAGAACCGGGCCGATGAATTTACCCGCAAGACCCCTTCCGACCGGAAGGAGGTGCTGGCCGAGATCCTCGGCCTGAGCCTTTACGACGACCTGGCAAGGCTTGCCCGGGACCGGGCCCGCCAGGCAGCCGACCGGGTCAAGCTTCTTGACGCCCAGGCCCGGGAGCTTGAGGCCGAGGTTGCCCGGGCCCCCGACTACCGCCGGACCCTGGAAGAAGTCGAGGCCGAGCTCAGGGTCGTCCAGGCCCAGCTGGAAGAGCTCGAAGGCGTGCTGGCCGAGGTCCACCGGCTGGAGGTTGAGGCCGGCCGGCTCTCCGCCTGTCAGCGAGACATCGACCGGTGGGTTGTCCACCTGCGGGCCCAGCGAGACCAGCTTACCCAGGCCAGTGAACAGCGCCGCCAGGACCGGGAACGGGTCCGCGACCTGCTGGGGCGGACTGAGGAGATTGAGGCCGGCTTTACCCGGTGGGAGGCTCTCCGGCGGGAGAAAGACCGGTTTGATGCCCTGCTCCGGGAGCTTGCTCATCTGCAGGATATGGAGCGTCGCCTTGAAGCCGGCCTCCGCAACGACCTCCAGCGGGTTGAGCGGGACCGCTCCGGTCTCCTGGAGCGGCTCCGGACCCTCCGGGAGCAGGCGATGCAGGTTCCGGAACTGGAGGAGCGGCTCGAACGCCTTCAGGCCGACCGGGATGCCCTGGAAGCCGAGCTCGCCGTAAAGCTCGGGGAAAAGCGCCGGCTGGTGGAAGAGACCCAGCACGCCATCAGCGAGTTGAAGGCCCAGCAGACGAACATTAACCGCCAACTTGAAGACCTCCGGCGCCGGTACGAGATGCTCCGCCTTGGGACCGACCGGTGCCCGGTCTGCAACGCCCCGCTGAGCCCGGAAGACCGGGACCGTCTGGAGGCCCAGTACGTCGAGGAGGGCCTTGAGCTCAAGCGCCAGCTCCAGACTGCCCAGGAGGCGGCCCGGGTCCGGGAAGCCGAGCTCCAGCGGCTCCGCCAGGAGCTCGAGCAGGCCGAGCGGGACCGGCAACGCCAGCTGGAGCAGCTTAACCGGGAGCTGGGGCAGGTTGAGGCGCACCTGCGCCGGGGCCGGCAGGCGGCGGCGGAAATATCGGCTCTCCAGGCCGAGTTTGAGGGCCTCTCGGAGCTTGCGGCGGCTATCGAGCGGGTGCTTGCCTTCGACGGGCCGGAGGTGGACCTGCAAACAAGGGCGGCCGGGCAGACCCTGCGCCGGCGACCGGAGACCTACAAGACGGCAGCCGAACTGGTCAAGGTTCGCATCCGGCGCCGGTCCCTCGGCTACGACGGTGAGCGGCACCACCAGGTCGCGGCCGAGCTCGAAACCCTGCACGACTACCCGGTCCTCAAGGATCGCCTTGACCACGCCCGGGCCGACCTACCCCGGATTGAGGCCGAGCTTGCGGACCTGGAGCGCCAGCTCAAAGAAAACGAGGCCCGTCTCGCCGAGCAGAACCAGCGCCTTGCCGAGGTTGAAGCCCAGCGGGCCGCCCTGGCCCGCCAGATTCCCAGGGTTCCGGAGTTCTGTCCCCGCCTCCCCGAGCCCCCGGTGCCCCTGGAGCTGGAAGAAGCCCTCCGGCGGGTCAAGCGGGAGGCAGATGGCTGTCTCGAGCAGAAATCGGCCCGGCGCCGGGAGCTGGATACCCGCCGCGGGTCCCTCCGGCAGCTCCTGGAAGACTGCGGCCGGAAGGCCGCCGAGCTCGAGCGGATTCGGGCCGAGCGCCAGCAGACGGCCGAGGAGCAGGGCCTTTACGAGGAGCTCGCCCGGGCCTTCGGCAAGAAGGGCGTCCCGGCCATGGTCATCGAAGCCGCCATTCCGGAAATCCAGGACGAGGCAAACCGGCTGCTGGAACAGATGACCGACAACCAGATGCACATTCAGATCAGCACCCAGCGGCCGACCCAGTCGGGGGACGGCACAGTCGAAACCCTGGACATTACCATTTCGGACGAGTTTGGCACCCGCAACTATGAACTTTACTCCGGCGGCGAGGCGTTCCGCATTAACCTGGCCATCCGGATCGCCCTTTCCCGCCTCCTTGCCCGCCGGGCTGGGGCCCAGCTCAACATGCTGGTCATCGACGAGGGCTTCGGAAGCCAGGACAGTGCCGCCCGGGAGAGGCTGGTGGAGACCATTGCTAGCATCGCCCACGAGTTCGAAAAGCTTCTCGTCATAACCCATTTGCCGGACCTCAAAGACCGCTTCCCCGTCAGAGTCGAAGTTACCCGGGGGGAAAGGGGGTCCCGCATCACGGTGGTCTGATATGGAGATAGTCTGGTTCGGGCACGCCTGCTTTCGAATCCGGACCCGGGAGGCCACGGTCATTACGGACCCCTACGACCGGCGTATCGGCCTTTCCCTGCCCCGCCAGAACGCCGACATCGTAACGGTAAGTCACCGGCACCCGGGCCACAGTAACCTGGAAGCGGTCCCGGGGGCGAAGGTCGTTGACGGCCCGGGGGAGTACGAGATTCAGGGCATTTTCATCACCGGCCTCAGCACCTTCCACGACGCCGAGGGCGGGAAGCGGCACGGCCGGAACACCGTCTTCGTCATCGAGGCCGAAGACCTGACCCTTTGCCACCTCGGGGACTTAGGGCACGTGCTCACCCCCGATCAGGTCGAGGCGCTTCCCAGAGTTGACATCTTGCTCATCCCGGTGGGCAACCACGCGACCATCGGGCCGGCCGAGGCCGCCGAGGTGATAAGTCTGCTGGAGCCGGCCCTCATTATCCCCATGCACTACCGGCTTCCTGGTCTAAAGACAGCCCTGGAGCCGGTGGAGCGGTTTCTTCAGGAGGTCGGCCGGGAATCGGTCGAGCCCCGGCCCCGTCTGAGCATCAGCCGCCGGGACCTTCCGGAGGAGCCGGAGATCATCCTCCTCGAACCCCGGGGCGCAGACCGGTCCTAGGGGATGGGGCGCAGGGGGATCACCTGGTTGCGCTCGGGGCCCACGCTTACCAGGCTCACCGGCCGACCGATGAGCTCCTCCAGCCGCCGGACATACCGCTGGGCATTCGGGGGCAGGTCGTCAAACCGGCGGACTCCGCTGGTGTCTGTGCGCCAGCCCGGAAGCTCCTCGTAAACGGGCCGTGCCGCCGCCAGCCGGGCGGCACTGGTCGGAAACTCCTCTGAGACCACCCCATCCGTCTGGTAAGCGACGCAGACTTTGACCCGGTCGAAGGCGTCCAGGATATCCAGGCGGGTGATGGCAATGCTGGTCAGGTCGTTGACCCGGGCGCTGAATCGGGCCAGCACGGCGTCGAACCAGCCGCAGCGCCGGGGACGGCCGGTGGTGGCCCCATATTCCCGGGCCCGCTCCCGGAGGAGCTGGCCGACCTCGTCGGTGAGCTCGGTGGGCATCGGCCCGCCCCCAACCCGGGTTACGTAGGCTTTGAAGACGCCGAGGGTGTGAGTTATCTGCGTCGGGCCGATACCGACCCCGAGGCACGCCCCGCCCGCCCCCGTAGACGAAGACGTCACGTAGGGGTAGGTCCCGTAATCCAGGTCCAGCAGGGTGCCCTGGGCACCCTCGAGGAGAACGAGGTCGCCCCGCTCCAGGGCGTGCGAAACGATGAGACTTGTGTCCCGGATGAAGGGGCGCAGTCGCTCCCCATACCGTAGGTATTCGTCGGCGATGGCCTGCCAGTCGAGGGGCCGGGCCCCGTAAACCCGCTCGAGGATGCGGTTTTTGTACTCCAGGACAAATTTCAGGCGGCTGGTGAATCCCTCCGGGTCCAGGAGGTCACCCATCCGGATCCCGAGGCGGGCCGCCTTGTCGGCGTAGCACGGCCCGATGCCCCGCCGGGTTGTTCCAATGGCGGCAGCCCCCTGGGCCTCCTCCTGGAGCCGTTCGAGCTCCAGGTGGTAAGGCATAATCAGGTGGGCCCGGTCGCTGACAGCGACCCGGGAGATATCGACTCCCCGGGCGGCAAGCAGGTCAAGCTCCCCGAGTAAAACCCTGGGGTTCACCACCACCCCGTTGCCGATGACGCAACGTGTCTGGGGGTAAAAGATCCCGGCCGGAACCAGGTGGAGGGCGAACTCCCCCAGCTCGTTTATAATGGTGTGTCCGGCGTTGTCCCCCCCATTAAACCGGGCGACAACAGCCGCATCCCGGGAAAGCAGGTCGACGATCCGGCCCTTACCTTCGTCGCCCCACTGTCCCCCGACGACAACGACGGCGGGCATAAGCTGACTCCGTTCGGCGCAGTAGCACCGGGGTTAAGTTTAACACCTTCCGCCTGCCGGTGACCACACCCCGACCGGTACGTTCTGGATTTAACCTCACCTGCTTTCTCCCGCCGGCGGCAGAGTTAGGGGGAGCGCGGACGAGAATCCACAGGTCCCGCTTGAGACCGGCGGGCCCGGGTGGTAGTATCTAACTGGCAACCTCGGAGCCAGAAAACCTTTGCTGGAGAAGCGCCGCTATGCCCGGCCTTAACCCGTTCGGTGCCCGTTCGACCCTGGAAACGGCTGCCGGCCGCGTCTATTTTTACGACCTCAGGCGACTGGAGGCCGAAGGCCTCGGCCCGGTCTCAAGGCTTCCCTTTTCCATAAAGGTTCTGGTGGAAAATCTTCTCCGGAATTATGACGGCCGGGTCGTGACCGCCGACCACATCGCCGCGGCCGCCCGGTGGTCGGGGAGCAGCCTCCCCGATGAAGAGGTGCCCTTCATGCCGGCCCGGGTCATCCTCCAGGACTTCACCGGGGTGCCCGCCGTGGTGGACCTGGCCGCCATGCGGTCGGCCGTGGCAAGACTCGGCAGGGACCCCAAGCGCATCAACCCGGTCATCCCCGCCGACCTGGTTATCGACCACTCGGTGCAGGTGGATTACTTCGGGTCAGCCTACGCCTTTTTGTATAACGTGGAAAAGGAGTTCGAACGCAACCGGGAGCGCTACGCCCTTCTTCGCTGGGCCCAGCGGGCCTTCGACAACTTCCGGGTAGTTCCACCCGGAACCGGCATCGTCCACCAGGTGAATCTCGAATACCTGGCCCGGGTCGTCTTCACGGCCCAGAGGGACGGGGAAACGGTGGCGTTCCCGGATACCCTGGTTGGCACCGACTCCCATACGACGATGATTAACGGTCTCGGGGTAGTCGGCTGGGGAGTCGGGGGCATCGAGGCCGAGGCGGTCATGCTCGGCCAGCCCCTATATATGCTTCTGCCCGAGGTGGTTGGGGTTAAGGTTTACGGCCAGCTTCCGGAAGGGGCCACGGCCACCGACCTTGTCCTAGCCATCACCCAGCTCCTCCGCCGCAAAAATGTTGTCGGCAAGTTTGTCGAATTCTTCGGTCCCGGTCTCAGCCAGCTGAGCATCGCGGACCGGGCAACCATCGCCAATATGGCCCCCGAATACGGGGCCACCATTGGCTTCTTCCCGGTCGACGAGGAGACCCTCCGCTACCTGCGGATGACCGGGCGGGATGAAGCTCTCATTGACCTGGTTGAGCGCTACAGCCGGGCGCAGGGCCTTTTCCGGACGGCCGAAACCCCGGACCCCACCTTCACCGAGGTGATCGAGCTCGACCTGGGCACGGTGGAGCCCAGCGTGGCCGGGCCCCGGCGGCCCCAGGACCGGATTCCCCTCCGGGAGCTCAAGCCCACGTTCCGGGCGGTCTTTAAAGACTTCCTGCCGCCGGCCGCAGGCGGTAACAACGGCCAGGCACCCGAGGCTTTGCTCCAACGAAAGGTTGACGTCTCCCTGGACGGGGTTCACGGCGAACTGGGTCACGGGGCGGTAGTCATTTCGGCCATCACCTCGTGCACCAACACTTCCAACCCGTCGGTGATGGTCGGGGCGGGTCTGCTGGCCAAGAAGGCTGTGGAGCGGGGCCTCACGGTCAAGCCCTACGTTAAGACAAGCCTCGCCCCCGGCTCCCCGGTTGTCGTCGACTACCTGGAGGCCGCCGGCCTCATGCCGTTCCTGGAGGCCCTCCGGTTCCACGTGGTCGGGTTCGGCTGCACAACCTGCATCGGCAACAGCGGTCCCCTGCCGGAGCCGGTGGCCCGGGCCGTCGAACAAAACAATCTGGTGGTCGCGGCCGTCCTGAGCGGCAACCGCAACTTCGAGGGCCGGATAAACCCCCACTGCCGGATGGCCTTCCTGGCGTCGCCCCCGCTGGTCGTTGCCTTCGCCCTGGCCGGCACGGTCGATATCGACCTGGCTACGGAGCCCATCGGCCGCGACCCAAACGGAGAGCCGGTCTACCTCCGGGACATCTGGCCGACGCCGGAGGAGATCCAGCGGGTCATCTCTGAGGCGGTCCGGCCCGAAATGTTCCGGGCCCGCTACGCCCGGGTCTTTACCGGCGACGAACGCTGGCAAAACCTGCCCGTCCCCGAGGGGGACCTCTTCGCCTGGGACCCGAATTCAACCTACGTTCAGGAGCCGCCCTTCTTTAAGGACTTTACCCTGGAGCCCGCCCCGCTCCGGGACATCCGGGGTGCCCGGGTTCTTGCCGTCCTGGGCGACTCGATTACAACTGACCACATCTCCCCGGCCGGGTCAATTCCGGTTAACAGCCCCGCGGGTCAGTACCTTATCTCCAGGGGTGTGCCGCCTCAGGAGTTCAACAGCTACGGGGCGCGCCGGGGCAACCATGAGGTGATGATCCGGGGGACCTTCGCCAATATCCGGCTCCGGAACCTGCTGGTGCCGGGCACCGAGGGTGGCTGGACGGTCTACCACCCGACGGGTGAGCGGCTCACGATTTACGAGGCGGCAACCCGCTACCAGCAGGACGGAACGCCCCTCCTGGTTATCGCCGGCAAGGAGTATGGGGCCGGGAGCTCCCGGGACTGGGCGGCCAAAGGCACCATGCTCCTGGGGGTTAAGGCCGTTCTGGCTGAAAGCTACGAGCGCATCCACCGGAGCAACCTTGTGGGCATGGGGGTTCTGCCCCTCCAGTTCCGGCCGGGCGAAAACCGGGAGGCCCTGGGCCTGACCGGAGACGAGGTATATGACATCGAGGGCATCGCCGACGGCCTCCAGCCCCGGGCCGAACTGACCGTCCGCGCCCACCGGCCAGACGGCGGCGAGGTGGTGTTCAAGGCCGTCGCCCGGGTCGATACGCCCATCGAGGTCGAGTACTACCGGCACGGGGGCATTCTGCCCTACGTGATCCGGCAGATGCTCCTCAGTCAGAGTTAAGGCAGACCGGAACCGGACTTTCAATCCGGATCTCGGCGAGGGTGACCGTGCACCGGTAGGCCCGGACCCCGACGCCGCTCCGGGCGGCGTCCCGAAGGAGACGGCCAAAGGCCGGGTCGACGGCATCGTTGGGGGCAAACCGTGCGGCGTCAGCCCGCTGGATGACGAAGACGGCGAAGGCCCCCAGGCCCCGGGACGCCGCGGCCATCAGTGAATCGATGTGGCGCCGGCCCCGGGCGGTGGGGGCGTCCGGAAAAAGCCCGGTTCCGGTTTCGACCAGGGTGACGCTTTTCACTTCGACGTAGGCCGCCCCGGACGGACCGTCCAGGCGAAAGTCCAGCCGGCCGCCATCCAGCCGGGGCTCGGGGGTCAGCCGGTTAAATCCCGCGAATTCGGGGAGCTTTCCCTCAGCCCACGCCTCGAGAAAGAGCCGGTTCGGAAGCCGGGCATCGGCCGAAACCAGGACGCCGCCCGGAACTTCGACCAGCTGGAGGTCGAAGGGCGTCCGGCGGGGGCCGGACCGGGGCGCGACCCAGACCCGGTAGCCGGGGACCAGCAGTTCCCGGAGCCGGCCCGAGTTGGCCAGGTGGGCCGGCACAGCCTCGTCCCCGACGGCGACCTCCACGGCAAACCGGTTGAGCCGCCGGATAAAGACGCCCGGAACCAGGGGCGGACAGCGCATGGCGCCTGGGCGGGGGGGCCGGCAACCCCC
>Ga0079992_124903_pt1 | contig 15475 bp, 15 predicted proteins | sample FaiFalFF_MnMetaG_3_FD_69197 | JGI IMG/M metagenome (GOLD analysis project Ga0079992, IMG submission 69197) | Freshwater microbial communities from Yellowstone National Park, Wyoming, USA - Fairy Falls B (FF_Mn_B) MetaG (SPADES assembly) (version 2) | ecosystem: Environmental > Aquatic >... | reverse complement strand
CTTAAACATTGCTGTGATGTATATTTAGGATTAATAGTGTATAGTAATTTACCATTCCATAATGCCTCAACCTCTAATTCTTGCTTGAACTGATAGTAAGCCATCATTGATAACAAGGACATCCTTTTCTCTATAATCTGTCTCTGCTTTATGATGTATTTTGCTACCTTAACCTTATCTTTAGCATTGCTGTATTCCTTTATCTTGTTCAGTATTTCTAGTAATGGTCTTCTAGTCTTATACTTCTTGCTTTTGTTTATTTCATTTATTTTATCATCTATAGCGTTATTACCTTTACTGTTAACGTTATTATACAATCTACCTAGTTCCTTCTTTATTATCCTCAAATGCTTCAGTTCTTTATTCAAACCTTTCAAATCCTCAATAACTATAATATCAGCATCATTCTCATTAGCAAACTCTAATATCTGGTTGCATATATAGCCTATTAACTGTCTCCTTATATCTATCCTCTTGCTATCACCGCATCTATTCCTAATAGTGTAATCTTCCTTCTCTTTATACCTTGAACCTTTCTTCTTGCTAATCTTACCTTTCATCCTTCCTTGCTGTAATTTCCTTCTTTCTTCCTCATACTTCTTTACAGCATTTATGTAATCATTGCTATCAATGCCTTTAGCATTAATTAGCTTGAATTCTTTATTCTCCTTATCTACCTCTATGCAGAACATTGTTGCTGTATATTTGCTGATATTGGAATCAATACCTACGATCCTTATCTTGCTCTTGTTCTTGCTTGCTTCATACAATGCCTTTACATCCACATTCTTACTTATGCTAACCATTATGTAGTATCTGTAACCGTTATATGTCTCCTTCCTAACAAGATAGCAAGGATCACCTATTGTTAAACCATTATCACCTTGTATAGCATGAATAAGCATACCTAACCTCTCAGCATCATTAAACCTTGTTGCTATCTTGAATGTTACTTTATGCTTGCCTCTGCCTATCCTAAACATTATCTTACCATTTTCAAATATGAATTCTGCATCTTTCTTATAGTATCTGCCGTTATTCTTTTTATCCTTTCTATTCTCATCTAATGGACTCTTACTCATAGTGATAGGCATAACATTGGTTAATCTCCTTCTCATGTTAGGTATTGATCTATGCTTGTAAGCACTCTCAGCATTACTATGCATCAGATCTGCTAAGCCTCCTTGCTTCTCTAGCCAAGCATATTTAGCATCTATGCCATAATACTGCTTAGTATATTTGATGAAACGATGTAGCAAAGTCTTCAAGAGATTGCTATGAGTGTATGTATGTTTAGCTTCAGTTTCTGTTGGTGTTTGTTCCTCCTCTGCTTCTTGCGGTTCTCTTTTTCTTCTTTTATTCTTTCTAATTGCTTTTTCATCAAGTGATTTTACAAGTTCCTTCAGCCTTTCAAGCTTCTCTTGCTCAGTTATATTAGCATAGTAAGGATAAAGATAGTAAACAAAGCTGTCTGCTATCCTTACCAGTTGACCATATTCATTGAAAAGGTTATCTAAGAATTTCAAATTTTTAGGATCACCTTTCAGTTCTAGTTTAAGCATAGTCTTTGTGATCTTCTTTACTCTTGTTCTTGTATCGGTTAGCATCAATATATAAAGAAAGAAAAGAGCGAAGAAGAAAGGAGAGATGAAGAAAGGAAGGAAAGGAAGGAAGAAAGAAAAAATAATTAGGTGATGTTAATTACCTATGAAGCGTACACAACAAGCGTGTATCCTTATTGCAGTTAGTATAACATGCTTCTATCATTCGTTTGTGAACATTCTCTGTAATTGTTATCCTATTATTATTATCAAATGCTATATCTGTAATGCTATCAAGCATACCATACTCGCCATCTGAATACCATAACAGATAAGCATTACCGCATCTGCATGCTGGTCTTATCTCCAGTTGTATCTTGGTATTCATGAAGGTGAAGACTGTTACGTCTTTCTTTATGTACCAGTTCTTGATACGCTTGCCATATAATGTGTTATATAGGTCTTCTTCATTCACCAAGACTTCTGACATCATTATATAATGATGGATGAGGAGAAGAACTATTGTAATGTAACATATTGTGAAGGCTGTGGCAAGGTAGTACCGAATGTAGTTACAGATGTTGCTGTATGCAGTGAATGCTCTAGATACAGTATGGTTGATGTTCTGTTTGAACTAGCAAAGCAACCTAGATTAAAGCAATAGTAATGACTTCCTTTCTTTCCTTCTTCTTCATTTCTTCTTTCTTTCCTTCCCTTTATAGTATGATATGGTCTTAGGTCTAGATGCTGGAGTACTAACACTAGCAGTTATTATAGCAGTAGTAGCCTTTGTCTTATTCGTCAATGTATACTTGATACCAGAGGTTGGTAACTGGTTCCTAGATGCAGTAGTTAAGATGCCTAGGTTTGATTATACTTACCAAAATGGAGAACAAGGTAACCAAAACTTTCAGTTGTACAGGCAGTTGCGTACGATAGCGTTTCCCATCATTATTATAGCATTAACTCTAACAGCTGTTTACTTAATGGGTGAAGAATTTGATGTGTTTAGAAAGGGTCAAGCCTTTGGTACTTTAGCAAAAGGTATAATAATCATAATATTCATATTCACATTCCCTTCATTCTGGGATGCTTATGCTAGTGGTATTGAAGGTCTAGCAAAGTGGATACTAAACCCTAACAATCCTAATCAGGCTAACCAAAAAGTATCGCAATTATGGCAAATGGTAGGTTCAATACAAGCACCAACAGTTGATTGGAATACCATACTACAGTTCTTGTTAAACCCAAATGATGCAGCCCAGACAATATTTAGGGATGTATTCCTAGCAGTCTTTAAGGCATTCATTGCTGCATTACTAACATTCCTTATGTTTGTTATAGGTACAGTAAGGATAGTACTGACAGCTATACTTGCTAGTGCCTTACCATTATTATTAGCATTATCATTAGTACCATGGTTTGAAGGTATTATGAGAAGGATGATAGATGTTTTAATTGGTTTATCTCTAGCTCCAATATTCTCATCTTTAATTATAGTTGCTGGCTTATCAGCAATCCAGAGTGAGCATTTCTCACCATTGCAAGAGTGGTTAGCATCAATAGCAGTAGCATTCCTAGCAGTCTCATTCCCTACTATTGTAGCACCGTTGCTAGGGCCAGTAGTAGGTCAGATGACTACGATGATGACAGGGGGCTTATTAGCAGGTACTTTATTAGGAGCTGGAGCAGTAATTGGAGCTGGTACAGGGGCTTATAGGGCTGTAACCTCTGCTATACAAGCAGGAGTACCATTAACCCCATTAGGTTATGCTAAGACTGCTATGTCAGGCATGATGTCTGGTCTTAGATCAGGTTTAGAGTATGGAATTGTAAAGACAACGCAAGAAGCGTTACAGACAACATTTCCTTCATTGGCAAGAGGGATGACACCATTTGTTGAACGGGCAGAGAGAAAGTTAGCAAGGGCTGGATTGGATACTGCTGAGGGTATAGTTTTCAACTTTGCTGGTTCAACAACAGAAGGATTGTTGCCATCTTTAGCAATACAGACGCAAATACCAGATAAGGAGCTACCAAATGCTATAGCAGAAGCAACCAAGTTCAATGCTAGGATACAAGAACTAGCATCAAAGCAAAAGTATGCAGAGATAGCAGATATTGCAAATGAGTATTTGAAGTTACCAAAGATACCTAACAAAGCAGTTTTTGGGCAGATGTTTGCTGAGCAGTTAAATGCTTACAGCAAGCATCCAATTGCGTTAGCAAAGTTGCATGAAGGTTTGAAGCATATACAGCAAGAAGGTGGTTTGCCAGCACAGCCAGTTGATACGCTGGCTGGGCTGATACATTTCAAAGATGCTTTGCGTAACCTAGCAAGTAGTAAATACGGTATAGACATACCTAACCCAGAGTTCGAGATCACAGACATAAGGACACCAGAGCAACTACCCCAAGGAGCGATGGTAATTGCTGGTTATCCGGTGAAGTACACATTTGCTAATGCGATTGAGTATGCTAAAGCAAAGATCGTTATGGCTGATGCTAGTAAAATAGCAGAGTATGAAACAGAAGGCAAAGAAATTATTGCTAGTCTAGGTGTAGATATTGCTGGTAAATCTAAATTACAAACAGTTGTTACTAAACGAATAAAAGATATATTAGAGCCGTTAGGACTCGACAAGAATGAGAATTTTGTTAAAAGTCTTGCTAGTAGCATAACACAAGACTTAGTAGCATATGACCCAGCAACAGTAGGTGCTATATATGAAAGTCTAAAGAGCAAAGAAATATTTACTGACTATTTAAGAACCTATATGCCTAACAAAGAACTACACAACAAAGCAGAACAGTTACTACCTAACGTCCACATACAGAAACTATGGAGAGAAACAAATACACGAAGCAATACCAACAACAATACTAATAGCAGTGCTAACAAGGTATAACAACTTTAGGCTACTACTGCTAACCTTTTTCTATTTTCTATCTAGATTGGTGAACGTTTAACCTCAGAAGGGAAAGGTATATTACGTTTATGCATTTCAACTGCATATTTTAACACTAAACCAAACTCGCCTACAGTATGAAGCCAAAATGTAGGAGTTTCATACTTTTTATAGAGTTCGCTTATCTCTTTACATGTTACTTCTGCAATATCGAAATCTTTGTTCAAAATAGCCAGATAATATTTTTTGCATGTTTCTGAAAGCTTTAACCAGAAAGTTCGTTGGCGTTCACTAACGTCGAAATCAAATACATGGGATGGTTTATCTCTTTTATAATCATAACCATAATCAACAACGATCAAAAACCACTGATACCAATGTTCTGGACAGTATATAAAGAAGCCAGAACCAGAATCAGCGTTTATATTTATGCCTACTAATTCATCAGATCCATCTTTGTAAGCATTCTGTATGATACCGACCCAGTATTTATTGCTATCATATGTTATTTCGTGTTCATATGGGAAGTCTGATCTCATCTTATATGCTTCCCTAGCTACCTTGTATTTGAAGTCATCAGCAAACGGTTTAGTACTAAACAAGTTATCTTCTATGATTGAGACATAATAATCAAAGAAATGCCATGCTTTCTTTTCTCCAGTAGGTATTAAACCTAATTCTTTCCATCGTGTAGAAGGATCCCAAGTAAATCTTATGTCCGCTATCCATGGTCTTATCCAGTCTGGTGTATCATCTATCTTATTATTACTAGTGGTATTCATCATATTATAATATACATTATTTTGTATATTGCTATTGTAACCAACTATAGCGTTATTGCTGGTGTTACTGTTATTGGTAAGCATGCTTAATAATTTATAAGCATCGTCAACGCCTTTAAACTCAAACTCCGCTACCATGACGTTTTTCATACCATTACGCAAGAAATCTATGCATAATTTTTCATTCCATAAACCTTTAACCTTTCGATATGCTAATATCTCACTAGGAGCAAAATGAGTTAATAAACCTTGTTTATAGTCTTCAAATGCTATCCTAAGGTTAGTTATATATAGTATACCCTTACCTTCAATATTTCCTTTTTCAAGCTTTACACTTAACTTTAACCTTGCTTCCTTCTGGAATAACACCTTTTCACCAGCATGAAGTACTATCACAATTGACACCCCCACCCTAAAGGGTGAGGATTCTTGCTTCTAAGATGTTCATTGGTTGGTTGTTCATAGCCCTTCTAGGCTCCCACCTCATCCCATTCCACCTTAGAAGCAAAGGGTGTGCCATCACCCAGTTATCCCTATCCTTCCTAGTGTTGAAGGAAGGACTTGGGATTATGGTTATTATTGTCCTCTTCTTGTTGTTACTATTGTTGTTATACTTTCTTGCTATATTTAGAACACCTACAACATCTGCGTTAATTACCATATTACAACTCTTACAGTAGAACAATCCTCTATACCTTCTTACCCCTTCTAAGTTACAGTATGGGCATATACTTGATGTCTTATGCTCATTTATTTCCTTAACATTTATACCATACTCTTCTGCTTTCTCCTTTACTCTTCTTATTATATAAGAATAAGACCAGAAGTTGTTTACCATTGTATTAGCCTTAGTGTTATTGTAGTTATTGTTATTGCTATTATTACTTCTTATCCCTTTCAGTTCTCCTATCACTATCTCTCTTATGCCTAATCTATATGCATTATCTACAATCATCTTAACCATAGCATTAATAGCATGCTTGAACCTTCTCTGCCTTATCCTATATAATTTACTTAACATCCTTGATCTATTAGCATTATTTACCCTTGCTAATCTACTCTGCTCTTCAGAAATCCTTCTACTCCAATACCACCAATCTGCTAGCAATCTTCTTCCACTAAATGCAACTGGTTGCTTTAGTCCTTCATACCATACTGTTGCTATATTTACCACACCTAAGTCTATGTATAGTCTTCTAGTTGTTTTATTACTATCAGTTAAGCTCTCTCTAGGAGAGCTATCGATATTATTATTGTTATTGTTATTATTACTATTACTAACATTAACACTCATGAATCCTCTCCATACCTTATCTACTCTATCATAGAATATCTCTAGCCTTCCTTGCTTACCCTTCCATCTAATATTACCTTTATACTTTACCTTAATACCATTTGGTAGGTATAGATATCCATCTATTACTTTATAGCAATCATTCCTAACAATAATCCTTAGCTCTCTCTTACCCTTATACTTCCAGTATCTAGGCATAGATACCCTTGTTATGTGTTTTGGTAACCTGCATTCTCTCTCCATCTTCTTTAATGCTAGGAATGATCTCCATGCTTCATTGTTCTTGTTTATTATCTGCTGTGCTGTTGCTGAGCCTATTATTACTGAATATTTATTGTATAGATGCTTAGGATACCAGTTAATACTTTCATTATTGATGTATACCTTTCTTCTCTCATAATTAAGTTCATTCCATAGCTTAGAACAGTTATCTGCTAGCTTGAAAAGGGTATTACAATTGCAGTTATCTTCAATTATGAATGTATTTGTTCTCTGCATTGAGATAAATTATTGTATGTGTGATATTTAAATTTATTTAGAATTCATCCCCGCCTTAAAAGGCGAGGCTTTCATTTTCTGTAAACTTATAAAACGCAATATTTAAATATAGCGTTAAAACTTACCTTTTACTTTCAATTCCCTAACGGATTCTCACCGTAAGGTCAAAGGTTTGCTAGGAAGTGAAAAGTTAAGCATCTTTCAATTCCCTAACGGATTCTCACATACCTCATGGGTACTGCATCCATTGTTATCACGGCATTCACTTTCAATTCCCTAACGGATTCTCACTATAGCAAGGATAGCAGAGTTAAGCAAGGTAGCAAACACCTTTCAATTCCCTAACGGATTCTCACCTGCGTAGCAGCTCATCCTCTTCCGTCTTCTCAAGTATATCTTTCAATTCCCTAACGGATTCTCACTGAAGTGTTGAAAGGATTGACTATCGGTACTCAAGCCTACGACTTTCAATTCCCTAACGGATTCTCACTCACGGATTATGTTGTGCTTATCTTCATGCTATTTGCCTTGATCTTTCAATTCCCTAACGGATTCTCACTGTATAACAAGCTTAGGGAACGTTATGAGGCTGAGAAGAGACTTTCAATTCCCTAACGGATTCTCACGGAAGATGACATGGATATTAGCATAATACGCAAGTCTTTCAATTCCCTAACGGATTCTCACGGCTTCGCCTTCTTTGCTTTACCCATTCATTACTATTATCATCTTTCAATTCCCTAACGGATTCTCACTATTAGCATTAACGTTGATACCATGGTTTGAGGGTATAGTTAAACTTTCAATTCCCTAACGGATTCTCACATACCAGATCCCTTACCAGCTTTTGATTTACCAAATATGAATCTTTCAATTCCCTAACGGATTCTCACTGATATGAATGGGTCAATATACTACAAGCCCTGAACTAGTCTTTCAATTCCCTAACGGATTCTCACGCCATCTGAGAAGGCAAAGCCTAAAGATATCACACCTATCTTTCAATTCCCTAACGGATTCTCACAGATAGTAGGCTTGGCAACTGAGATACCCAATAATATCACTCTCTTTCAATTCCCTAACGGATTCTCACTAAGGTGAGAGCATGAACATCGCAACTCTAAGTGAATTTACTTTCAATTCCCTAACGGATTCTCACTGAAGGTAATGTTACATGCGTACAATGCGGTATAAAGTACATCTTTCAATTCCCTAACGGATTCTCACTATTTTGTATAGTATAGGTATTTAAACGTTTATCTCTACTTTCAATTCCCTAACGGATTCTCACTAATCCAACTCTTGAGAGCCAGTTTGCACTTGACACAATAACTTTCAATTCCCTAACGGATTCTCACTTAAACCTTATATACCAGTTCCTTTATCTGGATGCGTACATCTAACACTATCAACAAGGGTAATATAAACCTTTGCTGAAAAGTATGCCAGACGGCCCTTTAAGCAACAATCTTACGCATGAGCGTCTGAAGAATTTAATAGGCATAACTATAATGATAACAACTCTATATGTGATCTCTTCAATTATTTATTTATAAAGAGAAATGGTAATATGATGTAGTATACTCTATGACCAATATAACTTGCATTAATAATAGTGGGAGCAAGCAAATAGCGCCGCCCGCTCCCACACAAGTGTCTGACTATAATGAATTTATTAGTAGTACAGTTTATGACATGGTTTGCAGAGCTGGTTGTATAGCGGCTGGTAAGATTGATAAAAACACAACGGATTCTCATAAGATAATAGAAAAAAGAAAGGGTGTGTAAGACGGTATAGTTCACGCTAACGTTGTTGATATCTAGCTGAAAACTTCATGTATCGTCATTGTCATCAGCCATCTTTCCTTACTTTTGGCTGTTTAAATCCTCTCTCTACCAACACTTTATTAATCTCTCTAACAGCAAAGCAAAAGCCTACATGCAGACAGTCATCTCTCTCGCAATGTCTACAGTATAGGAAGCGTTTGCCTACACCTTGATTACGTATGACTACTTCTACTATTCTGTCTATAAACCAGTCCTTTATGAATGCTGTGTCATATTCAACGCCTATAAGTTCCAGCCCAGGTGCATAACGGCTAAGAAGTTCATCTTCTTCTAACTTCTCTAGAAGGTAACTACTTAACCACGTAGCAAATGGCACTACTTTGGTCTCGCATTCTCTTTTATACCGTTCCATTAATAGTTCTATAACTGTTTCTTTAAGTGATACAACCCTAAACCCTTGCTTTGGCATAAGAAATTACTACAATTCCTTATATTTATAGTAACCTATAAATAAAACTGTTACTACATTTACTATAATGTACTACATATGTAATAATATAAAATCCTATCTTTATATACTGATGATCAACCCTAGTCCTAATACCAATACCAACAGCAATACTACAACAACTGAATGTAACCATCCACCATCTAAAGTAATCCTAACACCAGAAGGTGAGTATGTCTGCAACGCTTGTGGTGTAGTACTTACACTAGACCAAGCTGCAGAGCGAGACAGATATATCCAGCCAGAAGCCAAAGGTTACATAGATCCTAAAGGAAAGACCAATCCATGGCTTCACGGTTTAGGCTCTGTTATACCTAAAAGTTACTATGCAAAGGTAGCAATAAGACATGATGCTTATGGTGATCACGATTCAAAGTTTGCTAACGTCCTTGTAGATTTAGAACTGGAAAGGTTTGGTCAAGAACTTATGGACGCTTTCCATGCTTACAGCAAGTGTAAAGGTGATCATCCAACATCAGCATACCTATCAATCAAGCGTATACAGAATAAGTATGGTCTCTCCTTGGATGACAGTAAGGTAAAGGAAGTTATAGAGAGAACTTTCAACGCTAAGATTAAGACAATACCTACCGAAATGTTATCTTACACAAACAAACTTGCTAAGCATTTTGGTTCAAAGTCTGCTGTTAACATACTTTATAAGGTGATGAAGCAATGGTAACCTACATATTCAGAACCTTAGAAAGGATAACGGTACAAGGATATAGTATAACAGACCTAAAGGAGATAACCTTAGCATACTGTCAAGAAGATAAAAACTACTACCTATTGGAGGATCCTACAATACTGAACAACGAGAGAAGGTTCAGAAAGGTAAGCGATACAGAATATGAACTTATAGATGAAGAAGGTATAAGCGTAATAATAACGACTGTAAGCAACAAGGATGAACTGTACAAAAGGTATGTAAAGTCTTTTGCTAGGAACGCATTAAATCCATTCAAACTGCTAAAGTTATACAGACAAGGTCTAACAACAGATATACCAGAGTTCAACAGTATCTTTGCTGAAGTAACCATACCAGATGATGTACTAGAGCTATTCATAAGCGAACTTGATAAGATGGAGAAGACAAGAGGTAAGCGTATAGTCATTGATGTTGTAGATGTATTGAAGGGACTTGAGACTGCTTATAGGTTATACAAGGAGAATAAAGAACTTTTTGATAGGTTAGGGATGACCATGCGTGATGTTTTCAACGACTGTGTTGATGAGAAGGATGATAGGCTTGTGTTCATCACAGCAACCTTCTTTATAGGAATAATAAAGACAAAGATAGAACAAGAGAGTATAAGGAAGGAGAAGGAAGAGAAGGAGAAGAAGAGACAAGAACAACAGCAAACAATAAAGAACATACAGCAAGCAGAACCTAAACAGAACAAAGGTAAGGTAACCATACCATTAGGTAAGATGCAAGTATTAGTAGAAGAAGGTGATGATGAAGACGAAAACAAAGATAAAGAGACTAAGATAGAAGAAGAAGGAAGAGAAGGAGAAATAACTGTAGAAGAAGGAGAAGTAACTGTAGAAGGTAAAGGAGAAGAGCAAAAGGATAAAGAGAAAGAGAAGAAGGACATTACAGTTCCTAAAGTTGAACCTAAGACTGAACCAAAGGTTATGGAGATATACAACTTTGTAGTCTACATAAGTACATACGAAGAACCAAGCGAAGGATTGCTATTGCAACTTAAGCAATCTGTAGAGAACTTCCTTAGCAAGAAGCTTAAGTTAAGAGAGGTTAGGATACTGTATGGAAGTCAATAATAACAGTAATAATAGTAATAAACAGATCAAAGAAGGCACTGCTAGCAATAGTAGTAGTAATAACAATAACGGTAATAATAGCAGTATTAGTAAAGTACCATTACGTACCAGAATTCTCCAAATTTTTCTTTCCTTTTCTTCCATTAGCGAACCTTTAGATCCAAAGGTTCTATTCTCAGAACTGTATTATGAATACAGACCGAGCGAGGTATTTAAGGTATTAAACGAACTTGTAGATGAACATATCATAGCATATAAACCAGATGGTACATTTATAATACTATCCATGTCATTACCAAAGGTTATAAAGGAGATACTAGGTTTAAAATATGAAGCATCAGCAGAGTTCTTGTTAGAAATTATTAAAGCTTATAAATCATATATAAGAAAAGGTATAGATTTTAAGGTTGATTTGAACGTATCTAGAATTATATGGTATCATATTGGTATTTATAAGTACCCTAGTCAAACTAGATGGAAATCAATTTATGAATTAAGACAACGTAAAATATTAACTAATAATGGTATAAATACTAAATTATTAGAACCAATACTTAACTATTTAAATGTAGATAAAGAGTTCCTCCCTACAAACTAGGTACTTTATGGGGCGTTTTCTCCCCCGGACTAGGGTAGTTTATGGAAGGAAAACCTTCCATAGACTAGGGTAGTTTATGGAAGGAAAATTCATGGATACTATGCTTAGCAAGAGACGCATACTTGCTAGTAGCGGTTCTATAGACACAGACTACATATGTATGACAGCCCAAGAACGATATGAGCATGTCATAACTAAACACATGAAAAGACAAGCTATTCACGAATTAATTGATAAAGGAATTCTTATAAAAGAAAATGTTAGAAAGTATAAGGTCTATAAGTTGAATCTTGATAATAAGAAGGTGAAAGAATTGCTAGATTTTATATTTGATAATCCAGCTTTTGTAATAGAATAGAATGGAAATTGTTACACAACCATGTAACAATTTTGTTACACAACCATGTAACAAAATCCTCACATAACCATGTGGATAAGTTAGTTGAATCTGGTCTACTTGTTCTAGGGGATGATGGTAATTTCAATCTGAAACTTGATACACAAGATAATATCATTAAGTTCATTAAGATTTGGTTTGGTCTTGAACGTGATCTATCTGCTATATTCCTATATCATGCTATTCAGAGAGCTAAGCTTTACCTAGACTTAGGCAAAGAACCATACTTTAATGGTGATAGATTATGGTACTTCTTAGAGAAGGACTATATACTTAAACCTATCCATAAACATAATGTTATAAAAGAATTAATCTCTAAAGGTCTTATTAAAAGATATGATAATCAATATAAGAATTACATATTAAATACAGCAAATAAGGACTTAATGTTCCTTATTGACTATCTATATCAACATTATTTTAAAGATTTATTTTAATCCAATTTGGTCAGAACTTTACTGACCAAAAATTTGGTCAGAACTTTACTGACCAAAAATTTGGTCAGAACTTTACTGACCAAAAATTTGACATTTAATGGTTTATATTACCATTTGTTGATCTAACTTGATAGAACTGATCAGTAAAATACCTATCTGTAATAAATCCTTGTTATCAGACACAATTTTTAAATATTAATTAACTTTTAAAATCAAACAGTTAAATTCTTTAGACTAACGGTCTCTCATTCCTTCTCTTTATCTACTGATTTCTCTATAATCATATAAAGGTAATATGGATTGAAGTCTAAATTATAATTATATATTGATGAATGAAACTAAAGAATCTAAACTAAACTATTCTGGACTAGCTTTTATAATAGTAATGGTTACAGCATTTGGTTTATATATTTATTTAGTATATACAAATACTACAGAGCGTGATAACTTGACCAAGAAACCAACTAACATAGGTGAGGAAGGTTATCTTTCAATTGATAATTATTTCTTTCTTAATAAAGATTCAGCAAAGTACTTCACAATAAAAGTTACCGCTATAGATGTACAGAACAGTAATGATGACGATAAGATAGTAATACTGCATGCTACATTTAAGAATATTAGGTATGATGTTATAGATATTAATCATTATAGTTACTACCTAGTAACAGATGAAGAACATAGCTACCAGAGTACAGCATTATTGACAATTGATGGTACTAAGGTATTAAAGGATACGCATAAGGAATGTGTAATTAAGTTCAACATACCAACAAATGAGAAACCAGTAAAGTTAATTATAATGGAAGGTGATAGAATAGTGAAGGAGATTGTATTGAAACATAATTAAAAGTTCTACCTATTTTTATTTCTATATAATGATGAATACTACCATAACCAAAGACTATCTGTTAGATGAAACAGCAATATACAAGTACATAATAGGCTTGAACACTATGATCCTAATATTAACATATCTGAATATTGTAGAACCAATTGCCTATTACCTTAGCGGTCTAGGTTTGTTAATGGTTCTGTTTTTAGGTATATTTGGATATGCTTCTAAAACAACTTCAGATATACCGTTTAATATAACGATGAGATATAAAATACAAGTGTTGCTAGCAATAATTACGACAGTACCAACATACGTATTAATGACTGGGCAAACGCGTTTTAATGATGTAATACTGGCTGTGTTAACAATTGCATTAATAATGACAAGGTTTCTTCAGATTCCAAGAGAAACACCTTCTCATAACTAATACATCTATTGTTTATCTCCTTCTTATTTTGTTTTGTTTTAGGAATTTAATAACAGATCTTCTTTTTCTCTATTCCTTATTTATTTAATGATGACTAAGAAGTGTTTGTTGTGTTCATTATTCAGTCTCTCTACAATACCTATAATGATTGAGGGCTGGCTTGTAACATACATATTGCTGTATCTATTTGGTATATTTACTATCCAACCTTATCTTGCATTTCCTAGTTTAGCAACAATAAGTGTATTCTTACCGATCTATTATGTATTATCTAAACAACCATGGAAGATCAAAACCTTACATATGTTGGTTACTATACCATTATCTGTTGTTGTTTGGTATTTATATAGAGACGATCCTAACATACCATTGGTTGGTTTTGGAACTATATTTGGTATATCTATGTATCTGTGGCTGTCTTTTATTGCATATGCAGCACAGAAATGCAGTAAACAAAATTGATTCAATCCTAAGTATTAGATATAAAAGATGCATACTTGTTGGTGTAAATTATATACTGATGAAAGAATACTTGGTTGCATTTAACATAAAAGAGAGTATTGCATATGCATTGCCGTTGGAACTGTACTATATAACATACATTATATTTGCATTAACAAATACACCTTTAACCGATGACGGGTTAACTATTTTTGTTGCTTTTGGTCTTCTATTGGCTTCCATAACTATGTTAAAGTTAATGAAGGACCTTGAGAAGACACCTAAAGTATCAATACACGTAATAATAGTATTATTGTTGGCATGGTTAGCAGTGTACTTGAAACCGATACTAGGCATTGAAATAATAACTGCATTGCTACTGATATATGTGACTACATATTATATGGTTGTGATAAAGATAAGAAAAGAATTGTCACAAGATACAGATAATAAATCATAACCATTACAGACACAAGATTAGAGAATTTAAATTATGAAATAACTATTTTTATTTATTTTTCAACTTATTTATTAAATAACGTATTACTATATTTATTAAATCACGTATTACTATACCTAAATTAGTGTTTTGTTGCTATTCATATCTTTATTATTGGTATCTTTACTAATATTTTGGTTGGTTATAGTATAGATATTGCTAAAGATTGATAAGAATATGAGAATACCAGTCATTAAAATTGCATTTATCTGTAATATGTCTCTCTTTGTTATTATACCTTCATCCTTAGACATTTTAACATTCATTTCCTTTTTAACCTTAAAACCTATTACGTTAAACTCTTTCAACTACAAGAAGTTCTCCTTTATATACTGATGAAGATAAAGGAGTTAATACAGATGGATGCAGATGAATGGTATGAGAACTGTTGCAAGAACAACAAATGGATTATAGACTTTGATGGCGTGATCTGTACTAGTTGTGGCAGAGTCTTGACAGACAGAATAGAAGCAATAGCAGTAGTAGCATAAACAAACATGCAGTACTACTACTATTATTACTACTAACACTCCTTTCTTTTCTTTTTATATTTAAACAAATAAATAAAGAGAGATTTGAAAGAAGGATTAGGTATGTAAGTTAAGAATACTAGTGAGTAGTTACCAGAACCTTTATACTATTACTGCTATTGCTACTACTGCTATTAACTTTATCGCTAAGCCATGCTATGAACCTGATAGCATCATCCTTGCTGTTAAATGTTAAAGTAACC
>Ga0079992_132075_pt1 | contig 15479 bp, 11 predicted proteins | sample FaiFalFF_MnMetaG_3_FD_69197 | JGI IMG/M metagenome (GOLD analysis project Ga0079992, IMG submission 69197) | Freshwater microbial communities from Yellowstone National Park, Wyoming, USA - Fairy Falls B (FF_Mn_B) MetaG (SPADES assembly) (version 2) | ecosystem: Environmental > Aquatic >... | reverse complement strand
GTAAGTAGTAAGGGTAAGACTTCTGAATTTGTAATTAGGATAAAGCCTAAGGTAAAAGGTTAGAAGCTATTTTAAAATAATATAAGTTTTTAAAATTTTATATACAAGAATTCATATGAGTAGATTGTTAGGTGTCCGTATTGTAATAATGAATTTAATCTTAAACATGCTGGAAAGCTTTTCAGAATGAGCGAAGGTGATAGAAGATATATTATGATAAGATGTCCCAACTGTAAAGGTATTAAAATCATCTACAACTTAATTACTAAATAATGGTTGTTTGTTTTAAGAGATGTAATCTTATTAAAACTCCCTACACAGCCAAGAATGTATGTCTTGTATTTTTAAACGCTGGATTTATGTAATAATATTTGTTCTACTCTTAGTTCATTAACGAATAACTACAAAGATTAACCTCCATTATGAATAATGCATGTCATAATTTTACCGAATCTGTTTTTACTACTTTTCTCCTCCACTCCTCCTCTTCACACTCATAATATTCTTCTGTAGCTATTCTTGTTTCAATTATATTTTCACTTTGTCTTGTGAAGTGTATTTCTTTAGGTTCGTTTATAATGTTTATTTTTGGATTATCACTCCACGCTTCTTCTACTACATAAATATGATAGTTTTCTTCCTTACATAGGGTTTGATATTCATTTTGTGTTACCCGTATGGATTTATATGAAGTGTTTTTAAAAGCTTTAACTTCTATTAGAATCGAACCTGATTTTATATCATAGCCTTGAAATGTGTATGATAGATCATGGGCTTCTCTACCGTATTTTTCCCTTTCCAGATTTAGAACTGCTACTATGCCTCTTCTTTCCGTGTAAGCTCTTAATATACCTGATTCATCCTTACTGCTGGGAATAATGTCCACAACTTTTTCTGCTGTTATTCCTTTAACAAGCTCATCAAATATTGGCCTTAGATCTCTTTTTGGTCCTGGAGTATAAAATTTACTTCTAATGAAAACATCAATTCTTTGAGTTTTAGGTTTTATTGTTAATTTAATTTTTGAGTAGTTATTTTTAAAGAGGAGAGACTGCCATTCTCCTTTCTTAAGTTTGTCTAAATATTCTTGCATGTTTTTTTGCACGAGATCAAGTTCTATAGTTCTTCCTTCCTTTGATACCCAACCTTTCAATTGCCATCTTAGAGACGATTTAAGATATGTTGCGAATTTTACAATCACACTTTTATTTATCTCTACAGCTTTTATTTTTGAAGCTTTCAAAATATGAGATAGCACATATGCCAAATCATCTAGTTGGGTTTCTATTTTCTTACCGTTGTAGAGCATTATTATCATCCCTTGTTTGCAGTTTATCCCAACGGTTGTTAGGTAAGTGTTTGTAAGCTTTATTTCGCCATATTTTGTCAATCCTGCAGTAGCTAAGCATTTTATTAGGGGATTTATTGACGCCGTCTTCGAGAATAAATAATCAAAAAATATCCACTCTCCGCTTATTTGAGGCCTATCTGTTATGAATTCTTTTTTCCTTTCTGCTCTCCATATATTACATACATTTGTGATCAAACGTTTATTTAGAAGTCCAGGTCTCAATAGTCCCCATCCTGTAAAATCAATTACAGCAGGTCCTAAATAGTCATAAATTTTTTCCACAAGTTCTAATTTATTAATCATTGATGTCTCAGGAATTTCTATTAAATAAATTCTAACTTTCATTCTCTATCTTATAACTATTTTAACTTAATTTTAGTTTTAATTATCAGTATTGAAGAAAAATCTTCCAGAGAAATCTTTTTACTTTAAGCCTACCTACTAACAGTTTAATCCTTTGTCCAAAATTTCTATTTAAAAATTTAATTATTTTCGCTGGTAAATTATAAGAATCTAACATACTATTTAATCAATTTCAAATTTATAAATTAAAGGCTTTAGCAAGCTGGAATGAATATCTACATTAAAACAATTTTAAGCTTCTATTGTACAGAATAATGAATAATTGCTTTTAATAATAAAATTAAAAATAAATGAGTATGAACATCTAACTAAAAGTTTTGCAACATACATTCGAATAATGTGATAACAAGTTTACTAGATTTAAATAGTTTTTTTGTAATATATATTAGTTGAGATGTATATGAGCCAATCATTAAAAAAGTGGGATGTTAAGAAATTTCAAATATATTCGAGTAGTAATAAGATATTAAAGTTTATAATAAACTTTAAACCTAAAGTTTCTGGTGGTATCATATGAGCTCCCGAGTTATTACCCCTAATGTTGATATTGACAGCATTGTAGCCTGCTTTAAGGATGCTATTTTAAAAGCTCGTTCAGAGGAAGATGTTAGAGTGCGAGTTTCTAATTGTATCGAAGAAAAAATTCTAAAGCCTTTAGAGGTAACTACAGTAGGGCAATACGAGTACACCTTGGTATCTGGTGCTAGACCTGATGCACTTTATGGACATGTAGTAATAGAATACAAGGCACCAGGTAAGTTATCTGCTGATAAAGACATCCAGGACGCTAAGAGACAGGTAATAAAATATATAACTGAAGAAGCAGGTAATAAAGCTGCATATGCAAGATACTTAGGAGTTATAATTAGTGATAGGATAGCTTTCGTTAGATATGATCCTAGGACAGATACTTGGATTTTAAGAGGACCTTATGACATTAGAAGGGAAGTTGTAATTAAGCTTGTTGAAGCTCTGAGGGGTCTAACGAGAAAGCCTTTAGACGTAGAAAATCTATTAAGTGACTTTGGGCCTAAATCAGATCTCACTGTTAGGTTAGTTAAAACTTTCTACAAGAAAATAATTAATATTAAGGAAGACACTAGAGCTAGATTACTTTTCAATGATTGGATGAGACTCTTTAAGCAAGCAACTGGATATAAGCCCGAGGAACTTGAGGAACTTCCTAAATTAGCTTCTGAGTACGGAATTCAAGGTCAAGTTGATTACGATGCATTAATATTCTCTATACATTCATTTTATGCCCTTTTGCTAAAGCTTATAGCAGCTGAGATAGTATACCTCTATGGTGGAGGTAAATTCTACAGGTCATACATAGCTGAGCTAGACGATGCATACTCTAATAAGGGTTTAGAAGGGCTTAAGGAGGCACTACAGGAACTTGAGAGTGGGGGTGTGTTTAAGAGATTAATGAGTATTGAGAACTTCCTAGAAGGGGATTACTTCTCATGGTATCTGGACGTACTGGATAAAGACTTAGCAGACCTAATAGCTGAGCTAGCTAGGAAGTTAGCTGTCTACGAAGTAGCAACACCACAACTAGAGCCTGAATTCGCTAGAGATTTGCTCAAGAGGCTCTACCAAAACCTTGTTCCGAGCGACCTAAGACATCGATTGGGTGAGTTTTACACACCAGACTGGTTAGCTAATCACTTACTCGACGAGGTAGGGCTATCTCTCAAGGTTATTCATAAACTCGGTGAAGAGAATTCTTTAAAACCTCTTGAGATTAGAATTTTAGATCCTGCGTGTGGTTCCGGTACTTTCCTAATGCTTTATATAGCTAGGCTAAGACGTTATGCCGAGGAGCATTATTTGACCGATATTATTCTAAAATACATACTAAATAACGTGGTAGGCTATGACTTAAATCCACTCGCTGTACTAACTGCTAGAACAAACTACCTACTAACAATTGCAGACCTCTTAGCTTACGGTATTGGAACCATAGAACTACCTATATATTTAGCAGACTCAATAATGGTACAGAGACAAGCAAGTTTGGAGGGTGATGTATACATTTTGAGGACAAGTGCTGGTGATTTCGAAGTACCCATCAGTATTGTTGAGAAGGGGTTACTAGTAAACATACTAGCTGAAGTCTCTAGATGTCTTGAGAGTAAATATAGAGTTGAGGATTTCAAGAAGAGAATGGAACTGGTTTATAGGCTGAATCCGGGAGAGATCAGTAGTATGTCCAAACTTTATGAAAAACTTTTAAAACTAGAGGAAGAAGGTAAAAATAAAGTATGGGTAGCGATAATAAGAAACGCTTTTGCACCTATACTCAAAGGCAAATTTGATTATGTAGTAGGCAATCCGCCTTGGGTTAACTGGGAGAATTTACCTGAATCCTATAGAGAGGCAAGTAAAAGTCTTTGGGAAAAATATGGTTTAGCAAAAATTAAGGGTAAAACGGGTTTAGGAAAAGTTAAGAGGGATTTAGCGATGCTTTTCTTAACAAGATGCTTCGATCTATATCTAAAGGAGAATGGTAAGCTAGGCTTCCTAATGCCATTTACAATATTCAAAACTCAAGCTGGAGCAGGATTTAGAGGTTTCATAGCTTCAAATACAAAAATACATGTAATACATGATTTAGTAACACTTTATCCGTTTGAAGGAGCAACAAATAGGACTTCTGCAATTGTAGTTGTGAAGGTAAATGAAAAATCCTTAATGGAAGCTAATAAAGAGAATAAAGCTGGAGTAAGACATGTAGTATGGGTAAATCCAAGCAAAAAGCCTATCCCCACAGATAAGCCACTCGAAGAAGTTCTTAAAGAGACGAGAAGATACAATATGATCATGATACCTTTAGAACCTAACAAACCTGAATCACCTTGGATGCAGGTAACACCTAAAGTTTTAGAAGCCATTAGAAAATTATTATCGGGAACTCAGTACTACGAAGCACACGAGGGAGTAAATGTAGCTCTAAACCAAGTATACTACATTCAAGTAAAGGGTAAAACACCGGATGGAAAACTAATAATAACGAATCCATTTGAACCTGGACAGAAAAAGAAGGTAAAGCAGATTGAGGTTATTATGGAACCTGACATGGTGTATCCACTAATAAGGGGCAGAGATGTCAAGAAGTGGTATGTAGAGTTTGAAGACAGATACATAATTTTACCTGTGAATACAGAAGGTAAAGATATTAGTACTACTGATATGAAAGTAAAGTATCCTACTACTTATAATTACTTTTATAACTTTTTTAATGAGCTAATTAACAGAGAGGGCGAACCTTATAAATCAAAGCTAGAACCCTATAAAAAACTCTCCTTAAATGTTGCTGAAAAGATCGCTCCGCCGTTTTACTGGGTATTTAATGTCAAACCGAGTCTAGCACCTTATAAGGTTGTATGGAAGAATATAGCTGGAGAAATTCGTGGTAAAGCTGAGTTTTCCTGCGCAGTTATCAGTGATATTAAGGATAAATTCTTAGGTAAAAAAATAATTATTCCCAATGTAAAATTGATGCTCGTTCCTCTTCAATCTGAAGATGAGGCTTACTATCTATGTGGAATTCTTAATAGTACATTTGTAAGAACTATTGTTGCTTCATACGTTATTGAAACTGGAATATCAACACATATATTAGATACTATTAAACCTCCAAAATATGATCCAAATAATGATTTGCATAAGAAAATTGCGGAGCTTTCAAAAAAAGCTCATGAACTCGCTAAATGCATTTATGCCAAAAAGAAACCTGAATATTGTCTGGGTATTGATACTCAGAAAGAACTTAGACAGATTGAAAAGGAACTTGATCTGGCTGTTGCTCAACTCTTTGGGCTAACTGAAAAGGATCTCGATGAATTTTTGAGACTAATGGCTATATTGAGCGGTGAGGAGATACCTTATGAAGAAGAAATCAAACTACCCGAAGAACCTAAAGTTTCGGTGCTTAACACTTTGCTACCTCCTGATATAAGTTCATATATTGAGATAGATGTTGTGAATCCTTCTGGAGAAGAGATAGAAGTAATATATGAGTTCCCATGGAGTAAGAATTCCTTCGTAATTGTTGAAGGTAAGCATAAAATAGATACTCCACCGCTACAGCCAGGGAAATATAGTGGAGTTATAAAATATCGTTGGAGAGGTATTGAGAAAAGTATCGAAGTATCAATAGAGGTATCAGAGAGACCTGGCCCAAAAAGGCAAAGAATAGTATTAGATTTCGATTAACACAATGAGCGAACTGTTTAATAAAGTTAAGAGATATTTTGGTGAGTATGCTGTTGATAAGAGACTTGCTTACGAGCTAGAACTTGCGAAGCTTCCTAGATATGTTGCTGAGTTTCTGATTTCTCAATTTATGAATCGTGGAGATAATTGGGAAAACGAGCTTAGGAATTTTATTAAAACCCGTTATTATGAACCTGAGGAAAAGGAAATAGTTAAGCATAAGCTAGTTATGGAAGGAACTGTGAAGCTTATTGATGAACTAAGAGTTATCGTAGACATTGAGACTGGCATCCATATAGGCGTTATACAAACGCTTGACATATGGGCTGAGGTCCCAATAGATATAGTTGAGAAAAACAAAGCTACACTAGTAACGGGCATGTGGGGCCTTATAACTCTTAAAAGAACTAGCGAAACTAAGGAAATTTTTGGCAGACCTATAGCTGCCGTGGTTACAAATTTTCAACCATTTCAATCGCCTGACACTGATCCAAAGATACTTGATGAAGCTAGGCAATACTTTACCTTAGATGAATGGATCGATGTATTAATAAACACAATCGGACTCGATCCTTCAGGTTATAGTTCAAGACAAAAGATGCTTTTGCTTTCAAGGCTTGTGCCAGTTATTGAAAGTAACATTAACATAGCTGAATTTGGTCCTAGACAGACTGGTAAGACATACCTATACAGGAATGTGAGTAACTATGTTAGAATAATATCAGGTGGCAACATATCGCCCGCAACTCTATTTTATAATTTGAGAACAAAAGTTCCTGGAGAGCTTGTTGTTAAGGATCTAGTAGTTTTTGATGAAATAAGTAAAGTAAGATTCCCTAACCCAGATGAAATGATGGGTAAGCTTAAAGACTATATGGAAAGCGGTATGTTTGAAAGAGGTGATAAGAAGGCTCCTTCTGATGCTTCGCTAGTATTCATGGGTAACATACAAGTTGAAATGGGCTCTGAAGGTTATATACCCGTAGAGGATCTAACTTACGTTCTTCCTGAGACAATGAGAGATTCTGCTTTTATAGATAGAATACATGGGCTAATACCTGGCTGGGAACTTCCAAAAATATCACAATCAAAGTACCATCTATCTAAAGGATATGGAATAGCTTCTGACTATTTCGCAGAAGCAATACATTTTATGCGGAAGGAAAGTTTGGCTAGTTTAGTATCCCAGCATGTAGAACTTTCTGATAATTTTAAAATAAGAGACGAGAAAGGTGTGAAGAGAATTGCTAGCGGCTTATTAAAACTTTTATTCCCTAATAAGACATTCGACAAGAAGGAACTTGAAATGATTGTAAATACAGCACTTGAGTACAGGCAGAGAATCAGGGATTGGCTTCACATGGTAGATCCTGGAGAATTTCTTAAGGAGAAACTTGCAGTAAAGGTAAAAGGTTAATGGTAGTACACGATATAGTCCAAGGATATGTAAGGATAGAAATCGATTCAAAGATTATTGGACCTCCACCATCTTTACAGATTCAAGTATGTGCATGGCATAATTACTATGATAAAATTTCTCACTTTGCGTTCAATATTAACGCTAAGGTTTGGAAAATCTCTATAGGCTTTACAAATGCTACAATAGTTTTAAAACCTTCATCTGAGCAACAGTGCCTTACACTTTTAATTCCTCTCTCTAGTGATTCAGTTAGACTTGTAGAGGAGGAGAGGTCTAGAGTAGGTGAAGATATTGAGGTAATAGTTGAGACTACCTGTTATTACTTAGGATTATTCACCCCCATCTCATTATCCATCAACAGTTAGTGGACCACATTACTACAGTGATAAGTTTAAAGTAAGTTTTACGGAATGGAAGAATGCCCTAGGACTTAAAGATTTCGAACCTTTATTAGTAAGTAGAGATTCGGTACGTAAGCTTAATGAGTTAAGACAAAAATGGGGTTTCTTTACTCACGAGGATATTATTGAAAGATTTGTCGAGTTGTATGAGGGTATAAAGGTTGAAAGACCATATGAGCTCTTATTTACAGAGCCAGAGATTAAAACTATAAAAAGTAAACTTAGCTCTCTTATTGAAAGCGGTATGTGGAACGAAGTACTTGCTGTAAGCCTTTATCTAGATTACACAGGTGCTGAATATCTTGCCAAACTAAAGAAAAGAGGAACACAGGTAAGACTTCTGACCAGGAAACCCGATAAGAAAGAGCATAGAGACGCAATAGAGTTCTTAAGGAAGAATAACGTCGAAGTGAAATTTAATAATATGGCCCATGCAAGGTTTATAGTTTTTGATGAAATTGCAGCTATAGTCATGACCGCTGATCTTGACGCTAACGGACTTGATAACCAAAGACAGATAGGATTTTATATTACTGATAGAGCTACGGTAAAAGCATGCAAAACATTCTTTGATAGGCTATGGGCAGAATCTGAATCTTAATAAACCCACAACCACTCTTGTTTTGTTTACAATAGTAATCATATAGGAAATACTCAAAGCAAAGGAGTGAAACACCTTCTCATAAATCATAAATATATAAATAAAAATAAAAAGATTTATTCTATACTAAAAATTTATCGTTAAAATTTTTATGAGAAATATTAAATGAAAAATTTAATTTACACATACTATGTCTTCACAAATCCTTTACCTTTTTCAAATTTTAAAGTAAAGCTGTGTCTTCCATTTCTATAATATTCCCAAAATCGCGTATTGCATTTTGGGCATTCGTAAGCATTAACAGTAAATTGACCGTATTTCCAGCTTTTACTTTGCTTAGTTACGTTTGTTTTACAACTAGGACAAACCGCCATCTTTTTAAAAAGATATTATGTATTAAGCTATATAAAATTTAAAAAAAATTCTAGAAGAGAAAGTAAGTTCATATGAATAAAAAAATTAATTTTATATTAAATAAAACAGTAAATATATTGATGCCATCATATTGGGCTGCACCTGGACCTCCTGAGTATTGGGAAATTGCTTTTAATAAGGGAGGAATTTGGGGAGTCGTTGAGAAAAAATATAATTTATGGAAGAATCTTTCAACCGGTGATTACATATTATTTTGGGCTACAGAACCTGTAAAAGGAGTTATAGGATATGGGATAGTTAGAGAGAAGTTTAGAGATACCACTCCACTTTGGCCAGCTGAGATTAAAGAAGGGAAGGCAATATGGCCTTACAGATTCAAGTTTGATATTGAATATTGTCTCCCAAGAGAAAAATGGGAGGAATTGAAGATATATTCAGAATATATTCGAGGAGTAGTAAGCATAGGTTTTAATAAAATTAAAAGAGAGGAAGAAGCTAGGAATATTATTAAGAAATTGGTTCCATCAAAAAGTTTAAGAAATAAATTCAAGGAACTAATAAAAGTCGAGGAAGCAACGAACATAGGTCTTAGACATCTTGAAGCTCTTATATTAATTCATCTCATTTCAGGAAAAAATGTAATTATTACAGGTTCTCCTGGCTCTGGTAAAACTACCCTTTCAGAAAATATATGCAAAACCCTTAATGTAGAATCCCGCATTATCACCGGAAATCCCGAATGGACGCCCTTTGATACTATTGGAGGTCGCGATATCAAAGGCATTTTCAGGCCCGGGCTAGTTACTAATTCCATCATTGATTGCTGGAGAAGTCTTAAGAATAAAGGTATGCCGGCGTTCTTAATAATTGATGAAATCAACAGAGCCAACGTAGATCTTGCTTTAGGAAGACTTTTTACATTATTGGATGTAAAACACAGAGAAAACCCCTTAATTGAATCCACCGAAAAATTAAGCGATGATTTTAAAGATGTTTTAATCAAAGGAAACCTATATGTACCTTACTCATTTAGAATCATCGCTACAATGAACAGCTACGATAAAGCTCTTTTGTTCAAGCTGGGCTATGCTTTGTTAAGAAGATTTGCTGTTGTTGATATGAGACGTAACTTTAAATTTGAGCCAAATCCGCAAGGCTGGATCGAAAAAGTTAAGGATTTTATCAAAGAAAGAAAAAGCTGTGATCTTGAGAAAAGCGTAAACTTAGACATGATAGATAAAGAGCTAATAAATCTTTCAAGACGCGAATTTAATGACTACGCACTTATAGATAAAGATCTTCAAACCACTATTGGAAACAATGGTGTTAGAGAAGTTTTAGGAAGACTTGCTAAGAATCTAGGATTGGACTCCCAAGACATTCTAAGTTTAATCTATAAAATAGTATGCACCATAAATGAGAAGTTATCAAATTATGAGATTGAGGTAACAGAGGCTCCTGTGGCTGATACAACCAAGTTTATTGCGGTCTCGGCACTCTTAGATGAAAATTGGGCTTCGCAACATCTATCAACGTTACTTGATGAGGCGCTCTCATCATACGTCGCACCTCAGCTTGACATATTAGCCGATAAAGTTAGAGCTGAGAATCTAAAGTTGCTATCTGCAAAGGGAGAAAGTAGCCTTGGGGATGAGCTTAAGAAACTATCAGAAATAATGGTGAAAAATCTTGAACTAATTAAATTCTCCGATAAGCTGAGAAAACTTGCAGGAGGAGAAAGCATACTTTAGGCTACATCTTCAAGAGGATGTAAAATACAATTTGGATAATTTTAAGAGTAAAGTTGAAGCAGAGTTAAAAAATCGGTTAAGTGAATGTGATATTGAGGAGCTATTTAAGAGTATTAAAGAATATATAAGTACAACTCTTCAACCAGCTATTAAAAGTATTAAAGAAAGGCTAAGAACATTAGACATAGAATCTCCTCCTCCAAAAATAGGAGATAACTCGTTTAGCTTTGGACAATGGGTTGGCTTTTTCAAGCTACGCAAACCAGTCTGCGGCGTCGATACCATTATTGTTAAACCCAAAGTTGAGGAGAAGAGCTTTAGATATATGATTGATGAAGCGCTAGTTCTGCCAGCAATGATAGGTTTCGAATCCTTAAGCGTAATTCTTACCAACATTATACCCTACCGAGATGATATTTTGCCTGTTCTATACAGTGATATAGCTTATAAATATACCGAGATGGCACTGAGAGGCCCGCTTCCCCGCATTGTAGAAGATGTAATCATAATTAGCGAAGGTCAGCTTGGCAGAATTGATGTCAATGAAACCTTGAAGCTCAGATCTAAAGGAACACAGCTAATAGCATCTCATAGATCCAAGCTAAATCAAGCTTATATGCCAATGATGCTGATGGCAAAGTTTCACTATATGCTTCTAAAAGGAATTGATAACCTCATAAGCAAAATAGAAAACATAATTAAAATAGAAAGCATTGAAGGTCTTAGTCTCATCAAAGCAAAACTTGAACTATTAAAAGCAAGACACAGCTACATATTAACTTCAACACCCATATCAGCATACTTAGATTTAGCCTTATCTGCTAATATTGAAGATTCAGTATTAATAAGAGAAACAAGAGCTAGAAGCGGTGTTAATACATGGCTTAAAGCTATAGCAGATCTTTATGAATCATACAATTCCCAAGTAGCAGGTATTGAGCCATTTAAACCTGAATTGCCACTACAGCTTATACCATCAAGCAAAGTTTTTGAACTTTGGGCATTAAAAATAATTGCTGAAGCGCTTGGAATCTCAAAAGGTAATGTTAGACTTGAAGATGCAGGCTTAATTATTGAAGAAAAAGACCTGAAGCTTCATTACAATACTGCCTATGCTGAAGGAAGATTATCAAAGGAATTGAGAAGTAGGATGCTGATAAAGGATGGTGAGCTGAGACCTGATTATAGATTAGAACGCAGGGGTGAAATAACAGTTGCAGATGCGAAGTATAAGGATAAGTTATCAACGCAGGATATGGAAAGAATAATCACTTATATTGTTGATATTGCTACGCCATTAAAAACAAATGGAGATAGACTTGTAGGTGTACTAATATTGCTTACAAAGAAAGAACCAAAAATCTCAAATATTGTAGGAGACAAGGAATTAACAACGAAACATGAGTTAAGAATTGTGCGTGTGAATCCAAGCGAAGAATATAAAGGCAACAACGTTGAAAAAGTAAAAGAAGCAATTTCTTAAACAGCATGAACTATTTACTCATATAACTATGAAGAAATAACATGAAATTTTGAGACTTTCGCTCTAGAGATATTTAAAAAGAAATGGTTATAAAGTCCATTTTGATGTGCTGTTGAATGAAACAAGAATCGACTTAGTTGCTATAAAAGACGATGTTTTCGGATTTGAAATTGAGGACGATTTCAATAGATTCAGCAGCGGACATGCTTGGTACCAGTTAGAAAGTGCAAAAGAAAGTCAAATGCTGGATTATTTCAGCTTTGTTATTCCTTACGAGATCTCTGATCATGTGCTTAGCTCCTATGGACATATTCTTGATGAAAAAGGAGCTGGTTTAGTATGCTTAAATGAAGAATTTATAATTATTTATGATAGAGTTGATGCGATTAGTGTTATTCTCCAATCCTCTTCATAATAAGATTTCTCATATGACAGGGATAACATTCAGTAATGTATGCTATTTCTTATTAAAAAGTATAGAAATTGTTAGTTCTTGATTAATATAATCATAAAGCGGCATATGCTATGGTAAGGGAAATAAACTTCATGATTTAAAAGTGTATTCATTTTTTAAATATTCAATTTTCAATTTTAGAACCATAATAACAATTTTCATTTCCATGTCTTTACTTGACTACAGAAAAATAGAAAATAATATTGAAATCATTCATCAAAACTAAAAAATATTATTCAATTTTTCTTTTCATATTTTCAAGTAAAACATTTAATATTTAAATCGCATCTACGAATAAATAATAGTTTAAACAAAATTTAGTGTAGTTATTTTAATTTAAATTTGAATAAATAAAACATAAATATTTCCATAATATTATTAAATTATGAATAAGCATGCTCTTGTATTAGCTGATGAAGATTGGTGCAAGGCAGCCTCTTCTGGAAAAATTAAAGTTTATGATTTTATTAAAGAAAGGAAACGTGGTATCTACACCTTAAAACCTGGCTCTGTTTGCGTTGTTGTAGAGAAAGCAAAAAGAGGAAAACCTCCTAGAATTTTTGGTGAATTCACAGCTGTTGAAATTAAAGAAATAGATGCAAACGAATATAATGAATTAGCTAAGAAGGGATATATTCATAATCCTCAAATTTTAAAACCAAAAGAAAAGAGATGGATAATACTGTTCAATAACTTTAAAGAATATCCAAATAAGGTTTTAAAGGATGATCTAAAAGACGTGAAAACTTCAACAAGTAATAAGCCGATATCCGATTGGGTAATAATGGGTCTGAGTTATATTGATCAACAGGCTTTGGATGCTATAAGAAGGATATCAGGATATACTGTAAGCGTTCCAAATGAAATTTATAGAATCATAAAGTCTGTGAAAGATACGCTCGAATCAGCCAAATTATCATCCCCTATAACTCATGAATGTGTTGAAATGATATTATTAAGAATGGGTAAACAACTTGGATACCAAACTTATACAGCTGATCCTTCAAAAGAATGTAATGGTACAAGTCTTAAAGAGTTTGTTGATATGGGTAGAAATGAACTAAGAAAATACGCAGGTGAACAATTCCTAAAATATTTAATAAATGTAGACGTTATATGGTATACACAATATCAAACTTTTTATTTATTTGAAATAATTATCGGTGGCGATATGAAGGATGCATTATTTAGATTTTTAAATATTGGCGGGCTTAAGGCAAAGATGTTTATAGTGGCAGATGAAGATAAAAGGCGTGAATATGAAAGTTTAATTAGTAGTCCTGCTTTTAAGGAAATAAAATGCCTCTTTTTACCTATACCTGAACTAATTAAAGTGTATGTACTAACAACGTTATGGAGACAAAACATAGATAAATTCATTCCTCTTTCGTAAGTATTGAAAATAAAGTCGTACTAGATTTAAAGTAATGTAAGCAAGAAATTAGAATTTTATCATTATCCACCATTACTAAAAACCTTCCCTAATATCTTTCTTTACGATAACCTCGAAGCTAAGCTTATTCATAAGTTATTTACGAATAATACTACTCAAGAGAATTGTGGCCGAATATTTTCACACTCCTTAATCTTTCATTAAGTAAGCTATGTATTAAATTAAATAATTAGACTTTCATTTTCCTCAAAAATATCAAATCACTTATTAAATTGAAAGAATACTTATTAAAATTTCTATTTTAAACCTTTTACTTTTCTATGCCTTTTCCTTTGCTTTTCCAATTGAGGAAAAGTAATAGTTATATAGTTATATTCATCGATAGCCTTAGCTAGAGTCTTACCTGTTTCATTCCATTTAATGGCTCCAAACTTCTTCTGCATAAGTTTTAGAAAATTTATATAACTTTGAGCATCACCTTTGAAACGATAGTAATTCCTGATATAGCTATCCCACATTACGAACAAATTCGGGTTAAATAGATGCATTATTTTCGAGGCTCCAGTATACTCAACTCCCTTAATTTTAGAAAGAGTTGAATATATTTCTGCAACAGTATCTTTAATTGAATCAAAATTTACATTTTGAAAGTTTTCATGCTTTATTTTCTCAAAGAGCGGTTTACATTTCTCGATTGCATTTTTTAATTCGATTAATTTTTGGCGATTCTTTACTACAAACCTAAATCTTCTTATATTCCACGTTGCAAGTATTATGATGCAGGCTTGCAATGGAAATTTATCTACGATCTGCATTGCCATATCGTAAAAATCAGCTCCTCTCTCGATTCTTTTAAACTCTTTGCATTTTTGCTTTAAAATTTTCATAGGTACCTTCTCTGCTAATTCTCTTTTTATAACTTTTTTAGGAAATGATGCTTGTTGAGGCATTTAACTATAATATATTATAAAAATTATATATAACTTAAGGAATATCCATTATTTTATAAAATTGTATTATATATGTAAGAAGATATTTCCTAAGGAGACTAAAAGCAAGTGGTGTAGTATTTTTTTACAATTGCTAATAATTTGGTATTTCAAGACAATAGTAATCATTATTGAATACCATTTATAAATGTAACTTATAAGCTCTCTTATTTGAGTGTTCTTCAGATAAAGTAACACTGTGTTTCGGAAAAAACATAAAAGCTTACTTCGAACTCCATAAAGAGATTTTTTAGATCCATATATTTATCTAAATATTAAATGAAATATAGTTATATAAGTTTTTCTAAATAAAATATTCATAAAATATGCTTCTTTTAAACAAATATTATGAAGAAGAATTTTCTATATTCTTTTTTATGAAATGACAATAAGAGGAAAATTTGAATCCTAAATATATATAATCTATCAAAGAACATATAGAATAAAATTTAGTTGGATTTAAAACAGGAAAAGAAGCTATTTTAGTGAGATAGTAAAGTTAGGACCTTTTTGACATATTTGATTATTATTTCTAACCTACCCTCTAATTGATCATCTATACTGTAATTTAGTTTTTAATTGACATAAAATTAAATAATTAATTTATGCTTATTTATTGTTATAAATATATGATGAAAATAAATAATATTGAACTTTCAATTGTTGAAAAATATATA
>Ga0079992_130685_pt1 | contig 15506 bp, 10 predicted proteins | sample FaiFalFF_MnMetaG_3_FD_69197 | JGI IMG/M metagenome (GOLD analysis project Ga0079992, IMG submission 69197) | Freshwater microbial communities from Yellowstone National Park, Wyoming, USA - Fairy Falls B (FF_Mn_B) MetaG (SPADES assembly) (version 2) | ecosystem: Environmental > Aquatic >... | reverse complement strand
CCCCTTACCTTATTTTCTTCAATTATTGATTTGAGATATGGTTCAAAGCTCAAATCTTTTGCTTTATATCCTGGTGTATTTTGATTTGCAATATTTGAGTTTATAATAAGGTGTCTTTGGAAAAGCAAATCAAGGGCATTTTTGTAAAAGACGAAATCTTTTCCAAAAAGTCTTGTATCTTTTTCTAAATTTTCCATCAAAATTTTGAAGCGAAAAACGTTCCATAGGAAATTTTTTCCTATCTTCAAAATTTTGTTGGAGTTTCATTCAAATGTCAGAGAAAATTTTTTGCAAGATACATTAGGGAACTTGGTTTGATAAAAACCTGATTTTTTTCTTTCACATTAAATCTTTTTGTGGATTATGAGGAAAATAATATGGGCTCCGTGGAGAATTGAGTATATAGAGAAGGCAAAATCGGGAGAAAAGGAAGAATGTTTTCTTTGCAGAGCGTGGGAGAAGGGCGACAGCCTTGTGGTATATAAGGGTAAAAGTGCATTTGTGATAATGAATAAATATCCTTATAATTCTGGACATATTATGGTTTGTCCAAAAAGTCATGTTGCAGAGCTTGAAGATATACCGACCGATGAGAAGATGGAACTTTTAGAACTTTTAGAAGTTTCAATCAGAGCTTTGAGAAAAGCTATAAAACCTCATGGCTTTAACATAGGAATAAATATGGGGCGCGCTGCGGGAGCCGGTCTTGAAGATCACATCCACATTCATGTCGTCCCGAGATGGATAGGAGACACAAATTTTATGCCAATCTGTAGCGATGTGAAAATCATAGTTGAAGATATAAACTCTTCTATGATGAAAATAAAAAATTACTTGAGCGAGGCGATTATTGAGGAACAAAAAAACAATAAATGAAAGATTGTGAAAATTGAAATTCTGAAAATTTTATGAATAATCAGAGGAAAATTTTTTAATTTCTTCCTCTATTATTTTCTTTATTTCACTGAATTTCGGTTCTACAAAAAATTGTTTTGTTTTCATAAAATTCAAAGCCGCTTCCGGGTCTTTAAGTCCATGACCTGTTATAGTACAGACTATAACTTGATCTTTCATTTTAATTTTTTTGTTTTTGACCATTTTTATAAGTCCTGCTATTCCTGCGCATGGAGCTGGTTCACAAAATATTCCCTCCTTTTCTCCCATGAACCTATATACAGATATTATTTCTTCATCGCTTACCATATCTATTAGACCATCTGATTCTTTTACTGCCAGCTCTGCTTTTTTCCAGTTCGCAGGATTCCCGATTCTTATAGCGGATGCAATTGTTTCTGGATTTTCTATTGGGTGTCCTCTTACAATTGGAGCTGCTCCTTCAGCTTGGAACCCAAACATTCTCGGAGTTTGATCTATCTTTCCGAGTTCTTTGTATTGTTTATATCCTAACCAATATGCATATATGTTTCCTGCGTTTCCTACGGGTAAGAAATGGTAATCTGGTGCAAAGCCCAACACATCACATATTTCGAATGCAGCTGTTTTTTGCCCTTCTATTCTCCAGGGATTTATTGAATTCACTATGAAAAGTCCGAAATCATCTGATATTTTTCTGACAAGTGAAAGTGCATCATCAAAATTACCTTTTATTCTGATTATTCTTGCTCCATATGCTACTGCTTGAACGATTTTGCCGGTTGCTACATTTTTTTCTGGTACAACTACGAATGCTGGTAAATTAGCCCTTCCTGAGTAAGCAGCAGCTGATGCCGATGTGTTTCCGGTAGATGCACATATTGTTGCTCGTGCTCCAACTTCTTTTGCTCTCGTTATTGCAACGGTCATTCCTCTATCTTTGAAAGACGAAGTTGGATTTAACCCCTCATGCTTGAAATATATTTTCCCAGAAAATCCCATCTCTCTTAACTCTTTTACAAGATGTACGGATTCTATAAGCGGTGTGTTTCCCTCCAGCAAAGTAACTGGTTCTATATTTATCTTTTCCCCTTCAACGGATATAAGATTACGGTATTCGTGAATTATTCCTCTCCATCTTCTATAGTTGCTATTTCCAAAACTTTTCAAATTATTATCTTCACTGCTCATAAATGTGATAGAAAGGAATTTGTTAATTTATTATTTATTTTAACGATTTAAGCTTATTTATCGGAAAGTCTTTTTTAGTTTATTGCAATTTTTTTGATTATTAGTCAAGTTTGCAAATTGTGTTTGGTAATTTTATGTAAATTATAGGCTTTTATTTGAAAAGATTAATTTTTATTTTGATTTAGTATTTGCGCCTGTAGCTCAAAAGGATAGAGCGTTGGACTTCGAATCCAAAGGTTGCGGGTTCAAGTCCCGCCAGGCGCACCACTTTTCTGCTTATTTTTCTTATTGCTCTATCATATTTTTTCTTTTTTTTCTTTTTTTATATTTCTTTTTCCATTCTCATCCATCTTGGAAAGCTTTCTCCTGTGAAATGAAAACCTAAAGATTTATAAAATCTTATGGCTTTTTCATTATTTGCTCCAACCCATAATCCTACCTTATTAACACCTTTGATTTTAAAATATTCAATAGCCTGCATTATAAGAAATTTTCCTAATCCCATTTTTTGAAATTCTGGGGTTATACATATCTCATGAATTTCTCCTGTTTTTCCGTTCCACCACCATTCAGAGCTACAAGCTATGAATCCTATTATACCTGTTTTTTTGTCGTAAAGTATCTTGAAAAAATCTGAGTGATTTATCAGCCACCTTATATACTTTCTTGCATGCTTTTCCGTCGGTTCCCCGTATTCCTCCATACCTTCGTATGCCTTCATATACACTTTTGTAATCTCATCAAAGAACCTATCTGTTATTCCAAATTCAGATAAGTCTTTGATTTCTATTTTTACTGTGCTTTCTATTTTTTCTTGTGGGCTTTTTATTTTTATCTCATCAAATATGGTTCCCATTGAGGATAAAATTTTAAGTCTATTTCTCTTGCGTTGATAATATTTATTGTTGGTTGGCGTGGTTCCCTGATTAAAGTTAATCCTGCTTCTTCTGGGGTTCTATCTCCTTTTTTCAGGTTACATGATATGCAGCTTGTTACTACATTTAACCATTCAGTCTTTCCTCCTCTTGACCTTGGTATTACATGATCTATCGTCAGATTTTTCGGAGAGAATTTTTTCCCGCAATACTGGCATGTAAATCCATCTCTTATGAAAATTCCAAGTCTTGACACTTTTGGTTTTGATATTTTAGGGTCAATATCTGTATCTGTTACGATTATTTTAGGAATTTTTATTCTCCTTGAGACGGTTGAGATATATTCCTCTCCATCCTGTGGTTCTAATTTAATCCATTCCCAAATTGAAAGGGTTTCAAAATCCTCCGTGAGGACTTTTGCGGATTCTCTGAAAAGCAGGGAAAATGTATGCCTTAAATTAGTAATATAGCAAGGAATAAAATTTTTATTGAGAGCAAGAACTGCTCTTTTTATTATCCTTTTCCTGCTTTGAGTTTTGGTTATATTATCCCCCTCTGAATAAAAAATTACTTCTCCGTCTTTGCCGTTTGTACCTTTTATTTCTTCCCAAAAGAAGGCATTCACCTCCTTTTCTTCAATCGTTGTATTTAATTTAAAATAAGCAATTTTTGAGCTTTTGAGATAATTTTACAGAAAATTTTTCAGTCTATTGTTAAAAATTTTTGAAAATTAGAAAATAATTTTTATAATTATCGATAGAAATGCTGATAACTATTTATTATTCCTTCCGTCGCGCTATCTAAAATGGCGATCAAAATATTAAAGGAGGAAGAAGGAGAAGGGATAAAAAATAGAAAGAAAAAGAAAAAGGAAAAGGAGTAAAAAAAGAAAAAGGAAAAGTGAAAGAAAGAGGAGAAAGGAAAAAGGGAAGGTAGTCCGGTAAAACGGGTAGATGCAGAGGCAGGCGGTAGGGGAAGTAAGGTTTGCATGAGCAAAAAAGGTTATAGCAAATAAACCTTTCCAAAACCCATTTTAACAATACGGGCTATTTTCAGTCTTTTGAAAATTTATTTATTTACTTTTGAAGATTTATTTATTTTTTTGATGTAATGAGGGGAATTTTTATTTTTTCTGTTTTTGTTTCCTTCTTTTTTGTTTTGGGCAAAATAGATTGTATGGAAGCGGGAGAGACAAAGGAAAAAGGGACAAAGGCATTTCAGATAAAATCATCGGCTTTCAAAAACGGTGAAAGAATACCAAAAAAATATACTTGCGAGGGAGAAGATGTTTCCCCTCCTCTTGAATGGTCGGGAGCCCCCGAAGGTACAAAAAGCTTTGTTTTAATAGTTGATGACCCAGATGCCCCAATAGGAACCTTCAATCATTGGGTGGTCTACGATATTCCAGCCTCTAAAAATTCTTTACCCGAAGGAGTTCAGAAGAAACCTGAAATTGAAGGTGGAATAAAGCAGGGAAGGAATGATTTTGGTAAAGTAGGGTGGGGAGGACCATGTCCTCCGCGTGGGCATGGTACTCACAGATATTTTTTCAAAATAAGAGCTATATCTCAGGAAAGTTTAAATCTTCCTCCGGGGGCATCAAAATCGGATGTTCTCAAAGCAATTGAGGGGAAGGTTTTGGGCGAAGCGGAGTTTTTTGGGACATACTCAAGGTGATAGCTTGAATCTTTGAGTCATTTTCCCAAGTTTATCGGCAATTCCCAGGATGTTATCTGCTCTTGCTTTTAGGATTGTTATTATTCTTCTTATTTCCTCTGTTGTTCCAGACAGCTCAACCGCTGATTTCCTCACTACATCAACGCTTTTGTATTCCCCTTTCAGCTTCTTGCCTACTCCTCCTATCATCTCATATGAATGAGATATATTGTGGGATAGAGCTTTTATGTTATCTAATTCATCGGACATTAGAGTTATGAGTTTTGAGGCGTTGTTTTTGACCTCTTTGAGATCATCATAAGAAGATAATACTTCATTTGAGCAAGCTTTGGCTGTCTGATGCACCTTTTGGACATCTTGAACGATTTCTCTGACTTTCATGAAGGTTTCTTGGAATAGCCTTATAGCCTCATTCCCTTCTTTTTGAGCCTCCTTTAATTCTCTTTTCGTTTCCTCTGAATGCACTATAATTTTTGTTACATTATTTTCAATAGTGTTTCTTGTTTTATCAAGAGTATTTATAGGTTCTTCAACTTCGTTCTTTATTACCTCAGCGGCATATAAAATGATGCTGTTTAGGTTTCTGATTTCATTTACTAAATTCTTTAACTTTTCCTCTGCTCTCTTTGAAAGTTCTTTTATCTCTCCTGCTATCACTTTAAATTCCTTTCCTATTTCCGTCTGAGTTTCTTCATGAGAGATAGCTATGTGGACATTAACTGATAGTATGTTCATATCATCCATGTGGTCAATAAGATCTGATATATCTTCGGTTAATCTTTCTATTATTTCTGAAGATTCTTTGAGGGATTTGAGAGTTTTACTTTTAGCAGAGGTTATTCTGCTTATTGAATCTGCAAGGGAGTCATTTTGCGCTCGTACGTTTTCTCCGCTTTCGGTGATAACTGTTGCGGATTCTTCGGATTTTTTAAGCCTATTTTGTATATCTTCGAGCTTACCTTCAATTTCCGCTTTCGCATCCGATATCTTTGATAGATCAGAGTATATGTTTTCTGATTCTAATATAGTTTTTAGATTTCTCACAACATTTTCCATGATTTTGTATATATTTTCTAAATCTTTCAGTATTCTTTCGGCTTCGGATTTTGTTCCGCTGAGTTTTTTCTCAGTATCCTCTACTCCCTGAATCACATGAGTTATAATAGATGCCAGATCTTCTAAAAACCTTACCACATCTTGAACTAATTCATATACACTTTCAGTTGATTCGGATACTATCTCTATCTCTTTTTCTTGTTTATCGCTATTTTGTTTTATCTTTTCTGTCATTTTGTTTATATCTTTTACTATGGAAACTAAAATTCCAGACAATCTCTTTATTTCCTCTAACTCAACTCTGAGGATATCTACCATTTTTGCAAATGATATGGAGATTTCTCCTATCTCATCAGAAGAATCTGAAATTGGTTTTTCAGTGAGGTCCAAGTCATCTGCTATTTTTTTTGAGATATCCCTTACTTTGTTCAGAGGTAAGATTAAGTTGTTTAGTATTATCACGAAAATGATAGCTGAAACCAAAGTTAAAAATAGAGCGAGAGAACCTATGCGGATGATTTTTGACCAAAACTCTACATCAAAATTCCTCATAGATACAGCTAAAACAGTAAAACCTTTAAATTCCTTTTCTTCATTTTTTCCTTCACCAAGCGCCGGAAGAGTCTGTTTTTGTATCATTACAGGATTAAGAAATAAAATTACTTCATCACCAGTTATAGTTTTCTTGCTCAATATGTTCTGCATGGAGTCGTAGCGGATAGAGTTTTCAGATTTTGTTAAGTTTCTTATGAACCATATAAGATCCTGTGATATCTTTTCATCTTTTGTTTTATAAGTTATGATTTCACCATTTCTATTTATCGCTCCTGCAAATACAACATCTTCATTCCCCATAAATAGATCTATAACTTCACCTAAAAGAACCTTATCTTCCTGAATAAACCCATATGTTATTGATGAGTGATTACGGAAGAATTCGGATATTTGTTGTCCTTTCTGTACTATTTGCTTTTTGAACATCTCTCGGAAGTTTATGAATACGACAAATCCAATTGCAAGGAAGATCGTAATAATCCCCAAGCCGAAGAAAAAAATAAGTTTTACCCTAATTGAATTCAGCCTCATAATTTAATTTTAATATTTCAAGATTAAGTTTGATTATTTTTTCTGATCAGGATTGATAGAGATTTCCTATACTATTTTCTTTCTTGGCTTGATGGGATAGCAAAAAGAATAGCTCCATTTTCCCATAGTTCTCCTTTGAAACTTGGGAGGACGAAAATTTTTCTTTTATATCTTACAACATTTTTTCCAACCTCCAACAAAACTTCAAGGTTGCCATCTGGTTGATTTTTCAGTATTTCCCGTATCTTTAAGAGATAAGATAAGCTTTGAACCTTTATGAGTAGAGACATTTCAGATGGTTCAAAAAATAAAAAAGATATCATTTTTCTCTGAGCTTTCTTTCCAACAAACACATATATTTTGCCTTCCTTTATTTCTTTTCCATTTTTTCCTATGAGGAGAATCTCATAGTTTTCCCTGGGGTCATATGATACTTCGCAAGTCAGAATATGTCCTGATGGAGTTTGAATAATTTTTTTTACTCTTCCTATGATTTCTGCTATATCTTTGAACTCTATTGGGAAAATTCCATAACTTATGGATTCTATTTGATGTTTTATTTCACTCTTTGAGAGAAGAACTCCTATTGTTTCTATTTCCATTTTCTCTATTTCGTATTGTCTTTGTTTATTTCCATTATCAAATAGGCTTGGTCTTTGCGACAGGAGAGCCTCTAACAAATTCAGAGCTTTTTCCCTTGATGTGAATTCGTCAAATGCTCCTGCTTTTACAAGTGTTTCTATAACTTTTTTGTTTATTTTGAACCTCTGAGCATTCTTTATAAAACCTTCAAAGCTCGTTATTTTTACTCTCTGTCTCATTTCCTCTATTGCTTTTACTGCTGCTTCTCCTAATCCCTTTATTCCTCCAAGACCAAACCTTATTGCATTTCCTTCAACCGAAAACTCGCTCTTGCTTTTCGTTATAGATGGCGGCAAAATTTTGAAACCAAGTCTTAATAGTTCTTCTATGTATTTTGAGAGCTTTTCCAGATTGCTCATCTCAGATGTCAGGAGGCTTGCCATGTATTCAAGGGGGAAATTTGCTTTCAAGTAAGCAGTAACATAAGCAAGGAAGGCGTATGCAGCGGAATGAGATTTGTTAAATGCATATCCTGAAAATTTTTCCATGATTTCAAAGATTTCTTCTGCTTTCTCTTTTGAAATCCCTTTTTGTTCGCAACCCTTTAAGAACCTCTCTCTGACTTTCTCCATAAGTTCTGCTTTCTTTTTCCCCATAGCTTCTCTGAGTATATCTGCTTCACCCATAGAAAATCCTGCAAGTATATTTGCCGCAAACATTATCTGTTCTTGATATAAGAAGTTTCCGTATGTTTCTTTCAATATATTTTTAAGATCGGGATGTATGTATTCTGTGGGCTTTATCCCCTTCTTCCTTTCTATAAAATCGTTTACCATACCAGACTGTATGGGACCTGGTCTATATAGCGCAACAGCTGCTATAAGTTCTGAGATGTTTTCTGGTTCAAGTCTCATCAGAAGTTCTCTCATTCCTACGCTCTCGAACTGGAAAACACCAAATACATCTCCCTTTTTGAGCATCTCATAAGTTTTTCTGTCATTTAAAGGTATATTGTTAAAGGAGAGTTCTTTGCCGTGATTTTCTTTTATCATCTTGAATGTTCTATCTATCACGGTCAGCGTATCAAGACCGAGGAAGTCAAATTTTACAAGTCCGATTTTTTCCAAAGATTCCATGTCAAACTGGGTTACAAGTTCATCTTTTGCCCTTGCGATAGATGTGTATTCTGTGATTGGTCTATCTGATATGAGAAATCCAGAAGCATGGGAGCCAATATGTCTTATTAATCCTTCAAGTTTCTTTGCTTTTTCAAAAATCATCCTAAATCTTGGGTTTGAGTCAATTTTATTTTTGAACTCTGGAATCTCTGCGTATGCCTCATCAAGGGTCCATTTTCTTGATGGCTCCTGTGGTACAAGTTCTGCAAGTTCTGAAACACTTTCCAGAGGCTCATCTAATATTCTCCCGACATCTCTTATAGCAAGTCTCGCTCCGAATGTTCCGAAAGTTATTATATGGGCAACATTATCTTGACCATACTTTCTTTTTACATATTCTATCACCTCATCTCTTCTTTCCTTGCAGAAATCAACATCTATATCTGGTGCCTTTTCTCTTTCTGGGTTTAGAAATCTTTCAAATATGAGCCCGTACTTTATCGGGTCTATTTCTGTTATTCCAAGCGAGTATGATACTAATGAACCTGCTGCTGAACCTCTTCCTGGACCAACCATTATGCCTTTGCTTTTTGCCCAGCTTATAAAGTCATCTACTATGAGGAAATATCCTGAAAAATTTTTTTTAGATATGACATCAAGCTCCTTTTCAAGTTGTTCATAATATATTTTCTCATCAAATTCTTCACCTTTATCTCTCTTTTCTTTTAACCTTCTTTGGAGCCCCTCATATGCTTTTTTTCTGAGCGTTTCATCTGGATCTCCAAACTCTGGAGGCTTTGGAATTCTCAGATGGCTCGGTTTTTTGAATTCAAATGAAACAGATTTTATAATATCTTCATGAGATTCTATGCTCTGTGGAATATCTTTGAAAGTCTCTATCATTTCTTCTTTTGATTTCAGATACAAACCCTTTATTTTGTACCTGAATCTGTTTTCTGATTTTATTTTTTCCCCGTATGCTATGCAAACAAGCATATCTTGAATCTCGTATCCGTCTGGGGTTGCATAATGACAATCTGCTGTTGCTACACAAGGGATATCAAGTTCTTTTGAGAATTCAAGGAGATAACTTACTACTTTTTTCTGTGTTTCCCAGGTTTGAATATCTTCTTTTCTGTTCGGGTCAGCCGGTTCTCCTCTCATTATTTCAAGGTAGAAATCTCTCCCAAAGATTTTTTTGAACTCCTCAGCCTTTTTTCTTGCTTCATCTATTTTCCCTTCAATTATGAGGCGTGGAATGATTCCGTTAAGGCATCCCGATAGCATTATAAGACCCTCTTTATATTCAATCAGAGTTTTGAGGTCAATTCTTGGTTTTCTATAAAAACCTTCCATATTTGCGATTTTGAGGAGGATACAGAGATTTTTGTAGCCTTCATCATTTTTTACAATAAGTGTTGCGTGAAAGTTTTTTTCATCCTGATTTTTTTCTGTAAGCTTTCCGGGAGCTATGTAAATCTCGCAACCTATTATAGGTTTTATTCCCGCCTCGCGAGCCTTGAAGAAAAATTCAACTGCTGAAAAAATATTTCCGTGTTCTGTTATAGCTATTGCGTCTATTTTGCCCTCACAAGCTTTTTGTATGAGTTGGTCTACCGTCATCGCACCATCAAGTATGCTGTAATGAGTATGTGTATGGAAGTGCCCAACCATATATTGAAAATAATTTTATTAGAACAATTTTTATTTTTAAACTTCAAAATCTCTTTGAGAAGAAAAGCGAAAAAGAAAAATCAAGAAATTTTTTCCCTTTTTTCAATTGAGGTTCAAATGGGTTGGAAGACAAATCTGGATTTTCAAAGAGAAAGAACATAAAAGATATGCCAGCTGTTGTGGATTCATCTAAATCTATTGCCAAAATTGGACCGAATTCATATATTCTTTCTTGATCTTCTGATTTTGAACTTTTTTCAGCCCATCTTCTTGTAAAATGAAATCTTGTTCCCAAATAGAAACCATCTAAAATTTCTCCTGACATTTTTATCCATAGGTCATCAGAAAAAGGTCCTGCGTGCGAGCCCGTGTACATTCCTCCTACTGAAAGTGGATAGTTGTGATGTGCATAGAAAGGTTTGTTTTTATTTGTTGATGTAAATTCTGTTATAAATGAAAATCTTCCTATTTTACCTGATATGCCAAGTAGCCAAGCTATATCTAAAAGTCCAAGGGGAAAGGGGAAGCATTTCATACCTGCTGCTCTATCTTCGGGTTGCCAACAAGCCATAATATCATCTCCGGCGTATTCAATGTAGCCTGCAAGTTCATCAAAGAGTTGAACTCCTAACTTATCTAATATCTGACCTATGTTGGTGATTAAATAAAACCCTGCTGCCTGATTTGTGTCTCTACTTGCCCAGTATTCCTCACATTCTTTCTTTTTCTTTTCATCTTGTTCATATTTGCAGATTCCTGAGGCGTTTTCTAATCTTCCTGTGAATAGGTCAAGGTATTCTTGAAATGTTTTTGGTTTTACTCCTCCTTTTCCTCCGAAAGCAATAATTCTGTTTGCACCTAACCGAAAAAACAAGATTCCCCACTCAAATCTCATTATAAGGAAATTTGGATCGGGATATTTATAATTTGGATCACTTACGAACACTAATCCTAAAAGCCCAGATATATCTCCAAAGCAAAAATCACCTATGCATGGCAAGGGTAAATTTTTTATTTGACCTGACAAAAATTTTTGTGGTTCTATATTGTGTGAAAGTAAAACTGAATTATGAATACCTGGCCCCAAGGATATTGAATCTTTGCCTCCTGAAAAAATCAAATATTTGAATTTTGTTTCAAAAGATAATCTGTGAAGAAATATTGGTTCATATCTTGGGAGTGAAAAGAAAGGTTCTGCTAAAATTTTTGTGTTTATATCCTCATCGCCGTATGTTATTCCGAAGAGAATAGAGTTGTATGTATTCAATCCTTTCGAGAGTTTGAATCCTTCGTAGTTTGGAAAAAGTATTTGATCTTGGAGAAAAATCGTTCTTTTTCCATTTCCTGAAAAGAATGCTAATGAGTTTCTGATTTCCGCTCCTAAACTGAATTGTCCCAAAATTAAATTTGATATTATTATGAGTGAAGTTGTCATCAATTTGTTTTATGATGATTTTACGATTTCTCCTCTGAGAGAGTTTCTGAAAGCTTCTGTTATTTTTACATAGACTATTTCTCCCGGAGGTATTTTCCCTTCAAAATTTACAGGTTTGTTGGTTCTTGTTCTTCCTGTTGAATCTTTATCTGGATTTCGTTGAGCGGGACCTTCAACAAGTATTTCCTCAACCTTTCCTATGTATTCTTTCATTTTGCTTAAAGTGATTTCATCTTGTATAGATTGCAGGTATCTTAATCTTTCCGCTTTTACTTCTTCTGGGATTTGATTTTCCATTTTTGCGGCTGCGGTTCCAGGTCTTGGAGAGAACTTGAAAGAGAAAATATCATCAAACTTTACTTCTTTTATAAGTTTGACTGTCTCTTCAAAATCTTCGTCTGTTTCTCCTGGAAATCCGACAATTATATCTGTTGTGAGTGCGATTGATGGGATTTTTTTTCTGAGTTTTTCTACTATCTCCAAGTACTGTTCTATTGTGTATCTTCTTGCCATTTTTTTTAAGATTTTGTTTGAGCCAGATTGAACTGGCAGATGAAGGTGTTCGCATACTTTTTCACATTCTGCCATGGTATCTATAAGTTCATCTGTCATATATTTTGGGTTTGATGTTGTGAATCTTATTCTCAATATTCCATCAATTTTGTTGATTTCTCTGAGAAGTTGTGCAAAAGAGATCTCATCGGGGGTGTTCCATCCATAACCGTTTACATTTTGTCCTATCAAGGTTACTTCTTTTACGCCTCGTGATGCAAGTTCAATTATTTCCCTTATTATATCATGAGATGGTCTTGTGACTTCTCTTCCTCTTGTTATTGGAACCACACAGAAGGTGCAGAATTGATTACATCCTTCTTGTATTGTGACGAAAGCTTTTACTCGTGAGCCATCGTAAAAGGTCTCTGGTATTGGACTTTCAAATCTATCGTTTATATTTGTGGTGAGTGATGTATCAACTACGATTTCTCCCTCAACTACTCTTTTTACTATTTCATCTATTCTGTGTATTGCATGTGTTCCTACTACGAAATCAGCTCCGGTTTTATCCAAAAGCTCTGAACCTTTAAGTTGTGCTACACATCCGGTTATTCCTACTTTCAAATCTTTCTTTATTTTTTTTAGTTTTATGAATTTGCCGACCTCTGAATATACTTTGTGTTCTGGTTTTTCTCTTACTGCGCAAGTATTTACTATTATTACATCTGCTTCATATTCTGATTGAGCTGGTATCATTCCGAGTTTTGCTATCATTCTTTCCGAATCTTTTTCATTCATCTGGCATCCAAAAGTTCTTATAAAAACCTTTTTACCTTCAAGTGATATTTTGTCTATATCTTGTGTTCTTTCACCCTTGTAGATTTTCTCCTCTTTATATATTTTCCCTGCTGTATTCATGGTTTGCCCTAAAATTAAAAGTATAATGAATTTCTCTTCGGAGTTATATTTTTCCTGATATTGTTGATTGAATTAAAAAAAAGATTTTTTAGCTTTCCTTCATACGAATCGCTCTCGCTATAACTGATATAACATACAAGGTTAAGATTAGAGTTATTGCCGGAAATAGTACAGACAGTCCTTCATAATTTTTTATTCCTGCCATCAAAAAAGAAAATATTACAATTGATGAGAAGATAAAAAGAAGAATGGAGAATAATTTGAGTGTCCTGATAAAGAGAGAAGATTTTTCCTTTCTTAAAAATATATAGCTTGTAATGGAGGAAAGTAATAGAACAAGATACCCTGATGTTCCGAATATGATCCATATTTTATCTATTTTTTCTCTCTCAATAAGGAAAAAAGCTACTGCTATGAGGAAGGTAAATGTCTCCGTTTTTATAAAGTTTATATTCCATTTGTATGATTTTTTATCCTTCTTTTTTTCGTTTCCTGAACTCAAACTTTCTTTTAATATCAACCTTAAAGATCTACCGATGGTTTCCTGAGATAGTATTGTAAAAGATATGAGAGAATAAGCTAAAAACTCTTCTATTACCTTATATCTGAGGTTTTGAGGAAACGATTCAAAAAGTGCTGGTATAAAACTTAAAATGAATTTTTCTACTGATGGCTGTTTAAATAGGTTCTCAAAAGGTATAGTTGTTATTATTACTATTATTGCGAAGAGCATTGCTGCAATTGAACCTAAAAACGATATGCTTGGTATATTGCAGTATGATCTTATTCTCTTTGAAACTATTGATGAGAGAATTATTGAGTTAAATCCACCCCACGATGCTGATATTGCTAAAATGAACATAGATGGAAATATGTCGTTTTCATTTACGATAGCAGGTCTTAAAATTTTTTCTGTGAAGGTTTGAGGGGTATTTACGATGTTTTTCATAGCCAAGATACATCCTATCAATATTACTACTGCAAGAGAAATGAGATGTGAAGTTGATTTTATTTTGGTTCCACCCCAATAGGGTATAAGTGATATAGTTAATATGTAGAAAATGATAAGAATTTGTATCGTTTCAGAACCTAATATCTTATTTTGATAAGGGATATTATGATAGATAGTTTGTCCCAGAATAAAGGAAATTGCAAATACCAGAACAGATAGGACGATTGATATTCCTAAAAGTGTTTGAGAGGTTTGCCTTATTATTCCAAGTATTGCGTAGAGGAACACTGATATTCCAACAGAATATAATATTTGAGGATACTTTAAAAAAATTCCGGAGACTGCATCAGTTAATATAAAGAACAATGCAAGCAAATTTATTATGCTGAAAATCAAAAAAATTTTTCCTGCTCTTTCTCCTGCGTATTTTCTTAGAATGCTTATTAGGTCTTTTCCTTCATTTTTTACTGATACAAAAAGCGATATGTAGTTTGTTATAAAAGATATAAAGATTGATCCAAAGACAATATAAGGCAGTAGTGCTCTGATCCCAAACTTTAATCCAAAATACACGCTTAATATTGATGGTATTCCTATTGTTGAAACCAAAAAATAGCTCAAAGGAAAAATTAGCTTTTCTGGGATGTATTCTGTTCTATCATATTTTTCTATTGCAGGTGTTGGGCTGACGCAATTGAGTTCAGATCTTGATATCTTGGAAATAAGAAAGTAGAATATAACTCCGAAAAGTAATGGAAGAAGGAAAAACTCAGATATACTGATCAAGCTTTCAAGGCTTACCATATTCTTTATGATTTTTCTACTCCAAATTTAGTTATTTGGATTATGTGTTAAAAAATCGCTCAAATTTTTTGTATTTTGTGGTGAAGATAAAAGAGCCACTGAAACAAAATCTAAAATAATAAGAGCTAAAAAATCAGGATTAACAGTCTATTGTTAAAATTGCGTAGACTTTGTGATTTCAAATAAAAAGAGGAATTTCTGGGATTACCCATGCGAAATCTGGAATCAGAAGTAAAACAGATCAAAAAACTTTTAAAGATAGAACAAATGATATAAGCACCTCAAACAAAAAAAGTAAAATTAACTAATAAATGAAGATACTTTATTCCGCAATAAGTGAAATGCAAAAAAATTTTTGGAATGAAGAAGGATAAAAGAGAACATCAAAGAGAAAAAAGAAAATATAAGCGGAAAAGAGAATTAAGAAGGTTTGACCTTGTCTTAAAAGAAATTTTCTCAAGGGCAGTAGAAAAAATTATCTCAATAGCCACTGGTGAGAAAATAAAGGAAAAACTTGAAGATATAACTCAGGAAGTAAAGTTGCTCAAATCCCTCCGACCAGATATGCTCTTTAAAGCCGGTGATAAAATCTTCCATATTGAAATCCAAGCTCAACAAGATAAAACTTTACCCAAAAGAATGCTTATATATTCTGTTGTTATTGAAGAGAAGTTCGGCAAAGAACCTGTACAGATAGTTTTATTTGTTGGTAAGGGAAATCCTCCTCCTTCTTATTTCAGGTCAGAATTTAAATTCCTCAAATTCAAAGT
>Ga0079992_132774_pt1 | contig 15526 bp, 15 predicted proteins | sample FaiFalFF_MnMetaG_3_FD_69197 | JGI IMG/M metagenome (GOLD analysis project Ga0079992, IMG submission 69197) | Freshwater microbial communities from Yellowstone National Park, Wyoming, USA - Fairy Falls B (FF_Mn_B) MetaG (SPADES assembly) (version 2) | ecosystem: Environmental > Aquatic >... | reverse complement strand
AGAGCTTGTATAAAGCCGTCGTTTCATAAATCAACCATCATCCTAAGAAAGCTTGCTATCCAGTTGGTCATATGTTCCCGGTCCAAAGCCCTCTCTAACGATTTGCATAGGGGTGTCCCGTGATCTCTCTCGTTTCGCAATGCCTGTTCGCCTACCTTCTCGATAGCGCCCCTTATCAAGTTCAACCTTCTAGTGGCGGCATCTTCCCGCGAAATGCATTGCCTCCTAAACAATACATCCCCACCTAGTTCCTAGCCAAACCGCGTGGAAGACCCCTTAGCCCCTTAAGAGCATCATCTGCCAGCCCACATTTACCGAAATATCTATCAACTAAAGTAACAATATGTCTGTCTATCCAAGACTCCTAACAGAAAGCCATGCATAGAAGGTGTACGGCCATATTCTTCGATTGATACGAACTGTTTGAGCTTCTTTACTCGCCTAATATCTCGTAATATTTCTTTCGAATACGGCGCCAAGCCTTCTGAGTTTCTTGATTGCTTTTTTCCAATAAATAGTAGTACTTTCCCTTTTCTAAATTCCAATTCATAAGTTCAGATAAAGTGCGGGGAGGGAAAAGGGCATCCCTGAAGCGAAGTACATAGTACTTCAGAATATTCACCATCTCCTCAGTAAAACACATCAGCCGATGTATATAAAACTTTTCTATAATAGCCACGCCTGTCATTTGGCTGTTGATGAGAGGTCAAGTTTGTTATGCAGGTCATGCGAATATGAGGTACGCTTTGGGTAAACGGTTCTGTTAATGGGCCGACTTGTCGATCCGTCTTAGGAATAAACTTAGCTGTTAGATTAGTTCATTACATCAACCTTAAACCTTGGTCTGTAACCGTGAAGTATAGAAAAACTGGCTGCAATAGCCCGATTCTTCGAGAAGTACACTTTGTCAAGCTGGCATCTAAGTATTTACACTACTAACTCATAGAATGTTTATAGAACTTCGAACAAAACGAAAATTAGCGCTGAGAATGCTGCTTGTGAATGGAATTGAGTCGGAGCATGATAGTCTTTGGCCGAAGATAATTTCGCTGGCGAAAAAATCTAGGAGAAAACAAGTTGTGGTCGCCTATTTGGGTAAGGGTGCGTACAAAATACTTCCCTTACAGAGAGAGGATGTCCTAGTAGTTGACTTGAGCGAGCAAGAGAATACGGTGTTTTAGTATCTTTGGATAATCCAAGGGTGGAGGGAGAACCTATACCGTGGATGATTCCAGAAGTACCCTACCAGTCCAGGGGCCTGCATAATCTACCGCTTAAACATATCGCAAATATCGGTCCGGGCCAACGTAATAGGGCAACGATCCTAGAGGTAATATGTATAAGGGAGAGTCAAGGCGAACGCAGCTACTATCTTGTGGTCTTTTCTGAGTATGGGACTGAAAAAGAGGTGCCGAGTGGAGTGCGTCCACGCATTGTGAGGAGCGTTTTAAAACCAAACGTATACAGGTTCTACCTACGGATATCAGTCGACAAAGCCTATCCGGTACATGGAATTATTGAGGTAGACACCTTGAAGACTGAGATTAGATGCCTAAAACCGAAACAAAGACCGATCAGCGTAATGGATTTAGAGCCAGCCGACAGATCTAAGTTGTTTGGATGCGGTGTAGGTTATCCGGTGGGACCATAGCCTATGACTCCAATACCCTCTAGAAGCTCTATCGACTTTAGAAGTGTATGCCCTACCCTCTCGGTCCTCATACAACTCTCTTTTAATTCGTCTAGGTAGATGAAACGGATTTCCTGCTCTATTCTGTTTGTTAGGCGTTTTCTCAGTTCATCTTCAATGCTAAGCTTAGGCCCTTTACTGAAGTCTATTACCCAGAGAACTTTTATACGGATTGACTTCGAAGTCTTCTCGATGTTCTTTCTTCCTGCAACATAGTCCTTCCTTGACCATCTATTATCTCTTGTCTTTTTCACATTCATTCATTATAGTCTTTTATGTTGGTCTAATAATTTTTTCTATTATATACTGCAAAGCCTCATCCGGTACTTCCCATTTCCTGATTAATGCTTCTTTTTTAATTGCAGTAAGTAACTGTGAAATTTTATCGTCAGAAGGTATCTCCATTCCAAGCTCGCGTAACTTGTATTCTATGTTGGCCTGTCCTGCTCCTTTACCCAGTATTACCGAATAACCTTTACGACCTGTTACGGTAGGATGAAATGGCATAGCTGCCAACTCTTTTAAAGGCTTCTGTTTCTCTAACTTGAGTATTGCGTCAACAACCAGTCCTGACTCATATGTAAAGAGTGCATCACCTACCACTGCTTTATTAGAGGGCATGCGTATTTTTGTAAGCTCTTCGATTAGTTTGGAAATATAGCTTAGCATTTCCAGCTTTATTCCAGTAGGAACCCCTAAAAGAGCTTCGATAGCCATCACAACCTCTTCTGTGGGTGCATTCCCCGATCTTTCGCCTATTCCGTTAAACGCTGTATGTACGTATTCCGCACCCGCCATTACTGCACTAAGCATAACAGCAGTTCCTAAACCGTAATCATTATGACCATGCATCTCGATTGGAGTACTGGGACACCAACTTTTTATTTTTTTAATAACGAACATTACTGCTGGAGGAATACTCATGCCAAACGTGTCAGAAGTTACTATACCATCAGCCTTACCTTCCCTACATAATGATTTATAGAGAGTTTCAAAAAAGTCCATATATTCGTAAAAAGGTCTGTATGTATCCCAGGGCATAACCGAGACTTTAACCCCTCTTTCTTTAGCGTATATAGAGTGTTCAACCAAGCTATGTATGAATTGTTCCTCATTAATGCCCCACATAGCTTTGAAGATATAGGGGTTTCCAGGTATCTCTAACATTATGTGGGTGGCCCCCGAATCCACAGCACTGTCTATGTCCAACTTTGCCACTCTACAAAGTGCACTTAAGTCAGCTCTCAAGTTTTCTTTTGAAAGGGTCTTCATAGCAGCTCTATCCTCATCTGAAACAACCGGATAGAACTCTATTCTTGCAACACCGAGTTCATCAAGAAGTTTAGCTACATGCACCATTTCGTCTTCCTTTAAAGCCACACGTGGGTGTTGGTTGCTTTCTCTTAGAAATACCTCATGGATGAATACTCTCTCTGGTGGTGAGATCATATTTCTAATCTCAGGTGCGAAGTTCAGATAGGGCACCCACCAACGATTCAACTTACAGTTCGGTTCGGAAAGATGAAGCTTACCGACTACATCTATCATGTTTGTTATAGTGCTTAGCAGCTCTTTCTTAAAAACTTATCTCATCGGTTGCAAGAGTGACCAAAAAAGCGTTTTGCTTAAACACTCCTAGGCCTTCGCGGTTTGTTGATACAGTGTGAATAGTCTTTAGGAATGGCTATAGGTTTGCTATCCGCTGGATTTGGTTTCTCGCATTTCGCTTGCGGTAGGATATCACCGTCCTCTCCTTTTGATATCTGAAGAGTTTTTCATGCATAATACTTTATCCCAAGACTCTCCAACATCCATCTATACTATGAACCTCTATATAGATTATTAATAATGGCTTGTTTGTACATACTTAGAGGAGTGCTTAGGAGGTTGCGGATGTTCATCCGGAACTATCTAGAAAAGCCAATTTTAAACATAAATATTAAACTGTTGCTTAGAAAATGCGTTGTTGTCATCGTCCACAACAACGGGCGTAGATTGGAGAAAGGATCTTAAAATGAGCATTATATCATCGATACTGACGCTTGTGTTAGGGTCTCTGCTTCCGATATTTTTAAAAAATGATTATCTTTACTACTCAGCCTACGTAGTTCTTGTTTATATAGTTCTGAGCATTGCATGGAACATCTTAGGAGGATACGCTGGCTATTTAAATTTTGGTGTATCTGCTTTCTATGGTGTAGGGGCATATACTTCGGCTATGCTTTTTCTTCGATTTGACGTACCAATGCCTTTTGGGACTCTAGCAGGAGGAGCGTTGGCAGCAATCCTGGGAGTCCTGGTAGGATACTCCACATTAAGACTTAAAGGGATATATTTTGCAATGACCAGTTTAGCTGTAGCTGTTATGATCCAAATGTTTATTGTTAATACTACTGAGTTAGGCGGATCTAGGGGTCTGTATATATTTACTCCAAAACCACCTCCACCCTATTATAGCTATACGGAGTATCTGTTTGTGTTCATGTTAGTCTTAGCTCTAGGAGTGCTAATTATAGCAAGAGCTGTAGAAAATTCATGGTTAGGTTTTGGGCTTCGATCAATTAAAGACGATGAGTTTGCGGCAGAAGCAAGCGGGGTGCCTACATTTAAACTAAAGATACTTGCCGCAACCCTTAGCGGGTTTTTCATGGGCACGGCTGGGGGCACATTCCCATTCCATATTACATACTTAGAACCCTATAGTGCCTTCTCGTTGGAGATAACTTTAAATACGATAGCAATGGTACTCATGGGAGGAGTAGGCAGATGGTATGGAGCTCTCATAGGTGCCTTAATTCTTGCTAGTATACAGCAAGTGATATCGGTCTCAATATCTTCGGAGTTAAATCTTCTAGCTACGGGTGTCTTTCTTTTAGCTTTCGTTTTATGGGCACCCAATGGACTAGTAGGATTTATTACTAAGAGAAGTATAAGAGAAGGATGTTAAGGCATGTTACTAGTTATTGAAGGAATATACAAGAATTTTGGGGGTATTCGTGCTTTAGAAAACGTAAATATAACTGTAAGGAAGAACGAACGACTAGGTCTAATAGGTCCGAATGGATCTGGAAAAACAACTCTAATTAACATAATCTCAGGATCGCTGAAACAGGATAAAGGTAAGATTGTTTTTGATGGCGAGAATATTTCTAACCTGCCAGCACATAAAAGAGCCGAAAAAGGTATAGCAAGGACATTTCAGATCCCTAGATCCTTCCATAGTCTAACTATCCTACAAAATGTACTCGTCCCACTAACATTTGTTTCCAAACTGCAGGGAAAAAGAACGGAGATATTACATAGGGCCGAGGACATAGTGAGGTTAGTAGGTCTGGAGTCAAAGATTGGAGTTTATCCTAGAGAGCTTTCACAGGTGGAAATGAGAAAGCTAGAGTTGGCAAGGGCGCTGGCCTTAAACCCACGGCTTCTCTTACTAGACGAGGTCATGGCGGGCTTGACTAGCGGGGAAATAATGGAAGTTTTAGACCTTCTAAAGAAACTAAACGAAAGAGGAATAACAATAATAATGGTTGAGCATATAATGAGTGCCGTTATGAACTTCTGCGAAAGGATAGTTGTCCTGAATAATGGATCAAAAATAGCTGAAGGAGAGCCCAGTGAGATCAAGCGGTCTGAGGCGGTGGTGAAAACTTACTTTGGAGAGTAGTAATAGATTATTATTTGTAAATAACCTACACGCTGGGTACGGAAGCATCAAGGTTCTTCATGGAGTATCTATATCTCTAAACAAAGGCGAGATAGGTGCTCTATTAGGGACAAACGGAAATGGTAAAAGCACGCTGCTTAAGTGTATAGCAGGCTTAGTTAAATCAACAGCAGGCGATATTAGAATTGCAATTGGTAATAGTAAGGAGATACTATTGACAAATAAACCACCATACGAAATAGCTAACTATGGTGTAGCTCTTATACCTGAAGGTAGGCGATTATTCCCGGACTTAACAGTTGAGGAGAATTTGTTGATGGGTGCCTACAGAAAGGAGGCTCGAAGCAAGCTTAAGGCGAATTTATCATTCATATATGAATTCTTTCCTAGGTTAAGGGAGAGAAAAAACCAGCTTGCAAGAATGCTGAGCGGAGGCGAGCAGCAGATGCTTGCAATAGCTAGGGGTTTAGTATCTAATCCTAAACTATTGTTAATTGATGAACCTAGCCTTGGATTAGCCCCTGTACTTGTTAACAGGGTCGTGTCAATTATTAAAGAACTAAGAGATACGTTAAAATTGACCATTCTTATAGCAGAACAAAATCTATCAAATACTTTAAAGATAGCTGATAAAGTGTTTATAATGGTAAACGGAAAGATAGTATTTGAAGGAGATACCTCAATGATAAAGGACCACGATATAATAGAGAAGTATTTTTTTTAGAGTAAAGCCTTATTTAATTGATAATGTTTTCTTTTGTTCTTTTTAATTTTTGTCGGGTACTTTAGTTTCTAGGTTACACTAAGAATACGGTTTCTACTATATCCATACACACTAACATTATGAGAATGAGTTACTATCAATAAATCTGTACGCAAGAAAACTCGTAACTAACAACCTTACACTGATTTCAAAACTCATCGTAACATTCAAGTGAATAAAAACTAGAGGTAGGTTCAACACGCTCATTAATCAAACAATTTTTTCTAAATCGATTCCGTTTTTGACCACAAATGACGACGACGATTTATTATTCCTCTTCTTCTATTATTGCTACCGCCCTACACCATGCAGCTGAGGCCTTAATTATTTTAATCGGGAAGCATGCGACCTTAAAACTATATGGTTGTGGGATTTTATCAAGATTTGCCAATTTTTCAATTTGACAATATTCCTTTGTTATCCCCGCAAAATGTGCTGGCCATATAACCCTGCCATTCCTTGTTTGTTTATAATCTTCAGCCATATCCTTAAACGCTTTATCAAATGTATATGCGTCAATGCCGATTATTTTAACCCCTTGCTCAACAAGCCAAAGTGTAGATTCCCTTGTCATTCCTGGCTGTTCGAAATATTCAGGAGTACCCGCATATTTATCTCGCCCGGTCATAATAAGGACGATATCATACGGTTTTATAGTGTATCCAATTTTGTTTAATGCACTCTTAAGGTCTTCAATAGTGATTGATTCCTTTGGCTTCTTGTGTCTAAGGTCCAATACCACCCCGTCTGAAAAACACCACTCCAAAGGTATTTCATCAATAGTTTTAGCTAACCTTCCCTCTGAGATAGGATGGTAATGCCATGGTGCGTCCAGGTGAGTAGCTGTATGGGTGATAGCGGTTATTTCTTCAAATGCCCATCCTAATCCGTCTGAGTATACTAGGTCCTTTGGGTTTATACCAAACAATTGCTGCATTTGGATAGCCCCCTCTCTATGATCTGGCGTATACTTAATTTTTGGCCTAAACGGTTCGGGATCTAACAAGGAATTATTTTCCAACGGTACACTTAAATCGATAATCTTTATTTTTTTACGCAATTATTCTTCACCACGACTGCTTGTTTTAAGAAGTTAGATATAAATTTTTCTTTCTAAAGTAAGATAGTGTCCAAATAAGGCTTTAAATACCCTCTAGGGGTGCCTATTTCGACTCGCGGGGCTACCATGGGAGGGTCTTCAGCTATATAAACCCGTTATTTGGACACTATGCACTATGTGGTGTTTAAGTTTAAATATTGGATAGTTAAAAAATTTAAGGTATGAAGCGTAGAAAAATTACGTCAGCCTTGTCAAAAACGCTAAGCATATTTTTAATAGTTGCTGTAATTATTGCTGTTGCAGGGGTAGTTGGCACATTTTATGTATTCCAATCTATTGGGGGAACTGCTAAACCAGTTAAGATTGGATTTGCTATATCACTTACAGGTGGAGCTGCCGGTTCTGGTAAAGCCTCACTAGTAGCTATGCAATTATGGGCTGAGGATGTAAATAAACGTGGTGGTTTACTTGGTCGACCGGTAGAATTAATTTATTATGATGACAAAAGCGATCCAGCGACGGTCCCAGGACTGTATGAAAAATTAATCACAGTAGACAAAGTAGACCTAGTAGTATCCGGCTATGGTTCACCACTAATAGCTGCAGCTATGCCAGTTGTAATGAAATATGGCAAAGTTTTTGTGACGAATTTCCAGGCAGGGATCAATGAACACTTTAAGTATGATAAATTCTTTACACTTTACCCCTCTGGACCAGATCCATGGGTTGATGCAAGTACAGGGTTTTTTGAAATAGTCAAAAAGGTTACTCCGCGACCTAAAACTATTGCCATGTTAAACGTTGCACATGAATTTGGTGAAAACTGCATTAGAGGGGCTGAGATATTAGTAAAACGTATTGGTGATTTAGAGGTGGTTTTAAAAGAGAGTTATCCCCCTACCACTGTAGAATTTGTACCTTTGATGTCTAAGGTAAAGGCATTAAATCCTGATATTGTTTTTATATGTAGCTTTCCTACAGATTCTGTGGGAATCGTCAAAGCATCCAAGGAAATAGGTTTAGCGCCAAAGATTTTTGGAGGGTTTATGGTTGGCCTGCAACTTGCTTCAATCCAGACTCAGTTAGGTCCTGCGCTTAACGGGTTAATTGTACATCACACGTACGTCCCTGCACCGAAAATGAAATTCCCGGGAGTTGAGGATGTTTTGGCGAGATACCAGCGGCAAGCTCGTGAAGCTGGTGTAGATCCACTGGGTTGGTACAATGCACCATATGCATATGCAATGATGCAAGTATTGGAGGCTGGTGTGAGAGGGTGTGGGTGCCTCGATGATGCCAAGATCGCCGATTGGATTAAGAATCATGAGATCGAGACGGTGGTTGGTAAGATAAGGTTTGCGCCTAACGGCGAATGGGAAAAACCACGCACACTCTTTATTCAATTCCAAAACATAAGGAGCGCTGATCTTAGTGAGTTCGCAAACCCGGATAAAATTGTTATACTTTGGCCAGAGGAATATAAATCAGGCGAAATAATTTATCCGTTTCCCGGTTGGCGGTAATGCTCTTATATGATTTTTTAATCAACTCTTTTATTGTTGGGCTACTAGTGGGAGGATTTTACGCCATTGTTTCAATAGGTTTATCAATTTCGTTTGGTTTGATGAACGTGGTCAATGTAGCTCATCCAACTTTTATCATTATAGCTTGTTACCTAGTCCATCTACTATACAACTTTTTCAGTTTGGACCCTATAATAGGAGGAGTTATTCTAACCCCCCTCTTTTTCATGATGGGATTTACCCTCTATCACTTTTATTATCGATTTTTTGAAATAAGGAGCGAATCCTCACTGATGGGTTTAATATTTTTCTTCGCTCTCCTTGTACTAGGTGAGATAGGACTTGTGTTAAGTGTTGGGACGAATTACATAACCGTCTATACAGCATATACCATGGAGGCCATAAACATAGGTGTTATAAGAATACCGCTGAGGCTGTTATATCCGTTTCTTGCCGGATTGGCAACAACAATAGCATTATATTTCTTTTTTTCGAAGACGTTCATAGGCATTGCTGCGAGAGCTGTAGCCCAAGATGAGCAAGCTGCAATGCTTATGGGTTGCGATCCTCTTACAGTCAGACGCATAGCATTTGGTTTATCCATACTCACAACAGCTATCGCAGGGGGACTATTAATAGCCATGCAGCCTGTAGACCCATTCCTAGACAGGCAACTTATTGGCAGAGTCTTCACTGTTGTCATTCTGGGTGGAATGGGTAGCTTGCTAGGGTCGTTGATCGCTGGAATAATATTAGGAGTAGTTGAAAGCCTCGCAACAATTTTCTTTCAAACTGGGTGGAATTATGTTATTACATTGTTTATATTAATCTTAGTACTCGTCTTTAAGCCATCTGGCCTCTTTAAGAGGTAACAGATTTTCAGTGGAGTGCTCTCTAACTACTTGCAAAAATAGTGTCCCTTCTCTTGGTCTCGTCTGGTATCTCGACCCACCTAGTGTAGGACGGATTGCCTATATAATCGCATCGAGCAGGACTGTCTCTTCTAAGTTGTTTGCAGTAAGGGAGAAAAAGTCCCTACACACTAGGTTCAATCGTGTAAAGGGGCACCTAGACTCCATTAACATCAAGTGTAGCGCTGTCATTTGGGTGGCTAACGCGTTGACATCTACCCCGTGCAACCTATTTAATACCTCTTGATACCCATTAACGCCTTTGCTGCACGATGGATAGCTTCTCTTAGCAGGTCGCTTAAATTGTGCTGCATGATGAGTGTGAGGTTTTTCTGAGAACCTGTTCTTAGATAATTTTTCCACAGCTTTGGAACATCCCCACCGCTCACTACCCTATCTTCAAAGTACTGTTGTGACTCGCTAATGAGTTCGCTGAGGCGTGGCCACTTCAGCCCCTGTAAAACGGCTTTCACCTTCCACGGTTTCATCAAATTCACAAACGAGTTCGGCAGGAACGCTAGACCAAGCTCTTTTTCTATGATGGTTCTCTCGAATTGAGCGTTCTACGCATAGAATGGTTTAGGCAGCCGTTTAACCTGCCTCTTTAACTCTGTGTAAAAGGGCTTCTTGTCCTCACTTCTCCTGCAGAGGATGATGAGTTTGTTAAAGGTTATGTAACCCACGCACACTATCTCATGTTCCTTTTGGTCGGGCAGGCCTGTTGTCTCAAGGCCTATTACAGTCCCTTTCTCAACCCCCATTACAAGCACTATCTTATTCTTTATGTGATTTTTAGTAAGAACCAGCGACAAGATAACCCTCCCAAGTTCAGCAGCCAGCTAAATTATAAGATATCCACACCTACCCTTCTAGCTGTGAAAACCTGAGTGGTGGCGTGCTATCATAATTCTGTTCAAAAATCTAAAATATGATGAATGAGTGTCAATATTTAGATACATGAGTTCCCCTACAGAGGATACCATCACGACCATTTTAGCCAATGAGTTGGAGAAAAGGGGTATTAAAGTCCAGACCTTTCCCAAGATAGAGTTGCCGGGGATTGGATTAAGGAAACCAGATATATGGTGTCATAATGGGGGAGACTACGCGGTTGAGGCGAAGTTCCATAAAGATAAATTGTATGAGGCGATTTCGAAGGTCTATGAGTATTTGACCCTGCCTAGTGTTGTGGGCGGCTTCGCTGTACTTTATCCAGAGGAGCTTTCGCGGCCCGGCCTGTCTAGAGAGAGTGTAGAGCGCCTTGTGAGAAGCCTGCATTTTACGCTGGTCCCGGTTTTCCGTCCCCAAGACCAGAGGAGAGGGTTCAAGCTATTCGAAGGCACTTTATCGGAAGTAGCCGATTTCTTGGCGAAACACGTTCTGATTCCGCCTGCATATATCGAGGCCTCTATACCAGACATAATAAAAACTCTTAGAAACGCGGCAACTAATTTGGCTACTACGATGAGACACCTGACCGGAAACCAGTTAAACGACCTTTTCGGGGGGAGGGGGGTTTTCGAGAATATTCTTCAATACGAGGAACGTCAATACCCCGTTGAGGACCTTCGGGTAGCTGCCGCCTACATACTTGTCACCCAGCTCCTCTTCTACCATGTCCTCTCGAGGGCTAATCCAACTCTCTTTCAGGAACTTGACCCCATGCAGGTTAGACACCCCTCAGACCTTAAGCGCCTCTACTTTGACAGAGTGTTAAATATTAACTACAAGGCTGTGCTGTCGTACGACATTGCCGCTAGGATTCGCAGAGAACATCTACCAGTTATTAAAAACGTCATCAATGCCATCAAGGCTATAGCACCTGAGAAGGTAAGGGGCGACCTGTTAGGCACGGTTTTTCATGACCTCATACCATTTGAAATAAGGAAGAGCCTCGCCGCATACTATACCAACGTTTTAGCGGCAGAGTTATTGGCTTGGCTTGCGATAGACCGGCCTGACGCTAAAGTCGCAGATTTCGCAGTTGGTAGCGGGGGGCTACTGGTTGCCGCCTATAGAAGGAAACGATACCTAATCGAACGCGAAAGGGAGTTTACAGAACACGATCATAAGCGGTTTGTAGAGAGGGAGTTATTAGGTATTGATGTTATGCCGTTTGCCGCCAATGTGGCAGCATGCCACCTAGCGCTCCAGGAGCCGAGATACTTTACGAATAGAGTAAAGATAGCAGTTTGGGACTCGACAGACCTAAAGCCGGGGAGGAGCATACCACCGATCGCCTCCCTCCCGGTAGTCCTGACCGGCCCATCAACGCTCGATTCATACGTAGATGCGGCGGGTGTAAAAGGCGTTGTGAGTCTCAAGGACGAGAAGCCCGATGAGATTCAGCTAGAGGAATATGACGTGGTCCTTATGAATCCTCCATTCACTCGCCAAGAAAGAATACCAGAACGCTATAAGGAAATCTTGTCTGAGAGGTTTGAGGATTACAGAAACTATTTACATGGTCAACTTGGCTACTACGGATATTTCATTCTGTTGGCCGATCGATTCCTGAAGAATGAAGGTCGCATGGCCTTTGTCCTTCCGGCCACGGTGTTAAAGATCCAGTCATGCGAGGGCGTAAGGCGACTTTTATCCGAAAAGTATCACGTCGAATACATAGTGACTACGCGGCATCGCTCCGCCTTCTCCGAGAGCACTATGTTCAGAGAGATCCTATTGGTTGCCCGTAAGACGAGGCCTAGTCCAGATTCAAAGACCACAATAGTGGTCTTGAAGAAACTCCCTGAATCGATAGAAGAGTCGCGCAGGATCGCGAAGAAGATAAAGGCCTCACAATCCAAACTAGATGATGAAGAAGTTTCCATAAATATCATAGACTATGTTAGTCTAAGGAACGAAATGGATAACTGGTTCAAATTCATAGCAGTTAGTGACCTCGGCCTTATAGATATGTTAGATCTCATAGTACGGACTGGTAAACTGCTCCCATTAAACGAGCTTATCCCAAAGACTAGCATCGTTAGGGGAGTTGAAAGCAGTAGGGGAGGTTGGATCCAGCCTCTAACTATAACGCGTGAAGAAAGGGCTATAAAAAGAGAGGATGTATGGGTTGTGAAAAGAGTAAACGGTTCTTATGTCGAAGTCACACACAGATTTCTTAAAGAGACGCTCAAAATTCCAAAGTCCTCCCTTCATCCAGCCATGAGGCGTGTGTCACTCGTCAACAAGATTGATACAAGTAGTCATACCGACTATGTTGTAATAGATGAGTTCCCAGACATAAAAGTATTCTTGGAAACATCCCCTAAAAAGTTCAAGTACAGGCGTGATTTTTGGTCAAGGTGGAGGAAGTATGTAAAAGATAGGGCTAGTCATCTAGCATTGGTGAGGAGAGCTGATTTATCTTCTCCCGGAACATGCCTACTGGCCTTCTATTCCGAACAGCAAGTGGTGCCGCCTGGGCTAGCGTGGTCGCTGAAAATCGAGCGAGAGAACGCCAAGTTCTTAGCACTTTGGTTCAACAGCACCCTCCACCTGTTACAGCTATTAATTTATAGGAAAGAAACTAGGGGCGCGTTCCTCCAATTGGATAAATATGTCTTAAATACGCTTCTAATCCCTGATCCCGCACGCCTCACCGAGGAACAGAAGAACCGACTATTACAGGTATTCGAAGAGGTTAGGGATGCGGAGTTCCCGAGCTTAGTTGAACAGTTAGATAATGCTTATGCCGTGCGGCGGAAGATTGATGCTACATGGTTAGAAGTATTAAGTGAGAGTAAGCCGGAAATCCTACCCACGCTCTATAAGACTCTGAGTAGAGAGATACATCTTCTAAAAAGAATGATGTCGGAGGGGTCTGATGATCAAGTTGACGAAGAGTAATACCGAAGACAAGTGGGCTTGTTAGAGGGTCGGTATCACGGCTAGAACATTACCCTGTCTTGTCTAATCTATATTGGTACCGTTTTGTGCATGGCCGCTCCAATAACGCCACCAATCAGCATAAGTCCTGCGGCTACCAATCCGACTCCAATAAGATTGCCGCCCGAGAATGAGATGCGTGGTGGTCCGCTTCCTAAAACCGCATAAGTAGACGAGGGAATCGCTAGGCTCACCAAAAGGTCCTTCAAGCCCCACACCAGCCAATAGATCAGGCCCGCGGCGAGGCTGTCTACCATGCCAAGGAGCATGGTAAGTTACTACAACATCCTGCTGCTTATCGAGCACGCGACAAAAAGGGCTGAAAGCAACATGACCGACCTTGCTATTTTAGCCTTAATGCTAAAACCACATACATAATTACCCGTCAATCCCCTTCAGCTACTTTTCCCTTCCACAGATTTTACGTTATAGCAAATGCTTTTTGGAGGCTTTTTGATGAAGTTGTTGGTTTAAGAATTTAGGGTCTGAAATCGGCCCAGCTTTCCACATCTATTATCTTAACCCTTCCTCTTTTCTCAGCGATGGCTAGGACTGGCTTGGCATTTGCTCTTTCTGCGGCTTCAAGCAGTGGTGCTAGCTCATCCCACCTAATACCCTTAACACCATATTTACATTCCACGAGAACTATTTCACCATCCTTTAGGCATACTAGGTCTACTGGTTTTGAGGCTGCGGCCCTGACGACAAACCACCCCCTCCTCCTAAACATATCCCTAACAACATACTCCAACCTCCTACCACTACGATAACTCACAAAAGATATTACAATAGATTCACTTAAAACGTTATTTAGACGTTTCAGATATATGTTGATAGGTCTTGAGGAGCTGGAGTATTCCAAGCCATTCTAGGCCAGGCGTAGAGTATACTGTTTCTGTGGATGATGGTGGTGTGTGGAGCTGCACATGTCCACACTACACATACAGACACACAATATGCAAGCATATAGTAATGGTTCAAACCGAGCTATCGGCGCCAAAACCAAAGTATGTTGTCCATCCTATGGTTATTGATGGTGTTATAGAGGATAGGGTTTATCAGAGGAGGTTTGTTGAGAAGGCTTTAGAGGCTAACACGTTGGCTGTCCTGCCTACAGCTCTAGGGAAGACTGTTATAGCTGAGCTTTTGGCCGCGGAGCTACTGCACAGGTATCCGGGGTGTAGGATACTCTTCATGGCTCCTACAAAGCCCCTAGCTTTGCAGCATAGAGAATCGGTGTTAAAGCATCTTAAGCTCGGAGAAGGTGAGGTGGCTGTAGTTACAGGAGAGACCGCTGCGAGACCTGATGTGTGGAATAGTCCGAGGGTCAGGTTTGTGACTGCGACGCCTCAGGCTGTCTGGAATGATTACAGGAGAGGGTTGGTTAGGCTTGAAGAGTTCGCCCTACTCGTGTTCGATGAGTGCCACAGGTCTAGGAGCAGGTATGCGTATACTAGGCTAGCAGAAGAATATATCAGAAGATGTCCCTATCCTTTGATTCTTGCTCTTACTGCTTCTCCCGGCTCTGAGGAGGATAAGGTTGTGGAGGTCATCAAGAACCTGTGGATAGAGCAGGTAGTATGGATGTCTGAAGATGATGAGGAAGTGTCAAAGTATATTCCCGGAATTAAGGTTGGATGGGTTAGGGTTAAGCTACCAGCAGAGTATGAGATGATAAGGAATGAGATAAAGAGGATGATAGAGTCTGTTATTTCTAGGCTTCGTGAAAGCGGATTATTAAGGATGCCTACAGAGGCTGTTAATAGGAAGGTTCTAGTGGGTTTGATGAATAGGATTAGGGCCGAGATAGATTCTGGAGTTAAGGGGCCTAACATACACTATATGACTCTTTTATCTGCCGCATTAAGCCTATACCATGCTCAAGAACTTATAGAGAGCCAACATGTATACAGCCTAAAACACTACCTAGAGGAAATATCCAGGTCAGAGCTTAGAAGCCATAAGATAATAGCCTCTACACCGGATTTCAGAAACCTAGTAAGAATGGTTAACCAGTGTAC
>Ga0079992_140396_pt1 | contig 15532 bp, 19 predicted proteins | sample FaiFalFF_MnMetaG_3_FD_69197 | JGI IMG/M metagenome (GOLD analysis project Ga0079992, IMG submission 69197) | Freshwater microbial communities from Yellowstone National Park, Wyoming, USA - Fairy Falls B (FF_Mn_B) MetaG (SPADES assembly) (version 2) | ecosystem: Environmental > Aquatic >... | reverse complement strand
AACTGAGCCTTTGAGTGATAAGCCAAAGAGAGAAAGTTCTCTATGGCACCCATCTGATCTCTTTCAAACTGAGAATACACATCTGGGTTTGTAAATACGCTTGTATCAAGCACGAAAATTTCCATGTCTGATTAAGATTATACCTAAAAAACCTTATGAAGGCATTTGGCAAGATAAGGCAGGAGCTGTTTTATAGGTTTTAGAGGGTTTAATTTTTTTCTTTAGGAAGTGGAGGGATTTTTGAGAATTCCACAAAACACCTTTCCTGTAAGGGAGTGCTTATTGCTAATAGCAGGTTTGTGGACTTTGGAGATCCAAGAAGAGATAGGATGCTTGCGGTTTTCTCTTCGTAGGACACCATGTTTGGAAAGTGTATAGGAGTTTGGGATGGCAGAGCGTAGCTATATGGTCAATTCTGTGGTTCAGAAAAGACAAGCACAGAAGTTTTTAAGGCTCATAAAGGACACTTTGAGTGCTTATGAATACGAACCCAAAAGGGTAGTGGATTTAGGGGCTGGAGACTGTGCTCTTACTTATGCTTTGAAGCGGGTGTATCCCAATGCATACGTGCTTGCAGTGGACAAAGATGCTGAGGTTTTGAGAGAAGGCATAGAGAGGTTAAAGGATGTAGAGTTTTTGTTTAGGGATATTTTACAGCTTGAATTTCGGGAGGCCTCTGATTTAGTGGTATCTTCCAGTGTTTTTCATTGGCTTGGGAAGGATTGGCACAAGGGCGTGCAAAAGGTTTGGGAGATGTTGGAGGAAGGTGGGTGGTTTTTTCTCCATCAAGGTGGCAGGTGGACTTATTACTTTCTTTACGACCTTGCAGAGAGGATTTATACGGAGATGACTGGGGAGGTCTTAAAGCACACTGAAGTCCTTTTTTATCCTACGCTTAAGGAATTCAAAGAACAATTGTCCAAGCATTTTGTATTGGTATCCGTTTTTTGCAACATAGAGTTCCAGCAGGATTATTCTTTAGAGGAACTTTTAAAGAGTTTTTCGGTGGCTGGGGCGAGAGTATTTACAGACAGGCTATCACCCAAGCAGAGGGAGGAGTTCTTGGAACTTCTTCACAGGCGTGCGGAGGAAGAAGAAATTCCAGTTTTTGGTCGCAGGCTTTATGGAGTTATGAGAAAGCCTTTAACTGTGGAGGTAGTTCCTGCGAGGTTAGAGGAGGTGGAATTTTTGATAGAGAAGTATGAGGGTGAGTTTGTGCCTCCGCTATCTGAGAGGTCGTCGGCGGGTGGAGGGTTGGAAGGAGGGTCTCTGCGTGAGTATATAAACAGTCTCTCATCTGCAAAGATTTTTGCTGCTAAAAAAGATGGAAGGGTCATTGGGTGTCTTTGCTACAAGATACAAGCTTTGCCTTTTGTTTCAAAGCCTGTGCCTTTGGTTTCAACGGTGATAGTGGAGAAACCCTTTAGGTCTGCTGGAGTGGGAAGGGCACTTTATCAAAAAGTCCTTAGTGAAAATAAGGAATTGTATGTAAGGACTTGAAGCACGAACACAAACCATCTGAAGCTATTGAAAAGTTTGGGCTTTCAAGAGGTCTATAGGATTGAAAACCACAGAGGAGAGGGCATAGACACTGTTTATTTGAGGTATTCCCATGAGAGAGTTTGAGTCTATTTTTGAATTTGAGTTTCTGGGAAGGATCAATGCGATAATTCCCTTCCGTTCTTTGGGCTTTGAAGACCTTGCTCAGATAGCTTATCGGGAACTAAGAGGTTTGGGTCTGAATGTAAGCTATGAAACTGTCTATGGACTGACCCAAAAGTATTACCCAATTGCAAGAGAGTATGGAGTGAGATATTTCATGAAGAAGATCCAAGAAGACGTGCTAACTCAGTAGGAAAAAGTAAAAGAGTTATTCTTGGGTTATCTCTTCCTCTGTTTAAGGGTTTAAAATAAAAGCATGCGTTTTTATGGTATTCCATCGGAGGACCGGGCTTTGGAGCTTTTGGCAGGGATGCCAGAAGGAAGGTGGGTGTTTGTGGAGAACTCCACACAAACAGAGTTAGATTTAGGGCAGGCAAGGGAAAAACTGAGGGAGATCTTTTTGCTAATAAAGGGCTGGAAAGAGGGCAACAAATACATTCCACAGACTACTACCTTTATTTTTGTGCATACGCCCGATCAGCCCAAGCACTTTAAGGTCTATGACCTCTCTTCCCTTGGCTGTAGCGTCAATCTCAACCCGCCAAGGTGGGAATGCTATCTCCTTGAGAACAAATAAAAGAATATCCCAACCACAGGAAAGACAACCATCAAAAGGGCGGAGAGCTTGTAGTTGTTGCCCGTCAGGAGCATAAAAAGGCTCCAAACCCAAAGCCCGGTGGTGGATGCTATGCGTTCGCTCAAAGAAAGAAAGGACATACGAAGGGAGACAGTTTCCAAGGGGAAAAGCTCCAAAAGGACAACCCTTGAGGTAGTCCAAAGGTGAGAGAGGGAAAGACCACCCAAAAAGCCTACAAAGAGTAGCAGTTCCCTTGGTGCTAAATATAAAACAATCAAAAACAAAGACCAAAGGATAAAGCCCAGGGGAAATAAACGCCTTGCCTTTAGTCTGTCCGTTAGTTTTCCAAAGAGCAGTCCACCAAAGACACCACCCAAGGCAGAAAGCCCGATTACTTTGTATATTTCCCGCTCCTCCAAGCCATAGGCATGCTTTAGGTATATGCCCATCATAGCAATTAACGTGTTTGCCACTTCTGCCAGGCTAAGAATGGCAAGGACTAAAAGCAAAAATCTCCTGTCCTTTAGCTCTCTTCGTAGGCTTATGGTGGTTTTTTGGGGTGGGTTTGGCAAAGAGAAGATAGCTGGCAAGGAGAGGAAGAGAAAAATTAGGGCGGTTTGGTAAAAGACCTCCGGCACCTTTAAGAATTCTGCCAGAAAGAGAAGGCTGAGGGCAGAGCCAAGGTATCCAAAGGCAACGCCCACGCCGGAGGCAGTTCCCTTGCTTTCAAAACCACCAAGCAGTGAATTGTAAAAGACCATAGCCTGCTGGTGAAAGACCGCCATCAAAAGATAGAGAAAAAGGTTCAAAGTGGGCATATGTAAGGTAAAGCTAAGAAGGATGCCAAGGACTGAGGTCAAAAGGGTAAAGAGAACGAAAAACCGCCTGCGGTATGCCCTGCTGTCTGCGAGCTTTGCAAGGGGGACCGCCATAAGAAAGGATAGAAAAAAGGCAAAGCCATAGAGGGTGGAGTAAAGCTTGGGGTCTATATGCTTGGTAATGAACAGTGGATAAAAGGTAGAAAAGACGATTGCACCAAGGATGGTTTCTCCTGTATCATAGAGGGCAAAGGAGAGAACTCTTCTCAAGTTGAATAGATTATAAAGGTTTTCCTTTTTCCCTTTACCTTGCTTGCGGGGATGTCTTCGCCCTTGAGGAGTTTTTCATAAACCTTTCTTTTTTCTTCGCCCTTTAGGGCAAAGATCACCACGCAGGAGGAGTTTAGGTATTGGTAGCTCAGGGAAACTCTTTGGGTGCCATCGGGGGCAACGGAGGTGCAAACCTTTGGAGTTATTGCAAGGCATGGAGAGTTGGGAAAGAGGGATGCGGTGTGCCCGTCCTCTCCCACTCCAAGCAAGCACACATCCAAACCCTGGGGAAGCTTTTGGGAGTAATCTACGCAGGCGTCCCTAAGGGGTAGTTCTGTATTCACATAGATTATCTTTGCCTTAGCTCCGAGGTTTTCCCGAATGTTTTTGTAGTTGCTTTGGGAAGAATTTAGGGGGACAAACCTTTCGTCAGTTAAATAGAAGTAAAGCCTTTCCCAAGGTAAGCATTCAAGGGAAAGCATCCTGTAAAAGGGCATGGGTGTTTTTCCGCCCGCAAGGGCAATATGCACATCTTCCTTATTCTTCAAAAAGGTTTTTATCAGTCTGACAAATAGCCTTAAAAGCTTTTTCTCCATCAAAGGAACCAACTTCTCCCATCCTTTTGTATAAACTCTATGGCAAAGTCTGGCAGTTTGCCACGGGGATAAACTCGTGGGTTATCTGCGGAAGAAATTAGAGGTTCCACCTTTTCCCACATTACTTCTATCTCGTCCGCCCTTATGAAAAGGCTCTGGTCTGAGTCAAGGATGTCCTCCAGGAGGGTCTCGTAAGCCTCCGGTAGGGGCTGTCCGAGGGATTCTTCCAAGTCATACTTCATGGTGGTTTCCACGGGGCAGGCTATAAAGCGACCGGTGGGTGGTCTTAGCTCAAAGGATATGCTGAGGAAGTTTTTGGGTGCCACCTGAAAGACTATTCTGTTCTGCTTGGGCATACAGTCCAAGAGGGAGATAAAGCTCTTGGGTATCTCCCTAAAGACTATAGTTATTTGGGTTAGCTTTCTGCCGAGGGCTTTTCCAGTCATAAAGTAAAAGGGAACGCCCTGCCATCTTAAGTTTTCAATGTATCCCTTTGCTACCACTAAGGTTTCGGTCCTTGAGCCCTCCTTTGGGTATCCTTCATACTGTCCTTTTATAAACTCAGAAAAGCTTAAACTTCTCAACAGCTTGACCTTTTCGTCCCTTATGAACTGGGGAGCCATGGCACAGGGCGGTTCCATGGTGGTAAAGGCGAGCATCTGCAGAAGGTGGTTCTGGAGCATGTCCCTTATGGCTCCCACCTTGTCGTAAAAGTCTATGCGATTGTCTGCATCCACATCCTCCAAAGCCACGATCTGCACATGGTCTATAAAGTTTCTGTTCCATACACCCTCAAAGATTATGTTGGAAAACCTCAGGGAAAATATGTTCTGCACCGTGTCCTTTCCCAAGAAGTGGTCTATTCGGTATATTTCCTCCTCCACAAAAAACCTGTAGAGAAGGCTGTTTAGCTTTCTGGCAGATTGCAAATCAAAGCCAAAGGGCTTTTCCACCACCACCTTCCTTGGGTTTGAAAAGTTTCTGAGGAGCCTTCCAAGGTTTAGTATGGTATCCTCGTAAAGAAAGGGAGGGAGGGAAAGGTAAAAGATCAGTTCATAGCCCTTTAGCTTCTGTATTTCTTCACCGACTTTTTTGTAATCTTTCCAATTGACTACATCAAAGGGTATAAAATGACAGAGTTTGGTAAAGCCCGCGTCCAAATTACAGGCAATGCCCTCCCAATCCTCCCTTTTGGAACGGGCTATGGAATAGACCACCTTTAGGTCATCCCTACGCTTTACGATCCTTGCTAAGGCAGGAAATAGCTTTTTTCTTGCCAAATCTCCCGTGCCACCGAATATAAAAAGGGCTTTGGGCTTACTCATCCTTCTTTATATCATGCCTTCCAAACTGATACCTGAGCACCGCCAAAAGCCTGTCTCTGAAGGAGTTTTCTTGCCTTGACCTAAAACGCATAAAAAGGGAAAGGGCTATAACGGGCACCGGCACTCCCAACTCCACCGCAGATAAGGTGGTCCATCTTCCTTCGCCAGTGTCTTCCACATAGGGCTTTATATCCTCCAATGTGCCAAATTCTTCAAAGGACCTTTGGGTTAGCTCCATAAGCCAAGACCTTATCACACTGCCCGTGTTATAGATGCGTGCCACCTCCTTTAGGTCATAGTCAAAAGGGCTCTCCTTCAACAGTTCAAAGCCCTCGCCTATGGCTTGCATCATAGCATACTCTATGCCGTTATGCACCATCTTGGCAAAGTGTCCCGCACCAGACCTGCCCAAATAGGCGTAGCCCTCTCCTTGGTAGGAAAGATCCTTCAGGATCGGTTCTACAAAATCAAAGGCTGGCTTGTCTCCTCCCACCATTAGGCAGTATCCAAGCTCCTCTCCATAAACGCCACCGCTCACTCCCACATCCAAAAAGTGTATTCCCTTAGCCTTAAGGCTCTCATACCTTCTTTGGGATTCTTTGTAGTAAGAGTTCCCACCATCTATGACTATGTCTCCCTCTTCCAAAAAGTCTTCAAGCTGTCTTAAAACATCATCCACCGCAGAGTGGGGAACCATAATCCAAACTACCCTTTTGCCCTCAAAGAAGTCCTTTACCTTGGAAAGGCTGTCAAAGGTCAAAAAGTGCTGGCTTGCAATCTTGCGGTTTTCTTCCTCTGGGTCGTAGCCTCCCACCTTATGCCCTCTTTGGGCTAAGCGCTTACCTAAACCCTTTCCCATCCTCCCAAGTCCTACAAAAAATATCTCCGCCATAGGAGTCCTACCGTCTTTATTTTAACTCTTCCACCTTTTAAAAAGCTCGTGTTCTATCCTTAGGGCATCCAACACCTTACCTACCACAAAATCCACCATTTCCTGCACGCTTTTGGGTCTGTGGTAGAAGGCGGGGCTTGCGGGGAGGATTATGCCACCCGCCCTTGCTACCCGTAGCATGTTCTCTATGTGGATGACCGAGTAGGGAGCCTCCCTTATGAGCAGAACAAGGGGCACCCTCTCCTTCAGGGCGGTTTCGCAGACCCGATGGATAAGGTTTTGATTTATGCCATTGGCAACGGAGGAAAGGGTGCTCATAGAGCAGGGTGCCACCACCACACCTTTATATTTGATGAGCCTAGAACCGCTGGCTATTTTGTCTCCCACAGCCCTTTCAGAAGCGAGCCTTACCTTGGGAAACCTCTCTTGGATGTCCTTAACGGAGAGCTCAAGCTCCTCCTTTAGCACCAAAGCACCCGCACTGGATACTACGAGGTCTATTTGAAAGCCCTTTTCGTATAAAACCTCCAAAAGCCTGAGCCCGTATACGCTCCCGCTAGCACCGGTGATGCAAAGGACTATACTTTCCAACCTTCAGCCCGCCTTAAAGCCCAAGAAAAAACCAGCCGCAAAGGCTGACGAAAAGGCCACGGTCTTTAGGGCACCCTTTACAAAGGCATCAACACCCTGAAAGAGGGATTTAAAGAGCACCCAAAACTGCCCCCAATTTATGTCAATAATTCCCTTGCTCTGAAGCCAAAAGAGGGAAAGAAGGTAGAGCCCGACGAACATGAGAAATAGGTTTATGAGCTTTTTTACCGCAAAGCCCACCACAAAGCCCGCAAAGCCTGCATAACCCAAGTCTGTGAGCAAGTTTTCCCAGTTCATTGATATCTAAAGACGCTGGGATTTAGTATATCCGGGTAGTTGGTGGTCATCTCGTAGTCAAAGAGCTGTTTTCTGATGCGCTCCAGATCCCTCTTTTCTGGCTTGAAGGGATAGCTCTTTATATCCGTGGGGGAGCTGTCTCCAAAGGGTCTGTTGCAAGCAACCTCTGTGGTCTTTCCTCTGCAACCGGAGGTCATGAAGGGTCTTCCGCTCCAAAAGAGCTCCTCAAAGGTGTCTTTGTCAATGCCAAAGTCTATAACCTGACCCTTTTCATTGAACTTCATATCCTCGTATCGGGCTATTTGGTTGTCTATTAGATACCTTGCAAACTGAACCCTTCTGTATTGGGGTGCGGGGCAGGGCTTTTCTTTTTCCATCATAGAACCCTCTTCTGGCCAGAAGGAGAAAAGGTGCGTCCTTGCTCCCAAATCCCTGACCTTTTGTATGGTCTCTATCATCTCCTGTTCTGTTTCTCCCAAGCCTACCACCAGGTGGCATCCTGCGTAGCCATCTCCCATAACTTCACAAGCCCACTCTAAGACCTTCCAGAAGGTTTCCCACTTGTGAGGGCTGTTCATGGGTTTGCCCCTCAGCCTTTCAAAGACCTCTGGCGTTGCACAGTCTACGGCAACGGTGACGGTGTCCGCACCCAACTTTTTATAATCTAACATATCCTGGTAGGTGGTCCCCGTGGCGTTTATGAGTAAAGAGACAAATATCTTATCTCCAAGCCTCCTTAAAACCCTTTCTAATACCTCTTTGGTGTCCCTTATAGCCCTTGGGTGGGTGATCTGGGCTATACAGAGCCTCTCCACATGTCCCACCTTTTCTGCCCTGTCTATGATCTCATCCAAGGCAACTGTAGGCCACTCAACCCTTATGAAGTTCTTCTTTGAATACTCCACTTCCCTTGCCTTTTGAAGCCCACAGTAGGCACATGTAGCATGACATCCAGAAGGATAGGTCAAAAGGGTGTTTATGCAACTGAGCTTAGTGTTTCTGTAAAACTGCCCGGGCACAAGCCCTAAGGTCATGGCGGCAGCCATGCTTATCTGAAGGTATTCTGGACTCTCCCTTTGAACGGTAAGGCTCTCCAAAAGACTCCTGTGCATCTTTCACCTCCTGTGAAGTAATTATAACCTGTTATAATTTATTTGCGTGGCACGTAAATGTTTGACATTGCTTGACCTATACAAAGAGACCTTTATTCCAAATACCCACTGCCTGAAGGACATCTTAAAAAAAGTCTTCCACTTTCACGAAAGAAAAGGTAGGGAATTTTCCCTTATACTAGTTGATATTGACAATCTACGGCAGATAAACAGAGAAAATGGCTACTTTGTGGGTAATAGGGTGCTTTTGCTAACAGCTGATACAATAGGCAACAGCATAAGAAAGAGTGATATAGCAGGAAAGTATAAAAGTGGGAGTTTTCTCATAATACTTCTGGAAACGGACAAGGAGGGAGCGAAAGTAGTTTCAGAGAGACTTGCAAAAAGGCTTGCGGATATACAAGTGGAGGGGTGTTCTGTAAGTGCAACAATCACTTTATGTAGCTATCCAGAGGATGGAGAATTGCCCGAAGAACTTTTAAACTTTTTGGAGGAACAAACTGCAAAGGCAAAGGGTAAAAATAAACCGATAATAATATTTGAAAGCTTTAGAACACAGAAAAAAAAGGGCATAACCGCATGGGATCTCATCTCTGCCATTGAGGAAGATAGGGTGGTGCCCGCCTTTCAACCAATTCTTAACCTTAAGAAGGATTCCATTGAAGGCTACGAGGTTTTAATGCGTATAGAATACCAAGGTGATTACATCCCTGCTATGACTTTTATAGACCAAATTTACGAACTTTCCTTTTTGACAGTTTTTGAGGAAATAATCTTTGATAAAGCTATAAATGCTTGGCTTGCAGGGAAGGTCAGTGGGAAGCTATTTTTTAACATGCCTTCTTATTTTGTCAACTACTTGGCAAAGGGTAAGGTAAAGCTTGAGGATTTTAAAAAAGAGCTTACAAAGGCTGGCATCCCTGCAAAGGATGTGGTGATAGAAATTCCCGAGAGTAAAATCACAGCCACTACTGAAGAATTAATAGAGGTGGTCAATAACATAAGGGCTTTGGGTTTCAAGGTGGCGGTGGATGATTTTGGCGTTGAGAACTCATCCGTTGAAAGACTGTTAAAGACAAAGCCAGATATTGTAAAAATAGATGGGTTCTTTTTAAAGGAGGAGAGAAACATGCTTATGTGGATTGTAAAGGGCTTAAAGAGATTAGGTTATGTGGTGGCTATGGAGCATGTGGAAAAGGCAGAGGACCTTGAGCTTGCCAAAAAACTTGGAGCGGATTATGCGCAGGGCTTTTACATAGGCAAACCCGAGGTGCTGGCTTGAAGGACTTTTTGATCCCAGCCATTGACCTAAAGGAAGGGCGCTTGGTAAGGCTCTACAGAGGGCAGGAGGACCAAGCAAAGGTCTATTCGGAAAAGCCAGAGGAGGTGGCAAGGTTCTTTGAAGGGCTCGGTTTTTCTCGGCTCCATGTTGTGGATTTGGACGGTGCCTTTGGGGGCGTGCCAAAGAACCTACAGGCAATAAGGAACATAAGAAAGGTCTTTTCTGGAACCATTCAGGTGGGTGGTGGAATAAGGTCTATGGAAACCCTGAAAATCCTTGACGAAGAAGGTATAAACCTTTTTGTGGTTGGCACTGTAGCCCTCAAGAACCCTCAGCTTTTTGAAGAGATGCTAACAGCCTTTCCCGGCAGGTTGATACTCTCGGTGGATAGCAAGGGAGGGAAGGTTTCCATAGGTGGATGGAAGGAGGAGAGCCCCTATGCACCCCAGGATTTGGCTAAGGTGTGGGACCAAAAGCCCATATGGGGTTATCTTTATACGGTGGTGGAAAGGGATGGCACCTTGGAGGGTGTGGACCCAAGGCCCTACGAGGAGTTCAAAAGGGTTTCAAAAAAGCCACTCCTTGCCAGCGGTGGTGTGGCAAGCCTGCAGGATCTGAAAAAACTTTACGGTTTGGTGGAAGGAGTGGTGGTTGGAAAGGCAATCTATGAGGGTAAAATAGACCTGAGGGAACTAAAATAGAGCTATGGGGAAAATTGCGGTTTTACTTTTAAACATGGGAGGACCAGACTCCTTAGATGCCATCAGACCCTTCTTATACAATCTATTTTCGGACCACGACATCATAGAAATACCAAGACCCATCCAAAAACCTGCAGCCTTTTTTATATCCCTCTTTAGGGCAAAAAAGACGAGGCACTACTACGAGCTGATGGGAGGGAAATCTCCTCAGCGGGAACAAACAGAAGCCCAAGCGAAAGCCTTGCAAAAAATTCTGCCTGAAAATTTCATTGTAAAGCCCGCCATGAGATATTGGAAGCCTTTTATAGAGACTGCGGTAAGGGAGTCCATAGAAGAGGGGGCAAAAGCCTTTGTGCTTCTTCCTATGTATCCCCAATACAGCAAGACCACCACCGGCTCTTCCTTTAACGAATTTGAAAGGGTCTATAAAAGGCTTGGCTTGAACCTCCCCGTCGTAAAAATCCACTCCTATCACAACCATCCCCTTTACATAAGGGCAATGGTGGAGAGGATCAAAGAGAGGGTAAAAGAGCCCGAAAAATACTTTTTCCTCTTCAGTGCCCACAGCCTGCCGGTAAAGGTCATAGAGAGGGGAGACCCCTACAAGGATCAAACGGAGGAGACGGTAAGGCTAATAATGGAACATTTTCCCGGAGTTAAGCACGCCTTGGGTTATCAAAGTAAAGTGGGGCCTGTCAAGTGGTTGGAGCCGGAGACAGAAAGGCTTTTAGAGGAGGTCGTAAAAGCTGGCCATAAAAGGATCGTTGTGGTGCCCGTTTCCTTTACCTGCGAGCACTCGGAAACCCTTTACGAACTTGACCATCAGTATGGCAACCTTGCCAGAGAGTTAGGAGTGGAAGAGTATGTGAGGATTCCCACCTTGCAGGACCATCCCACCTACATAGCCCTTCTCAAAGAGTTAGTTTTAGATGCTCAGAAAGGGCTTGAAGGGCAACCTTTGGGCTTGGCTCACAGCCAGTCCATAGCCTAAAGCTCTCCAAACCCTGATATACGAGCATCTTCAAACCGTCTGAGTATACAGCTCCCCTTTTTTCAGCCCGCTCCTTTAAAAGGGTTTGCCTGTTGTAAAGCAGTTCAAAAACCACCTGCCCCTCTCTTATGAGGGAGTAATCAAAGAGCATATAGTCTTCCGTCAAGCCCACAGAGGTGGTGTTTATTATTAGGTCTGCGGTTGGCACAATCTCCTCTGGGGATTCCACCACATCCACCCCAAAGCTTTGGGAGAGCAGTTTAGCCTTTTCCTTTGTCCTGTTCCACAAAAAGACTTGTGCTTCCCCTTGCTTTAGGGCATAGAGCACCGCCCGGGCAGAACCACCAGCCCCCAAAACTAAAACCCTCTTACCCTTTAACTCGGGAAGAATTTCTTTAAGGCTTTTTAAAAAACCCACCCAATCAGTGTTGTAGCCTTCTGTTCTTTCTCCAAACTTGACCGTATTTACCGCCCCAATATTTTTGGCATGCTCGTCCGCATGATCAACGAGCTCAAGGACCTTCTCCTTGTGTGGGATTGTAATATTTACACCTTTTACTCCCAATGCCTTTAGCCCTTCAAGGGCAGTCTTTAGGTCCTCGGGTTTTACCTCAAAGGGAACATATACCGCGTTTAAGCCCATATGCTCAAAGACCCTGTTTTGAAAGATGGGAGAGAGGGAATGACTTATGGGATATCCAACGACGCCGTAGAGGGCGGTTTTCCCGGAGATTTTCATAAAAGATTGTGCTTGGGAACGGAGATTTCCACCTTCTTTACCCAGTCTAGATTGCCCTTGAGGGCAATGTCCACCACTTCCTTTACGCTAACGTCCACTATGGGACAGTCGGTGCATCCACCCTCAAACTGCAAATAAACCTCACCCTCTTTGATATCCACAACCTTCAGGTCCCCGTGATGTTCCTTAAGGGCTGGTCTGATCTTGTCAAGGACCAGTTCAACCTCCTTTAGTTTTTCTCTTTCCATGACAGATCCTCCAACTCTCTAATTAAATTTTGGATTTTGATCCAGAGTTTTCCCTGATCTTCCTCATCCAACTCCATCAACCTAAAAAAGCCCTTTAGGGTTAGCTTGTCTGCCACCACATCAAGAAGGTCTTCCTCCTCCAACCTGCCAAGCCCATAATCCCGCAGGATCTCTCTAACCTGTGGGTAGTCCTCCAAAAGTTCTTTGAGGTTTATGTCTAAGGTGATCCTCTCCCTCATAGTTCTTTTACTTTTCTGACAAAGAGATGAAACTCGCCGTCTTCTTCGTACATGCCCAAAAACTCCTGCCCCGTAGCTTTGCACCAGGCGGGAATGTCCTCCACCACGCCCGGGTCATCCGCTATCAACTCTAAAATCTGCCCTATTTGCATCTGCTTGATCATTTTAGAGGTCTCTGCTACGGGCACAGGGCAAAAGGTCCCCACCACATCATGAACCACATCGGGCTTGATCTTATCCAACTCCATGGGACGCTCCTTTAAGTATTTTAAAGCTTTCTAAGATCTCATCCTCCAAAGGCTCCCCTAGTATAAACCTTTCCTCGTCTTTTACCTTTATTATCACCTCTGCAGGTTCCCTCTTTGAATACCTGCAAACCACACCCGCTATTAGGGGGTATTCTTCCTCCTTTGGCACTCCTTTAATTATAACAAGGGTGCCCTGTTGGTCCTTCCTCTGGGCATAGCCATAACGGTTTTTAAAACCACTCAGAAAATTAACCTCTCCCTGATTCCTTGCCACCACAAGCTTGACGCCGGAGGGAAGTCTTAGGTGCCTTCCCACAGATAAAAGGACAAGGTCTTCCCTTGTTATGGAGCCTTCCCTTGCCAAGGTCTCTTTAAACTTTAAGGCGTAGTTGGGGTCTGTCAGGTAGCAACAGCCACCAGAGGGCTGTTCGTAATCTAAGCCATACCTTTTTGCAAGGCTTATCTGCACCTTCCTGCCCCTTCCGCTTATATCCAGTAGTTTCTCTCGATCCACCCAACCCATCCTTTCCGGCACCGTTGGTGGAAGTAGCTTGGCGGATAAGGGTCTGAGGATGTAGCCCTCTAAGCCCGCCTCTTTTTCTATAAGCTTTAGTATGGGTAGCCTTTGGCTCATGGGTCTTTGACCCACCACCTCCCCAGTGATCACAAAGTGATAACCCTCCCTGTCCATTATTTCCTTTGCCTTTCTTAGCATCATTATCCGGCAGTCTATGCAGGGATTTAGGTTTTTACCGTAGCCATACTTTGGGTTCAGCAGGGTATTAACATACTCCTCGGAAACATCCACCACCTCTACGGGAACGCCCACCTGTGCCGCAGACTTTAGGGCAGGGTTCATATATTGGGAACCATCCTCCTTTTTTATTCCCAGCCTTCTCTTTTGCTCGGTTATACAAAAGCCCGTGTAAAAGTGCAGGGCATGGACAAAAACGCCCTGCCTCTGAAGTAGCTTTATTGCCAGTGTGCTATCTAACCCACCCGAAAGCAGTGCCAAAGCTTTTATTTGGCTCACAGGGATAGGAACTCAAACTCGGTCTTTTCTTCCTCTTCCTCCTCATAACAGCCGGGGATCTTTTCCGCCTCTTCAAGCCTACCCTGCTTTATAAGGTAATCCTTGATGGCTACATGGAGGGTTTCCAGACCCAAGTTGGTGCAGTGGATCTTTTGAGGGGGAAGTCCGCCCAGCTCGTCAAAGATGTCCTTGTAGGTCAGGTTGAGGGCATAGTCTATGGTCTTGCCCTTGATCATCTCTGTAAGCTGAGAGGAGACCGCTATGGCAGAGCCACATCCAAAGGTTTTAAACCTCACGTCCTCTATAACATCTGTCTCGGGGTTTACCTTTATGGTAAATAGCATGGCGTCTCCGCAGGCAGGGTTTCCACACTGCCCGATGCCGTTGGCATCCTCTAAAACACCCACATTCCTTGGGTTCAAAAAGTGGTCCAGCACCTTCTCGCTGTATTCAAACATGGCTCGCACCTCCTAAGTTTGATGGATTTTATTTTAGGGAAAAAACAAAAGGTAGCAATGATAATTATCAAGGAGTAAGCTCAGAGATTTTAGCCCTCAAAAGTTCCACAGGGTCCTCCAAACTCAGCCCCAGATACTCCAAGAACTTTTCAATGCTTACCCACCTTTTTAGCACCATGCCTTGGGTGATGAGCCTTTCAAAGGGCTCTGGGTCCTTCACAAGCCCAAGGTCAAAGAGAAACTTTTGGAAGAACCGGGCATACAGAAGGTGCAAGACCGCATGCTCTATGCCACCTATGTAGTAATCCACCGGCATCCAGCTTTCCACCTTTTTGGGTTCAAAGGGCAGTTTGTCGTTCTTTGGGTCGCAGTAACGGAGGAAATACCAAGAAGAATCAAAGAAGGTGTCCATGGTGTCCGTTTCCCTTCTGGCTGGACCTCCACACTTGGGACAGGTGGTATTTACCCAATCCTCCACCTTCTCTAAAGGATTTCCGTGTCCGGTGATCTCTACTTTTTCGGGCAGGATAACAGGGAGTTGATCCTCCGGCACTGGCACCGTGCCACAGCTTGGACAGTAAATTATAGGAATGGGTGTGCCCCAGTATCTTTGGCGGGATATGTTCCAATCCCTCAGCCTGTATGTAATTTTGAACTCCGCCAAGCCCTTCTCCTTTAGCCACTGGGTTATCTCCCTTTTTGCCCTCTCTGAGTCCATTCCGTCAAAGGGTCCGGAGTTTATGAGAATGCCTGGGTCTTTGTAGGCTTTTCCCTCTGGCGGGTCTGAGTCTTTGGGTTTGACTACCACCTTTATGGGAAGGTTATACTTTTGGGCAAACTCATAGTCCCTTTGGTCGTGGGCGGGCACGCACATGATCGCCCCAGTGCCATACTCATAGAGCACATAGTTGGCGGTCCATACGGGAATCAACCCACCGTTGGCAGGGTTTTTCGCATACACTCCAAGAAATACACCCTCCTTTTCCTCTTGGGTTCCCCTCTCCCTTGAGGACATGTGCTTCATTTTGTTGACAAACTCCTCCACCTCTTTCAGCCTACCTCCCCTCTTGGCAAGGGTCAAAGTTAGTGGATGCTCGGGTGCCAGCACCAAAAAGGTGGCACCAAAAACCGTGTCAGGTCTTGTGGTAAAGACCTCTATGGGTAATTCGTCCACATAGAACTTTATTACCGCACCTTCGGACCTACCTATCCAGTTTCTTTGCTGGAGGATCACCCTTTCGGGCCACTTTCCTTCCAAGAGCTTTAGGTCTTCCAAAAGCCTCTCCGCATAATCGGTGATCTTTATGTACCAAGAGGGCACGTTTCTCCTTACAACGGGCGTTCCACAACGCCAACACTTGCCCTCTATAACCTGCTCGTTTGCAAGGACCGTCTCATCGTTAGGGCACCAATTAACCTCCGCATCCTTTCTATAAACCAAGCCCTTTTCGTA
>Ga0079992_132892_pt1 | contig 15539 bp, 14 predicted proteins | sample FaiFalFF_MnMetaG_3_FD_69197 | JGI IMG/M metagenome (GOLD analysis project Ga0079992, IMG submission 69197) | Freshwater microbial communities from Yellowstone National Park, Wyoming, USA - Fairy Falls B (FF_Mn_B) MetaG (SPADES assembly) (version 2) | ecosystem: Environmental > Aquatic >... | reverse complement strand
ATTGTTTGGATGAACTATCCAGCTACAGGATGTATAACCTGTCACAGGATAGCATCTGTAAAGATGAATGATACACTATACATCTTTGGGACATTTCATTATACTGATAGAATGAATCCCTTCCTTATTGCTGTTGATAGCTCTTTGAATGTAAAATGGTATAGGGCTTTTAGTCATAGTTTAGATAATCTAGCAATTGATAATATAGTAAAAATAAACGATAGTTTAATAGCAATAAGTGGAGGGCATACGCGCGGTAATGGTCAATGTCCAAATAAGAATTGTACATTCTTTGGAATTTTCAATATAAAAACTCAAAATTTTGTTTGGGCAAAGTATAGGCAGACTGCTACTGGTGGTTGGCACCTATCTGCTACTGCTATTGACTTTGATGGAAATAATCTGGTAATTGGAGCACAAAGTGGGATAGATAATGGAGGTTCCTGGCTTTTGAAAGTTGATTTAAATGGAAATATCTTATGGCAGAAAATTATACACATAGGAGGAGCGGAATATAGTGTAATGGATGTTGCTTTTGATGGAACAAATTATGTTTATTTAATTAGGAATATAAGTGGAGAGAATCCAACACTTGTAAAGTTTGATTTAAATGGAAATCTAATATGGGCTAAAAATTACGATTTTGGTGCTTATGATTATCCTTATAAACTACTAAAAGATGTTGATGGTTATGTTGTAGTTGGGTCTAAATGTCCTACTTTTGATTGCGACTTACTTGATAACGATGACATTCTTGTTTTCAAGACTGATTTTAATGGAAATATTATATGGTCAAAACTATATTCATCAAGTGTTGCAGGATGGTATAGTGAAGATAGGGCTTATAATATTGCTTTTGATTATGATGAAAATTATCTTGTTAGTGGATTTATAAGAGCAAGTTCTAATTCATCTTATCCTATTGTTTTAAAAGTAAATAGAAGTAATGGGAATTTAATATGGTCTAGAATTTGGAACACATCACCTTTAAATACAAATTCAAATGAGGCAAAAGGAGTAATATCCATTGGACAAGGGAAATTCTATTTATTAACATTTATTGGAAGTGGGGTTGATGCTAGTGGTGGATTTGCTATTATTAGAGAAGATACAAACCCAAATTTAGTAGGTCATTGCACAGAAACAATAAATTCTACTTTTACTGTAACTTCAATAAATCCAACAGTTTCAGATCTATCAGTAAATATCGCTAATGCTAATTATAATTTATTTGACTTATCACTAACACCTTATAATCCTACAATAAATCAAACAACCTCTTGTGAAATTACACCAATTTCCAATTATGAATTTTATAAATCTTGCTCTTTTGAGATTAGAGCGAATAGGGGTTATATTGATATTAAGCTTAGAGGTAGAAATAATGTTGTTGTTTATGATATAATTGGTAATGTTGTTTATAGTGAATTTTTTGAAGGTGAGAGGAGAATTAGGGTAAAGGGTGGAATTTATATTATTAAAGTTGGAAATGAGAGAGTAAAAATGGTGGTAAGATAGTTTTAAAGGGGATTTAATGGGGGGCAAAGCCCCCCTAGTACCGAAAAATGGGCATTTTAAAGCTGGAGGCTTATTTTTAGGGCGGGTGGGAAAATAAAGTAATAATCGTAATTTCAGAATTATTAGATAAAGCAAAAAAAAGCAATTTAAAGCTTTAAAATTTCCTTATGACTGAAAGAGAAAAAGAAGTAATAGAAATTATTAAAAAATATCCCGAAGAAATTCTTGAAGTTGTTTTAGATCTTTTTAAAAAAAGATACAAAATCGCTACAAAAAGAGACATAAAAATTCTATATTACAAAATTAAACTGAAAATTGCTCAATCAGAAAATAACACAAAATTGGAAATTGAAAAATTAAGAGCAGAAACGAATGAAAGGATTACTCAACTTGAAAATAATACAAAATTAGAGATTGAAAAGATAAGAGCAGAATCTAATGAAAGGATTACCGAACTTGAAAACAATACAAGGTTAGAAATTGAAAAGATAAGGGCAGAAATTGCCAAATCTGAAAGTAGAATTATAAAATTTATTTTAGCATCTTCTATTATTCAGACAATTTTTATTATCTCAGCAGTCTTGGCAATTGTTTTTGTAAAGCCATAGGCTTGAATGTATGGTGAGAAAAATATAATAAAATAGATGGTTTCAGAGTTATTGAGCAAAGTATTTTTACATGCTTTGTCTAATAAATAGTGCTAAACAATTGACTATCAATAACTTATAAAAATTTTGAGAAATTACTGAATTTATCGGGGGTTTTGTTAGGGGGCAAAAGCCCCCTGCCGAAAAATGGGCATTTTTAAGCCGAAGGCTTAATTTCAGGGTGGGTGGGCAAAATATAGAAAAATAAATAGTTTTAGAATTATTGGACAAAGCACAAAGTTATTTTTTTAAACTTTAAAATTTTCAACTATGCTTTGGATAACCAACCTTTTTCCAAAGATAGGTTCATCTTATGGTAAGGAAGTTGATAATTTATTCTGGTTTATATTTTGGATTTCACTATTTTTCTTTTTGATTATTCAAATCGCTATGATATATTTTGTAATTAAGTATAGAAATAGGAAAGAAGATGAAGTTAGTAATATTGAAGGAAATAACTTTCTTGAAATAACTTGGACAGTTATTCCAACGATTATTCTTGTTATTATATTCTTTTATGGTGTTTATGTTTTTGATAATTTTCAAAGAAGACCTCCTGCTAATAGCTTGGAAATAAAAGTTATTGGTCATCAGTGGTGGTGGGAATTTCAATATCCAAATGGTTACACTACAAGAGATACCTTGATTGTTCCTACTAATAAACCGATAAAGCTTATTATGACTTCAACCGATGTAATTCATAGTTTTTATGTAAGGAATTTTAGAATTAAGGAAGATGCAGTTCCTGGAAGATATACTTGGACTTGGTTTAAAGTTGTTGAGCCTGGTGTTTATGACATTCAATGCGCTGAGTATTGTGGTTCACTGCATTCAAAAATGATAGGATATATTAAAGCTGTTGAAAGAAAGGATTTTGAAACATGGTTAGCAAGTTTATCCAAGGAAACCGACTTATCGTCATTATCTCCCGTTGAAAGGGGTAAAAAAATATCACAAATTAAAGGTTGTACAAGTTGCCATTCAATTGATGGCTCTCAATTGGTAGGACCAACATGGAAGGGTTCATATAATCGTGAAGTAGTTGTTATAGAAAATAATAAGGAGAAAAAAGTAATAGCTGATGAAAATTATTTAAGAGAAAGCATATTAAACCCAAGTGCAAAAATTGTTAAGGGTTTTCAAAATATAATGCCTTCTTATCAGGGTCAGTTAAATGAAGATGAGATTTTAGCAATTATAGAATACATAAAAACTTTAAAATAGGAGGTTGAATATGTTAGACAAACTTTTGAGCCACGAACCAAGACCTGGGATATTAGGTTGGTTGTTTTCAACGGATCACAAGAGAATCGCTCTTCTTTATTTTTGGACAATAATTTTTATTTTCTTAATAGCTGGTATTTTTGCACTTTTGATAAGAGCTGAACTTTTTCTACCTGGAAAACAAATAGTTGATTCAGATACCTATAATAGATTATTTACACTACATGGTGTGATGATGGTTTTTCTTGTTATTGTTCCTTTAATACCTGCAGTTATGGGTAATTATTTAATTCCGCTTATGATAGGAGCAAGGGATGTAGCATTCCCAAAATTAAATCTTCTAAGTTATTGGATATTTTTAATTGGCGTCGTTGTTATTCTATCTTCACTTATATTTGGAGCTATTGATACAGGTTGGACGTTTTATACACCATATAGCCTTAAAACGGGAGGAGGTGTTCTATTAGCACTATTTGGTGTTTTTATTGTTGGTTTTTCATCTATTTTAACAGGTTTGAACTTTGTCGTTACAATTCATAGATTAAGAGCACCTGGAATGACTTGGGGTAAATTACCTCTTTTCGTCTGGGCTTTATATGCCACTTCACTAATGAATGTCATTGCAACACCTGTTATAGGTATAACATTATTGTTATTAATTTTAGAAAGAGTTTTTGGTGTTGGATTCTTTGACCCTACAAAGGGAGGAGACCCTTTAATGTTCCAACATTTCTTTTGGTTCTATTCTCATCCTGTTGTTTATATAATGATACTTCCTGGAATGGGTATAATTTCTGAATTAATTGCAGTTCATTCAAGAAAAAGGATATTTGGTTATTGGGCAATGGCTGCTGCTATTTTTGGAATTGCTTTTGTTGGATTTATTGTTTGGGCTCACCATATGTTCACAAGTGGTATGTCTGATGTTGCAAGGTGGATATTTTCCTTCTTAACGTTTTTTGTTGCAGTTCCAACAGGTGTTAAAATTTTCAATTGGATAGCTACACTTTATAAGGGTTCAATTAGATTAACAACTCCTATGTTATTTGCTTTGTCATTTTTGTTTTTATTCACAATTGGTGGATTGACAGGACTATGGCTTGCTACTATTGCTACTGATGTTTATTTACATGATACATATTTCGTAGTTGCTCACTTTCACTATGTAATGGTAGGAGGTGCCATAACTGCATTCTTTGGTGGATTATTCCATTGGTTTCCTAAAATTACGGGTAGAATGTACAATGAAAATTGGGGAAGATTAAGCGCTATTCTTATATTTATAGGTTTTAACTTAACTTTCTTCCCACAATTCTTACTTGGAATGCAAGGTATGCCAAGAAGATATTGGGATTATTTACCTGAATTTACATTATTAAATCAAATTTCTACAATTGGAGCTTACACAATAGCCTTTGGTGTTTTAATTTCATTATTAACATTACTTATAGCATGGAGAAGAGGTCCAAAAGCATTAGAAAATCCTTGGGGTGGTGCTACACTTGAATGGAAAACTCCATCTCCTCCTCCATATTATAATTTTGAAGAAATACCACATGTTGAGCATGGACCATATGATTTTGAGCATCTATTAAAAAAAGAAAAAAAGGAGGCTTAATTGAATTTAGAGTTGAAAGAAAAGAAAAAATTAAAAGAATTATTAACTTATGAAGTGGTTAATGGAAAAAGAATTTACTATAAAGGCTATAAAGATGCTTTAAAAGGAATTGTAAGTCCGGAGGCTGTTATGGGCGCAAGTGCCTTTCATAGTAATTTACTAACGCAGATTGTGGCTTTTCTTATAAAAGGACTTTCAAAAAATTACAGAATTCTTTCAGGTGAATTAGGTTATAGAGTTAAAAGAGGATGGAGGAATTTAGACATAGCGATATTTGAATATGAGAAGATAAAGGACAAGTTAGAGAGTGATGAGTATATAGATGTTGCTCCAACTGTTGTAATAGAGATAAACATAAGGGCAGAAATTGATGATGAAATGGAATACATTAGCAATAAGGTTAATGATTTAATAAATAGTGGGGTTGAAAAGGTTATATGGATATTTACAAAGCCAAGAGTAATTTTAGTAGCCCAAAAAAATAATGATTGGGTTATTAAAAACTGGAATGAAGATATAGAAGTCATAGAAGGCTTGAAGTTGAATTTAAACCTTTTGTTAAAAGGAGGTTAAAAAATGGAGCAAGTTAAAGAGCATATAGAGACACATCATAGAGATGACTTTTCTGCTAAACTTGGAATGTGGCTTTTCCTTGCTACTGAATTGCTTCTGTTTGCTGGATTATTTACACTTTACTTCTTATTTAGAGGAATATATTTACCATTTTTCCATGAGGGTCAAAAAGAGCTTCAACCGATTATAGGACTTATAAATAGTATTGTTTTGTTTATAGGAGGATTAACAGCGGTATTATCCATATCAGCAGTAAGGAACGACAATAAAAACCATTTAATTTTATTTCTCTTCATTACAATTCTTACAGGATTAATATTTCTTGGAATAAAAGCTTATGAATATGGTTTGAAATTTGAGCATGGTTTGTTTTTCAATATGGAGCATTTTAAAAGTCTGCCAAATGGTGAAAAAATTTTCTTTTCCCTATATTTTGTAATGACTGGTGTTCATGCTTTACATGTTTTGATAGGTGTTGTTTTATTTTCATTTTTATTATTTTTTGCTATCAGAGGAGATTATAATTCTAAAAATTACATTCAAGTAGAAATAGGTGGTTTATATTGGTGTCTTGTAGATTTAATATGGATGTACTTATTCCCACTTTTATATTTGGTTAAATAATGGATTTTTTGAAAAAATTTTTTGAGGTTTTATATAATTTTAATGCTTTTAAAGAAATTTCAAATAGGAATTACATTTTACCTTCTATGCTATTTTTCATAATTTCTACTACTACATTTAATAGTTTAAAAATTTCCATAAATTATGATAAATATAGGGAAATTATGTTAAATCAAATGGATAATAATCTTAATGAAATTAAAAAGAATTTGAAAAAGCAAGATTTAACACCTGAAGAAATTGAAAAAAGACTTGAAAATTACAAGAAAATTTACTTAACATCAATATCGCTTGAAATTATTATTCTTTCAGAAATAGCAAAGGGCATTTTTATTCAACCAATAATTTTATTTATTCAAACTCTTGCTTTCAGCTTATTATTCTTTATTTTTTCTAAAATTCAAATATCTCTTAACTTTAAGAAATTATTTTCAATTTTAATTTATTCAAAATCACCAATTATCATTGGCTCGTTTATTGTCCTTATCTTATCTATTATTTTAAAAGACCCATTTTTCTCCCTTAATTTTTCAAATTTTATTCCTTATGAGTTTGTTTCAAATAATAATTACTTGAAAGCTTTAAGAAATATGTTATTTCATATTGAGCCGTTTTCAATTTTAAGTTTAATTCTGCTTTCTTTTGGAATAAATAAAGCTTTTGAATTTCCGCTTAAAAATGCTATTTATGGTGTTTTTATTATATATTTTTCATTTTTGATTTTAAATGCTTTGTTTTATTTAATTTTCTTCAAATGAAAAGGATAATTTTCTTATTTTTAATATCTTGCTCAAAAGTAGATATTCATCCAAAAATTTCAGTTAGCCCAAATCCTTCGCAATCAAATAGTTATGCTAATATATTGCTTGATATTCCTGATACTTTAAAAAAATTTGATAAGTACTTGATTGTCCATTTCGCTTATAAAAATAGTAAGGAAAGAAAAGTTATTAAGTTAAGTGATGAAAAAATTTATCAGATTTATCTTCCTGAAAGTTTAATTAACTATTCAGTTTATTTAATAATTGATACATTTAATGTAAAACTTGAAGGCATTAGAGTTTATGATGGCTCAAAGCCAAAAGAAGGAACATTTTTTATTTCCTCAAGTTATACAAAAAATGATAGTGAAAAATTAGCTCTTATTGAAAAAGAATTAAAATTTTATCCTAATAACATTAAAGCAAAAGCATATTACGATTGTTTAAAGAACAATAAAAATAATTTAGGTGAAATTTATGAAATTTACTATAATATATGTAAAAATGAAAATGATTATCAAAGCATTTATAAGGCATTATATTATGGTGATAGCTCTTATGAATTTTTATTAAAGTTAGCAAGTATTTCAGATACAATGCTTGAAGTTGCTTCAAAAAAATTTCCAGATGATATTGAAATTCAAATAATGAAGTTAAAAAAGTTAAATGAAAAGAAACGATTTAATGAGGCTATAATTTATTCGGATTTTATATTACAAAACTTAAATATGGAATGGTTGTATAAATTCTATCCATATTTAGATCATATTCAAAGGAATAAAAAATTTTTTGAAAATTTTTCAAATGTTTATAAATTAAGGGCATTAGCGTATTTAGAATTAAACGATAGTTTGAAATATAAAGAAAATTTTTTACTTTATTGTCTGAATTATCCTGATGAGAATGAAGTTTATGAAGAATGTAAGAATTTTGATAGATTCTTAAATAAAATAAGGAAAAAGGAGAGAGAAAAAAATGAATAGGGAGTGGGCTATAAATTTAGTTAAACAACATATGAAAAAACCTAATCTTATAAAACATGTTATAGCAGTTGGAGGATGCATGAGAAGACTTGCTAATTATTTTAATGAAAATGAAGAAAGATGGGAAATAGCAGGGATTTTACATGATTTAGATTATGAATACACAAATGAAGACCCCCAAAATCACCCTGAAATGGGTGTGAATATACTAAGAGAATTGGGATTTAATGATGAAGAAATTTTACATGCTATTTTAGCACATAACAATAAAGTTCCACTTGAAACATTAATGGACAAAGCACTTTATTTATCAGACCCTACAAGTGGTTTTATTGTTGCTTGTGCCTTAATTTTACCTCAAAAAAATTTGGATTATGTTGATGTTGATTTTATGTTAAGAAGATTTAAGGAAAAGTCATTTGCAAAAGGAGCTAATAGACAGCAGATTTTAAGATGTAAAGAATTGTTAAATTTGGAATTAAGTGAATTTCTTAATTTATGTCTTGAAGGTTTGAAACTTGTTAGAAGTGAGCTTGAATTATAGAAGTTGAAAATTTTATTGTTTTTTCATTTATTTTCTTTATTTGTAGTCATTTATAAGTTCTTTTCAATTAAGAAATTAAAAAGAAATTACCAAAATAACTTCAAAAAAATTTCTATTTTAATTCCTGCAAGAAATGAAGAAAAAAACATAGAAAGAATTTTAAATTCTGTAAAAAATTTAGATTATGAAAATTATGAAGTTTTAATTTATGACGATTTGTCAGAAGATAGGACTTATGAAATTGCTAAGAGTTTTGAAAGTGAGAAAATAAGAGTTATAAAAGGATTTGATAAACCAAAAGATTGGGTTGGCAAGAATTTTGCTCTTTATAATCTTGTAAAATTTTCAAGTGGAGAAATTTTATTATTTTTAGATGCAGATGTTGAAATTAAAGATAAGGAAATTTTAAAAAAAATTTCAGAAAATATAAATGATAGTGTTATTACGGGTTTTGGAAAATTTGAGGGATATGGAAAATTTATTTTATCAATTGTTCCATATATATTTTCAATAATTCCAATAAATTTAGGTTTAAATGGTCAATTTTGGGCTATTAAGAAAGACATTTATTTAAAATACAATCCCCATCTTTTATTTAAAAATGAAATCCTTGAAGATGTTAAAATTGGAAATTATTTAAAAATGAAGGGAATTAATGTTAAGTTTTACGATTTAAAAGATGTTTTTAGTGTTAAAATGTACAATAATTTTAATGAATTGCTTGAAGGTCTTACGAAAAATTCTTATAGAATGTTTGGAAAATTCTTAACACCATTTGCCCTCATTTCTTATATCTTATTTTTTATATTACCATTTTTAAAGTTTTGGAAGATTGCTATTTTAATAATTTTTGTAAAATTTCTTTCAGATTTAAAATTTGGTTTCTCAATTAAAGAAACAATTTTAACACCAATTGGTTTTATAATTTTTGGGATGATTATTTTAAGGTCTTGGATTTTTTCCATTTCAAATAGAATTTATTGGAAAGGTAGAAAATTGGAAGGCGTTTAGAATAGTGCTTTGTCCAATAAATAATGTTAAGTCCTTGATAATCAATAAGTTATGAAAATTTTAAAAAATCATAGTTTTTATCGGGGGTTCATTTATGGGGGCGAAAGTAAGCCGAAGGCTTAATTTAAGGGTGGGTGGATATCAACATACTTTAAAATTTTCAATATGATAACTTTATTACTTTTAGCTCAAATAACAAGAGATGAATTTATGGATTTTAAAAGACAAACGGAAGTTCAATTTGCTGAAATAAGGGGTGAAATAAAAGAATTCAAAACTGAGATGAGAGCACAAATCCAAGCCTTAAATCAAAGAATAGATGATTTAATAACTTATCTTTGGATATTTATGGGATTTATAACAATTTTAATAGGATTTATAATTGGATTTGGTTTATGGGACAGAAGAACATATTTAAAGCCTGTTGAAGAGAAGAAAGCAGATAAGGAATTAGTAATAAAACTTGAGCAAAAAATTGAAAATTTAGAAGATGAGAACAAGAAATTAAAAAATCAAAATCAAGCTTTAATTTTCATTCTTGAAAAATTCATAAATGGGGCAAGTAAAGAAGAAATTAAATCAGAAATTGAAATAATGAAAAAGATGTCTTAAATCGCTTTCTAACCTTAAAATTTTCAATATGCCTAAAATTCTCATAAACAACAAAGAATATGAATTTAAGCAAGGTGAAACGATATTAGAAGTTGCTTGGAGAAATAACATTTTTATTCCTGTTTTTTGTTATCATCCAAAAATGCCTTATGTTGCTGCTTGTAGAATATGTAATGTTGAAGTTAATAAAAGAATTATGCCTGCATGTGCTACATTATGCTCAGATAATATGGAAGTTATAACAGATAGTCCTGTTGTTAAAAATGATATTCAAAAAGGTGTTTTAGAGCTTTTATTATTAAATCATCCATTAGATTGTCCTACATGTGATGCAGGAGGAGAATGTGATTTACAAGAGCTAACACTAAGATTTGGGAGTGATAGAAGCAGATATGAGTTTCCAAAGAGGGAATTTGAAAGAAAAAATGTTAGTCCATTTTTAGATTTATATCCTAATCGCTGTATTGAATGTGATAGATGTAGTAGATTCTTTTGGTTAATTGGAGGGGGAACTGAATGGGGAACTTATAATAGAGGTTGGTATGAGGTTTTTGGGGTTTGGGAAAAGGAAATTATTGAAAATGAATTTTCTGGAAATATGTGGGAAATTTGTCCTCTTGGTGCAATAAATGATGGAAGTTATAAATTTAAGGCAAGACCTTGGGAGATTGAAAGTGTTGAAAGTATTGCTCCTGACGATTCTATTGGCTCTAATATATATGTTGAAGTAAGAAGGAAAAAACCTTTAAGTAGAGGTCCATTTGAAATTGGTGGAAGGAGAAAAGATTTATTTAAGGTTTATAGAATTACTTCAAGAGATAATCCTTCTGTAAATGATTTTTGGCTTTCAGATAGAGAAAGATATTCTTATAGTTGGGTAAATGCTGAAAATAGAATTGCCTATCCAACAATTAAAGAAAATAATAATTATAGAAAGGTTAATTGGGATTATATTTTAGATGCTATTTATGAAGATATTAAAAATTTAAAAAGTGAAGAAATTGCTTTAATTAGTGGAGCAAGAAGCTCAAATGAAAGTGCTTTCATTTCAAAAATTTTATTTAAGGAATTTTTATTTACTGAAAACATAAGCTTTTTGAATTATGACTTAGATCCAATAAAAGAGGTTTTTGGATATTCTATTGGAAATGCTAAAATTACTGATATTGATACTGCTCAAAATATAATTATCTTTGGTGATATTAAGAATAGCTTTCCAATTCTTGGAATTAGAATTATTAAAGCAAAAAGAAATGGTGCTAATGTTTATGTTTTCAATTTTTATAAAGAAAGATATATAAGTGAAAATTGGGCAAAGGGCATTTTATTTCATATAAATGAAATTGAATTTTATGCTTATAAGCTTTCAAAATTGCTTAAAGATGAAGAAAAATTTGAAGGTATTGAATTAAAACAAGGAAAAACTATTATTATTCTACCTGATAATTTGCCTTATAGTGTTATAAGAAATGTTTTAATTGGCTCAGTTTATAGAGAAAATTGTAAAGTTTTAATTTTAAGAACAAGACCAAATGCCCAAGGATTTATTGATGTTGGATTAAATAATGTTTCAATTTATGATATTATTCAAAAGGCAAATGAAGGTAAAATTAAAGCATTATTTATTTGGCATACTGATTTAATTTTAGAATTTCCAAGTAGAAATGAAATTGAAAGTGCTTTAAGCAAAATTCCTATAATTATTTATATTTCTCCTTTTGCTGACTATTCTGTAAAATATGCTAAGTACATTTTACCCGAAACAACAATTTTTGAAGAAGATGGAAGTAGAACAAATTGCGAAGGAAGGGTTCAAATTCACAAACAAGCTCTAAATAATTATGAAGATAGTATGCCTGCTTGGTGGATATTTAAGAGTTTAATTAAGAGATTTGGAATAAATTTAAATATCAATTCAATAGATGATATTAGGAATTTAATGAAAAAAGAAATGTTTGAATATAATAGTGTTAGCTTTGATAAAAAGCCAAATTATAGAAATTACCCACCTTTTATTCCATCAATTAGAAAGCTTATAAAGTTTTATGAATATGATTTAGCAAATTATATTCTTTCATATAAGAAAATTGACTTCACCGAGCCAATTAAAAAGCCAATTGAAAATGTTTTAACAATAGCAAATCATATATATAAAAGCTCCTATTATGCTTGTAGAAGTGAAATTTTTTATGATTATATAAAGCCTTATATTAAAACGATTGAAGCAAATTCAAAAACATTAAAACAAATCGGAATTGATAAAACTATTAAAATTGGTGAAGAAGTTTTTGAAGTAAAAATTAATGAAGGTATTGTTGATAATGTTTTAATTTACAGACCGCTTTTCTTTGATAGTAATATAAATTATTATTTAAATAAAGAAGGGTTATTGAAGTTATGAAAACTTACAAAATTGTTAATTTAGGCTGTCCAAAAAATGTTGTAGATAGTGAAATTATTATGGGCTTGTTGGAAAATGCTAATTATAAATTTTCGGAAAATGGAAAAATTGTAATTATAAATACTTGTGCTTTTATTGAAAGCTCAATAAAAGAAAGTGAAGATGAAATAGAAGAATATATTCAAAAGAAAAAAAATGGTGAAATTGAAAAGTTAATTGTAGCAGGATGTTTAGTTCAAAGGAAAAAGCAAAAGCTTTTAGAAGAATTTCCTGATATTGATTTAATAGTAGGTCATGATGATATTGAAAGAATTGTTGATTTAATTGAGAATAAATTAAAACCAAAAATTTTTGAAAATCCAAGATATATTCCAAATTCAAATTTGCCAAGAATTATTACAACAAATTATTATGCTTATGTTAAAATTGGTGAAGGTTGCTCAAGAAGATGCTCATTCTGTACAATTCCATCAATTAGAGGAAACTTTCGCTCAAGACCAATTGAAGATATTATAAATGAAGTGAAAATGCTTTCAAAATTAAATGTAAAGGAAATTATATTAGTTGCCCAAGATTTTACACTTTATGGATATGATTTATATGGGAGATGTGCTATTGTTGATTTAATTGAAGAATTAAATAAAATTGATGAAATTGATTGGTTTAGAGTTTTATATGTTCATCCTTATGGAATTGTAAAAAATGAGGATTTTATTAAAGCTCTAAGTAATTCAAAATTTGTTCCTTATCTTGAAGTTCCAATTCAGCATATAAATGATAGGATTTTAAAACTTATGAATAGAACAGGTGGTAAAAGTGCTATATTAAAGGCTCTTGAAATAATAGATAACTATTTAAAAAATTATGCTTTAAGAACGGAAATTATCGTTGGTTTTCCTTCTGAAACAGAAGATGAATTTAATGAGCTTGTAGATTTTATTTTAGATAGTCCATTTTCAAGAATTGGTGTTTTCCCATATTATAGAGAATTTTCAACACCTTCTTATTATTTTGAAAATCAAATAGATGAAAGCATAAAAAATGAAAGATATGAAATAGCAAGAGAAGTTTCATTTAGAAAATTTTTAGAATTTCAAAAGCATTTAATAAATAAAAAAATTCCTGTTTTAGTTGAGGATTATGAAAGAGGTTATTTTTATGGTAGAACAATTTATGATGCTCCAAATGTAGATGGTAGAGTTATTCTAAAAGGCTCATTTAAACTTGGAAAAATTTATGAAGTTAAAATAAATGATTTGAACAAGGAGGGAGATTTGATTGTTAAGTGATGAAAAAATTTTTAAGATAATGTTAAAAGATTGTAAGAAATTATTAAAAAATTCTGAAATTCCAATTTGTGCTATTATTACTGATGGTGAAAAAATTATTTCAAAAGGATTTAATAAAACAAAAAATGATGTTTTAGGACATGCTGAAATTATTGCTATTAAGAAAGCTATTAAGAAGTTAAAAGTCAAATTTTTAAATGGTTATAAAATTTATGTAAATGTTGAGCCTTGTATTATGTGTTCTTTTGCTATTGTTCTTTCAAGAATTTCTGAATTAGTTTATGTTTTAAGAGAGCCAAAATTTGGTGGTGTTTATAGTCTTTATCAAATTCCAAATGATATTAGATTAAATCATAGGGTTATTGTTAGAAGGGTTAATTATTTTGAAGAAGAATTTAAAAATCTGCTTAAATTATGGAAAGAATAATTGTAAAACCTTCAATTGAAGAAATTTTAAATTATCCAAAAGTTGTTAGTGGTCATCAGCCAATTTTTTTCTATTATGGAATTCTCTTAAAAGCAATTTTATTAAATAAACATAAGCATCATATTTTTTTAATAGCAGACCATGATGAGAAAGATGAAATTTTTACTTGGACAATAGATGATAATTTTAAAATCCATAAAGTTTTTTTCTTAAAACTTAATGAAAAAATAATTTTTGAAAAATTCCCAAAAGTTAGTAAAGATTTACTATTTAATTTTTATAAAAATTTTAAAGCTTTAAGTAGTAAAAAGCTTTTTGAAAAATTGGAAATGGCATTTGATTTAGCATTTTGTTTAATTAAGGAAATTGACAATTATAGTGATTTTATGATAAATTGGGCTTTTAAGTTTCATAATTTAAATTTAAATGTTAAGAAAGTTTCAGAAATATCAAAAACTGATGAATTTAAAAATTTTGTTATTGAAATTTCAAATAGTGATTTTAATAAGAAATTTAATGAAGTTTTGTTAAAATTAAAAAGAAAGCCATTTAGATTACTTAATGAAGATGAGCTTCCATTTTGGAAAATTGTTAATAATAAAAGAGAGCCTTTATATAGAAATGATTTGAAAAATTTGGATAAATTGGAAATTAGACCAAGAGCTTGGACATTAACATTATTTTTTAGAAAAAATGGATGGGCATTTTTACATGGTAAGGGTGGTTATGGTTATGATAAAATTATTGAAATGATTTTTGATAATCTTTCTCCAAAATTTCTTATTACAGGTGATAAGTTTTTAAATTTGGATATTGAAATTAAAAGTTTTGATGAGTTTTATAAGCTTAAAAATATCATTAAAGATTTAAAGTGGCATTCTGAATACCTTTTTAAATGCTTTTGTCCTCTAAAAGATATAAATTATTTTTTTGATTGGAATTTGAAATTAGTTGAAAATCAATTGAAATATGAAAAATTCAATTTAGTTTTTGAAAATCCAAAAGCTTATGGACTAATTAAGCAAATTAATGAAAAGTTGTTTTTTCAAGCAAAAAATAGTGAAATTTACAATTATTTAATTGATTTATACAAAAAATCTGAAAATTGCTCATTTAAAGAGTTTCCATTTTTTCTTTATTAAGTTTCAATCCCTCATAGGAACGATAAAAATCTATATTACTGAAAAAGGCTTATCATTTGTAATTCTTCCATCCCTCATAGGGACGATAAAAAGTAGAGAAATTGAAAAAGGTTTTAGAAAACTATCGTTTTCATTCATCCCTTGTAGGAACGATAAAAACATTCT
>Ga0079992_145181_pt1 | contig 15552 bp, 16 predicted proteins | sample FaiFalFF_MnMetaG_3_FD_69197 | JGI IMG/M metagenome (GOLD analysis project Ga0079992, IMG submission 69197) | Freshwater microbial communities from Yellowstone National Park, Wyoming, USA - Fairy Falls B (FF_Mn_B) MetaG (SPADES assembly) (version 2) | ecosystem: Environmental > Aquatic >... | reverse complement strand
CTCCCAACGCATTCCCACTCGTTCCCAATCGCCGCCGACCGCTTGCCAAAAGCCTTCGGGATTGCCTTCCAACCCGTAGCCTTTGATCGCCCGCAGCATCGCTCGTCGCCACGACATCGGGCGAATTTCGGGAAAGAGCCGTAAGGCAGGTTCGTGGCGAAGGACGAGCAAATCGTTGCGCAACCCTTCAATGAGCGGGCGGGCGACGGAAGCGGGCAAGGGCGTGACCAACCCGACCCAATAGGACGCCAGTTCGGGCGTGAAGACGGGAACGACGATCATGAACCGACGCAACCGTCGCAACTCAGCGTAATAGCGCATCATCGCTAAGTAGTCGGCGACATCAGGGCTTCCAATTTCCACGATTTCATCTGTCGGAGGCAACTTCAAGGCTGCCGTCAGGTAAGCGATGACATCGCTGATAGCGATGGGTTGCAGTTGAGTGCGCACCCAACGAGGGCAAATCATCACGGGCAACCGCTCTGTCAAGTAACGCACCATTTCAAAGGGAAGGCTACCTGAGCCGATAATGACTGCCGACCGAAACTCCAAGACAGGCACGCCGCCAGCCCGCAACCTTCGCCCAGTTTCGTGACGACTGCGCAAATGGCGTGACAATTTTGCCCGTTCGTCGCCCAACCCGCCGAGATAAACGATTTGGCGGACGCGTTGTTGGTGGGCAATATGCCCGAATTGCTCGGCGATTAAGGCATCGCGCCGTTCAAAATCTTTCGCCGACAGGCTGTGCACCAAGTAAAAGGCAGCGGTTGCGCCCTTCAAGGCAGCCCGCACCGCTTCGGCGTTTTCCACATCGCCCTCCACTATCTCCACCTGCGATGCCCACGCAAAGGGACGCAGTTTGCCCTTGTTTCGCACCAGACAGCGCACTTTGTAACCTTGCGCCAACAACGCAGGCACAAGATGGCTACCGACATAGCCCGTCGCACCTGTCACCAAAACGCGCATCGTTCATCACCGTCCCAACCGAAGGAAGGGCAACCCTTGCTCCTTGCCTTTCGCTTCCACCATGACATCGGCGTCCCGACCGTCCAATGCTTCCATCAACTGGCGGAAGTCGTCGGGGTGAACGCTAAAGGCGTGAGCGCCCAAGCGCTTCGTCGGGTCTTGACTTGAAAGATGCACTTTCGGGCGCCGATCGCCCCAAGTCGGCAAGGCTTCGTCCAACGCCTTGCGCAGCGACCAACCGTCGGGATTTAAGGCGTGGTGAAGGGTGTCCACGATGACGGGCACGCCCAACCGTTCGGCGACTTGGAGCACATCCCGCACCGTCCAAAACCGTTCGTCGTTTTCCAGCGCCAAAAATTTCAGGATGTCCTTTTCGCCCTTCAAAGCGCGGACGAAGCGACGCATCGCTGCGTTTCGGTCACCGTAAACGCCACCTAAATGCAACACCAACACGCCATCGTCAGCATTCAGCAATTGCAACACGGTGGCGCTGTAACGCAACTCCGCCAGCGACCGTTCCACCACATCCCGCGACGGGCTGGCAGGGTTGACAAATTGACCTGGGTGCATGGAAAGGCGAATGCCCAAGCCTTTGGCGAGTTCGCCCAAACGACGCAATTCCGTTTCGTGTTCTTTCGCCCAATCGTAAGGAAAGACGGGATGCGAGGCGAAAGGGATGAGGTGTTGACCGACGCGCAACAATGCCCAACCGTTGTCAGCGTTCCAACGAAGCATCCGCTCCAGATCGGCGAAGTTGTGGGCGATGACATGGCGCAACTTTTCACCGTCCCGCAATGACGCAAAACGAAGGGTGTGGTTGGTGGAGGCGCTGATGGTCAAGTTCTGGCAGGGATAACCAAAACGCAAATTGGGCGGGGCGGAGAACACTTCGGTCTTGCGCCGCTTGTGCAAGACAAGGGTTGCCGTCATGGCAGTCGTCCACCTTTCATTGCCGACGGGCGATTTCCAAGACTTCGGGAGGCGGTTCAACGAGAGCACCTTCTATGATGCGCTGCGCCACTTCATCGGGCGAAAAGGCACGCTTAGGTGGACCACCGAAAACTGACCAAAGATTCGTCGCAACTTCAGGCAACCGCACGAGGGTTAAACGAACGCCACTCTGTCGCATTTCCCGTCGCGCCACTGCAAGCATCATCTCCAACGCTGCTTTGCTGGCAGCGTAAACTGAAAGCCCATTCACCCGAACGAAGTCAAGATAGACGCCGAGGAAAATCGCTTGAGCGGGCGAGTTCCATTGAGCGTGCTTGAGGACGAAAAACGCTCCTGTCAAGTTCGCCGCCATCACCCGCTCCCATTCGGCGAGGGACATCTCCCGCAAGTTTACCCGCACAACGGCGCCAGCAGCGTAAACGAGCAAGTCCAACGCACCGACGGTCATCATCAGTTGTCTCACTTGCTCTTCGTCGCTCAATTCGGCGGGAAAGGCGTGGGCGTTGAGTTGGCGGGCGAGTTCGGCAAGTTTTTCAGTGTTGCGACCTGAAAGCCAAAGGGTTGTCGCGCGAGATGCCAAAAGGCGGGCAATCGCCGAACCGATGCCACCTGTCGCACCGATGACCAAAGCCTTCATTCGTCATCCCTCCTTGCGCCACTCATTGCCAGCGCTGGCGCCGCCTTTGTGGGAAGGGAAATGCCCAAATCGTGCAAGATGGCAGACGCCACCCGCATCCCCGCTATAGCGACGGCAGCCGTTGATTGACCAGGAAAAACGCTGTCGCCGACAAGCCAGATGCCATCAGCGATGCGAGGGCGGACGGTGCGGAAGAGGGAAGTTTGCGGGAAACCACCGACCCAACCGAAGGGGCGACGGGTGTATCGCTGAAAAGTCAAGGGCGTGCCCGGCAAAGCGATGCGGATGGCATCCCGCAAGGACGGCAACAAGCGTTCGGCAGCCTTCAACATCCGCTCAGTGTAATCGGCTTTGAGCCGTTCATAAGTTGCTTTGCCATCCTGCCATGCCTGCCACCATTGAGGCAAGCGGGTGTGGGTGCTGAGGGTGAGGGTGCGAAAACCTTTGGGTGCTCGCGTTTCATCCCATTCGGGACTGACGGACAAAAACACGCTGTTGCCTTCCGCCAACGGTTCAGCGCAAAGGATTTGGTGATGCGTCGCAAAATCGGGCGGGAAAATCTTTTCGTCCACGCCGAGATAAAGCGTGAAAGCGCCCCAACCGTCGTCAGGGTAGGGAAGGATGCTTTGAAGCCATTGAGGTGCCGCTTCGCCTAACAGTTGCGCCAACGCATACGGTGTCACATTTGCCACGATGATGTCAGCAGGCAGAAAGTCGCCACCTTCCGTCTCCACGCCTATGGGCTTGCCGTCGTTCATGACAAGGCGGTTGGCAGGGCAGTTGCAAAGGATAGTGCCTCCATTGCGGCGAATAGCGTCCGCCAAAGTTTCCGCTAAAGTTCCCATGCCCCCTTTCAAGTGGACAACACCCCGATGAGGCAAGTCCAACGCCGCTGCACCATACAACGCATTGGCTCGTTCGGAAGTGCATTGGGCGGCGATGAGCAGTTGGGCGTCCACGAATTGCCGAAGGCGTGGCAAACCTTTGGGCAAATGGTCAGCGACCGTTCGGAATGCATCGGGAAGCAAGCGAAGGCTGGACGGATAAGTTGTCAAGGTGGCGAAAAGGGAGCGAAAGAGCGAGAGGGTTTCTTGGAGCGTTTGAGGCAACCAAGGCGGTAACCGCATCGCCAGCGACCAAAGGACTTCCGCAGCCCGCTCTTGCCATCGCCAAAACGGTTCGGCAATTTCGCCGAACGCTTTCAACCGCTCCCTTCGCCATCGTTCCCTCTCACCCCAACGGACAATGCGAGAACCGTCGGGCAGATGCACAACCATCACAGGTTCAACGGGATGCGCCTCCCAGCAAAGGTCAAGCCATTGCTCCAAGCGCGTCATCGGTCCGTCGGGAGCAAACCCGCCCGCTACCGTTGCCCCCACATCAAAGCGGAAACCGTTCACTTCAAAAGTGCTGGCGCAACCGCCAAGATGCTCGCTGGCTTCCAGCACCGTCACCGATAAGCCCGCTTGCGCCAAAATTGCGCCGACTGTTAAACCGCCGACACCTGCGCCAATCACGACGATTTGCACGGTTTCTGCGCCTCCGTTAGGCGAGAAATTTGGCGTTGCGTTGCCTTGCGACGATAAGCAAACAACATCGGCAACCCAAGCCACATCAAAAGCCCGATAAGCAAACGAACGGGATGCCACGAGAAAGCGGCGTCAATGTGGTCAATGACCAGCGTCGTGCCGTCGCTTTGCGGGACGAACCGATGCCGATGAACCCAATGACGAAATGGACCGCAAAGTTGCACATCGGTGAAACCCGTTTCGTCCATCTGAACAATGCGAGCGACCCAGCGGATAGGGATGACGCCAAGCCAAAGGCGAAACGCCACTTCATCGCCCGCTTGCAGCGGGCAAGGTGCCGAAAGCAATTTCACCCGCACGGGAAAAGGAGTGAGGGCGACAAGGTTGTCAGGATTGCGATGGAACGCTGCCACGACGGAAACGGGCGCACAAACAGTGAAAGCATGTCGGAACTTCATCATTGCGTTCGCTTCATGGCTGCGTCCCGCAGCCAACAAGCCAGTCAGAAACCCGAAAAGGCTTGTAGGATGCCAACGATGCCCAACGCTGTCAGCGCTGCCCGTGCTGCCAAAGGCAAGCGTGGAATGCCCAAGCCTGCGGCAATCATCAGCGCGCCACTGATGCCCCGCAGCCATCTTTGCGTGGGCGTGATGTTAGGCTTTAGTCGCACGGTTTGACGCCTCCTCGTTTAATGGGCAGGAGCCGCCCTGCAAGGGACGACCCCTGCCCGCGATGGTGGTCACTTCTCCGGCGGCAATATCACCTTGTCAATGACATGGATGACGCCATTGCTCGCCATCACATCTGCCTTGATGACCTTCGCCCCGTCCACGAAAATGTCCTTGCGCTTTTTGGTGATGGTGACCTTTTTGCCCTTCAGCAGGGTTTCCACTTGCGTGCCACTTTTGAGTTTGCGCACATCCGACGAGAGATACTTGCCAGGAACGACATGGTAGAGCAGGATGGAGCGGAGTTTCTCCTTGTTTTCGGGCTGGAGCAATTCGTCCAGCGTGCCTTTGGGCAGTTTGTCAAAGGCGCTATCAGTCGGGGCAAAGACCGTAAACGGACCCTTGCCCTTCAAGGCGTCCACTAATTCAGCAGCCTCTAAGGCTTTTACCAGCGTCTTAAACTGCCCTGCCTTCACGGCGACGGTGGGAATGTCGTCAGTGGGTTGATTGCCTTTCCCACCGTATTGTGCCACCGTCCAACCGACCAAAGCAACGGCAACAGCACCGACCATCAACAACCGACGCAACACCAACATGAGCCATCCCTCCTTGAGAGGATTTTTTGCCCGCGCCTTTAAGGCGCGTCCTTTTGCGTCAGTAGGCGGCGCGGGGTTGGCGGGCAACCAACCCCGCGCTCGGGACAAGACGGCGCAGCGCTGGGCGTTCAAAGGTTGGGCGGCAAAATCACGGCGTCAATGACATGGATGACGCCGTTATCGGCAACAACATCGGCAGCGACCACTTTCGCCCCGTCCACATAGATGTCGCCGTCCTTGAAAGTCACGGTGATGGACTCGCCGCTGAGGGTGGGCACTTTTGACCCGTCAGGCAACTGCTTGACATCGGCGGACAGGTATTTGCCCGCAACGACATGGTAGGTCAGGATTTTGACCAACTTGTCCTTGTTTTCGGGCTTGAGCAGGTCATCAACCGTCCCTGGTGGGAGTTTGGCGAAGGCGTCATCCGTCGGGGCGAAGACAGTGAAGGGACCAGGTTGCTTGAGGGCGTCCACTAATCCCGCTGCTTGAACGGCAGCGACCAGCGTCTTGAAGTTACCCGCCTGCACTGCGACTTCCACGATATCAGCCATCAAACATCACCCTCCTTTGCGGGATTTGTAGAAAGCGTCATCGGGCGGACAAACGACCAAGCCAGAAAATCAGCCCGATGGCGATGATGTGGATGATCCACCAGCCGATGCGCAGGAAGCGGAAGGGCTCCGGCAACTGCATTGCGCCTCACCTCCTTGCTTTGTGTCAGACACACTAAGCCCGTGCAAAGGGCATAGAGAAACGAGGCGAGTGCGCCTCGTGCCGGGGCCCCCTCGTCGGAGGGTGTTGTGTGCGGCGGGCGGCGAGGGGGAGGGCTACCCGCAAGCCCAGCCACAGCCAAGCGACGCCACCACTGCCCACTATCGTTTCTCATTCCCGCGCTTGAACTGTAGCCGCCTAAATTATAGCCGCAGCAACATTGCTTGTAAAGACCTCACGACGCAAAGTGGCGGCGTGCCAACTCCATGAAGGTTTTGCGCCCTCGTTCCAAGTCCACGATGGGCGGCGGATAGTCAGGTGCAAAGGAACGCAAGCGCTCCAAATCGTGCAAGACATCGTTTGGGACATGGCTCAGTTCGGCGACATAGCGGCGGATGTAGTCACCGTTTGGGTCAAATTTGCGGGCTTGAAGGATTGGGTTGAAAATGCGGAAGTAAGGCGCGGCATCGGCGCCGCAACCGGCGACCCATTGCCAATTGCCGACATTCTGTGCCAAGTCGGCATCCACAAGTTGGCGGTAAAAGTGCCGTTCGCCCCAACGCCAGTCAATTTGCAAATGCTTCGTCAGGAAACTGGCGACGACCATCCGAACGCGATTGGGTAGCCAACCTTCCTGTCGCAACTGACGCATTCCCGCATCCACCAACGGGATGCCCGTTTGCCCTTGACACCAAACCTCAAAGGCTTTTTCATCGTGTCGCCAAGGAAAACCGCGCCATTCGCTTTTCCACTCCGTCTCGCTCGTTTCGGGAAAGTGGTGAAGCAAGTGGGCATAAAAGTCGTGCCAAGCCAGTTCGCGGAGAAAGGCTTCACTCACCGCCATCGCTTCTTGAGCCATTTGCCGAAGGGAAATGAGACCGCAGCGAATGTAAGGGCTCATGCGGGAGGTGGCATAGTCCGTCAGCAAGTTGCGCCGTTCGGCGTAATCGCCCAAGCCTTGACAAACGAAGCGACGCCACTTTTGTTGCACGCCTTCTTCGTCCGCCAACCAATGGACAGCAGCGTCGCTGCGCACTTCAGGCAGAGGCACTTCGGGCACAGCGAGACGGGGCGTGTTAAAGTTTTTGGGCGATGGAAAAGTTACCAAGCAATTAGGCAGCGATGGCAAAAAGTGGCGCTTGTAAAATTGCGTGAAAGTCGTAAAGGGTCGGTCGGGCATCGGAACGATGGTGCTGTCCCGCAGAACTTGATAACGAATGCCGAGACGGTCAAGCGACCGACAAAGTTGCTCGTCCCGCTCCCGCGAATGCGGTTCTTGGTCTTCGCAAAAGAGCACCAAGTCGGGCTTGACCGTCGCAAAGAAGGCTTCTTGCTGCGAGGAATGGATGCAAAACAGTCGTCCGCCACGCTCGGCGATGCGTTCACGCAGCGACTGCAGGGCGAAAAAGAAAAGCGAACGCAGGTTATCGCCGTGCTCTTGCTGGTTGAAATCATCCAACACGAACAACGGGATGACTTCGTTGCGTCCGTCGGCGTGTTGCCATAATGGGTTGTCGGCAAGGCGCAACTCCCGTCGGACAAGCGCCACGATGCGCACGGCAATCCACACCTCACTTTTCGGCACAAGGTGATGGAACGATGGCAACCGCTTTGTTTGTCGCCCATTTGGCAGTGACGCTGTTCATGACAGGCGTCATTTGGTTCGTGCAAATCGTGCACTATCCACTTTTTCGTTGCGTCGGCAATTCGGAGTTTGCCCGATATGAAGCCGCCCACATTTTCTGGACGACTTGGGTCGTCGCTCCTCCGATGTTGACGGAACTAACGACGGCGGTCTTGCTGCTCCTTTTTAAGCCCAAAGGGATCAGCGACGGCATCCTTTGGCTCAACCTCGCCTTGCTCAGCGCCATCTGGCTATCCACGGCTTTTTTGCAAGGACCTTGCCATCAACGGCTTAGTCAGGGTTTTGATGCAACGACGCATCATCGGCTTGTCGTGACCAACTGGCTGCGCACTGTTTGTTGGACGGTGCGTTCGGGATTGCTGCTTTGGTTGGCTGCCAAGTTAGTAAGGGTGTGACTTTACGGCGCCAAGCGTTGCAAACGCCATGAGCCATCGGGTTGGCGGATGTAAAGCAGGCGGTCGTGCAAGCGGTTGCGACGCCCTTGCCAAAACTCAATGCGTTCGGGCACTAATCGGAACCCGCCCCAGAAAGGTGGGCGGGGCACCTCTTGACCTGCGAAACGCTCTTCCATCTCGCGAAAGCGCCGCTCCAAAAACGCACGGTCGGGGATGGGTTCACTTTGAGGCGATGCCCAAGCCGCCAATTGGTAACCGCGCGGTCGGGTGCGGAAGTAAGCGTCCGACTCTTCTTCGCTCACCCGTTCCACGACACCTTCCACGCGAACTTGTCGCTCCAACGGCACCCAAAGAAACAGCATCGCCGCACGAGGGTTGTGCTGCAACTCTTTGGCTTTGCGGCTCTCGTAGTTGGTGAAGAAAACAAAGCCCCGTTCATTCATGTCCCGCAACAGCACCGCTCGCACCGACGGTTGCCCGTCAGGGCTGACGGTCGCTAAGGCGACGGCGTTGGGGTCTAAAAGTCCCGCTTCCAACGCTTCCTTCAGCCACGCCCGCAGCAAATCAAAAGGGTCAGTAGGCACTTCCCGTTCATCCAACGCTCGTTGCCCGTAATCGCGCCGAAGCCGCCAAAGTTGCTCGCGGATGTCCAAAGGCAGCGCCCTCCTTTGCTATCAACTCGCCCAACGCTGCGCCGCCTTTGAACATGCCCGCTCATAATTTTGCGTCTCTGCTCCTCGTTTGCTAATCGGGCTGCAACACCTGCAAGCCAAGACACGCGGCATGGATTTTTGCGTTACCCTACTAACGGGCTAAAAACTGCGTAGGGTAGCGAAAGAAGAGGGAAGTGAAGGATGTGAAGGAGCGATTGTTGCGGGAAGGGAAGCGTGGGTTCGTTGTCAAAGGTGCAGGCTATTTCCCTGTGCTGATAAAATTGCGCGATGGCAGTTTGGCGGCAGTTTTGCGAAGCGGCGCTCCGCACATCGGCGTTGGCGGTCGGTTGGATTTCGTGCGTTCGCCGGACGGCGGCAAAACTTGGTCGTCGCCGCAAACCATTGTTTACATGCCACCTGACACCCGCAACCCTGCATTCGGTCAAGCGCCTGATGGGAAACTCATTTTGGCTTTCGCAGTGACAGGTCCCTACCCGAAAGGCAAGTGGCAGCCACCAATTTCCACCCGCTACTCTGTCTGGCTCACTTTATCGGAGGACAACGGTCAGACTTGGCTTCCCCCTCGCTCATTGAAAGTTTCGCCTTTGGCATACGGTTCGCCCTACGGGAAAATCGTTTCCCTTCCCGATGGCACATTGCTCCTTCCCGTGTATCAGTGGGATGAAGAACAGCGCTATGGAAGTTACATCTTGCGTTCTCGCGACGGTGGTTGGAATTGGGATGAACCGACTCTGATAGCCGAAGGGCACAATGAAGCAGCGTTGACAGTTTTGCCCGATGGCACCCTTTTGGCGGTCGTTCGCCGAAACGACAATTCGCTGAGCGAGTGCTATTCAGAAGACGGCGGCAGGACATGGACGCCACCGCAGAAACTAACCGAAGCGCCCTACCATCCTGCCGATGCCATCGTTTTAAGCAGTGGAAGAGTTTTGCTGACTTTTGGGCGACGAATTGAACCTTACGGCGCGGAAGCAGTTTTGGGCGAGTTTGAAAACGGGCGAGTGAAGTGGCTGTGGGAGACGAGGACCTTGATAGAGTGGAGGGCAGCGAACCCCGATTGCGGCTATCCCAGTTCAGTGCAACTGGATGACGGCACTATCGTCACCCTCGTCTATGGCGTTGGCTTGAAAGACGACACCGTTGAAGGTGCGTTTTGCGTTTGGATTCGTTACCGTGAAGATGCGCTCCTTTGTTCCTGAACCGCTTCTCGTTCCTTTTTAGACTTCACCGCATTGATGGGTTTCAAGTTGCTCAAAGGGATATAGGTGTGAGTTCGCAGAAAGGAGAAAAACAAGATGAGGCAAGCGGGTTAAACTTTTTATGCCCGCTTGCCCGTTTTCGCTTTCTCACATTCACTGACCTTGAGGCTGAGCCTGAGGTTGTGGTTGAGTTTGAGGTTGCGGTTGAGCCTGTGGTTGAGGTGGCTGAGGAACTGGTCCCTTCTGAATTGGACCTGCATGATGACCACCTGGACCATGAGGGGGCATTTCAACGCCAGTTGGTTGCTTCGGTCTGGTGAAGTAGATGTAAGCACCCACTACCACAACCAGCACCACCAAGATAATCACGACCGCCAGCCAAGTAGGCACTTCTTGTCGCATGTTTCGTCCACCTCCTTCTTAGGTGGTTACGCCACCGTAATTTTAGCACGAAAAAGCAAGGGTAAACTATCTGGCTTCTCTCCCAACGCTGCTGCAAAATTAGAGGCGGTGAGGCTTTATGAGGCGCTTGTTGGGCGTCGTCACCAGAGGTTCACTGACGGAAGGGTTAGAAATGAAGTTGGCTGAGGACTGCTCTATTGAGGACATCAAGGCTGGTAAGTTCGTCGTCATTGAGGGCGATAAACTTCGCTTCTTCTCCCTCATCACTGACTTAAGGCTTGATGCAACGACTCCGGCAGTGTTGCAAAACCCGCCAGACATAAGCGACGATTTAGTTCGTGAGGTGTTGAGCGGCACGGCGACTTACGCCACCGTTACTCTCAAGCCAATGCTGACGACGGAACGAGACGAGACTGAACGGGGCGAGGGACGAGGGGCGAGGGACGGGGCAGACGAAGACAAAATGCCTGAGCGCCGTGAACCCCAACCTGTCAAAACTGTTCCGCCTCACTTCTCACCTGTCTACGAAGCAACTTCAGCCGATGTTGCTCGCGTTTTCGGCAGCGAGGAAATGGAACCGAAAGGGCGTTTCTTTTACCTCGGCACACCTTTGGACATGGATACTCCCGTTTGCTTGGACTTACATCGGTTCGTTGAGAGGAGCAACGGGATTTTCGGCAAAACGGGCACTGGCAAAACTTTCCTGACGAGGCTAATCTTGACCGGGTTGATGCGATGGGTGACTTTGGGCAATGGCAAAGTTGTGACCCTTGTCTTTGATATGCACAACGAATATGGTTGGAAAGCACTCAAGGAAACTGGTGGGACTCGCGGTGAGGTTAAGGGGCTTCGTTACCTTTTCGGCTCTCAAGTCGCTATCTTCACCCTTGACCCTGAATCTTCACGGACAAGGCAAGTGCCCGTTGATGGAAGTGTGGTTATTTCCCTTGACCAAATTACTGTGGACGACATCGCCCCCTTGCAAGATGAACTCCGATTGCACCAAACTGCCGTTGAAGCGGCTCATCTGGTTTACACCCGCTACGGCAAAAACTGGCTGGAACAACTTCTGGCTTATGGTGACGCAGGTGACATAAAGGGATTGGCTGAACAAATTGGCGCTAACAGGGAGTCGTTGGCAGCACTTTACCGCAAGTTGAAACGGGTTGCTGACTTGCCCTTCATTGTCCCATCTGATCAGAAGCCCAAAAAAGACATCGTTGAGACCATTATGCGCTACTTGCAGAGCGGCATACATGTCGTCCTTGAGTTCGGGCGGCAAGGTAGCATGCTGGCTTACCTTCTTGTGGCGAACATTTTGGCTCGCCGAATCCACGAAATGTATGTCCGAATGACCGAGGAATACTTGGCGACAATGGATGCGAGAAAAGAGCCGAGACAGTTAGTCATCGTCATTGAGGAAGCCCACAAGTTCCTGAACCCTTATGCTGCTAAGCAAACTGTCTTCGGGACTATTGCAAGGGAGATGCGGAAATACTATGTCAGCCTGCTGATTATTGACCAACGACCGTCAGGGATTGACGACGAAATTTTGTCGCAAATTGGGACGAAAATCGTTGCCCAGTTGAACGACGAAAGGGACATCCAAGCAGTGCTAACAGGCGTTTCTAACCCAGCAGGCTTGAGGAGCATCCTCGCCAGTCTGGATTCAAAGCAGCAAGTTTTGGTGCTGGGACATGCCGTCCCTATGCCTGTCGTCGTCAAGGTGCGAGACTATGATGAATGCTGCACCACAGTGAGTTACGAACTGGCGAACTACATCCCTGAAGTGCAAGACCGAATGCAGGAAGAAGAGTTTGAACAGTTGCTTTACGAAAGTGACGATGGTGCGGATGGTGGGGCGAGGTATGAAGGAGGGCAAAGCCAAATTGAAGAAAGATGGCGAGAGGTCTTCGGCGAAGAGTGAACTTGCAAGTAGGTTGAGAGTTGCGGGTTGAAAGTTGAGCGTTCAAATAATGGCTTGAACGCACAAACCGCAACGCCCAACGCATAACTTGAAGGGGTGAGTGAATATGCCCAAAGTCATCGCCGAAGTCAGCATCGTTCCAATTGGGACTGGTGACACTGGTGTCAGTGCCTTCGTCGCCGAAGCAATCAAGGCTCTGGAAAAAGTCGCGGAGTCCAACGGTCTCCGTTACCATGTTTGCGCTATGGGCACAGCGATTGAGGGAGAACTGGACGCTGTTTGGCAGGCAGTGAAAGCGATGCAGGAAGCGATGTTCGCTGCCGGAGCGAAGCGGCTTTTGACGACTTTGAGGATTGATGACCGAAGGGACAAAGAAGAGACATTGGAGCGGAAGCGACAGGCTGTGGCGGAAAAGGGAGCGAAAATTGAATGGCTGTAAAATTCAAGTTGCGGGTTGGGAGTTGAAGGGTTGAGCGTAAATCAAACAACTCATGACGCTTAACTCGCAACGCTCAACGCATGACCCGTATGCGGTGAAATCCTATGCAACTTCCTGAACCCACTCAAGCCCTGTGTCAGCAGTGGCAGTTAGGAAATTTGGAGTTAGTTGGTCAAGCCCTCTTAGCGTTGACCGCTTTCGGAAAGGGAGAGGGGCAGTTGCTTCTTTGGGATGGCAAGTCTTTTGTGACTGTCGTTGCAGCGAGAAACGGTGAATGGGACGAGCGACTCATCGGCAGGATTTCCGATCCCAGTGAAGAGCCCTTCGCCTTCAAGGCTTTGCGCTCAAATCTCGCACCCCGCACTCCGCACTTCGCACCCAAAATCGTTTTCGCCCCGGCAGGTCTGATGAAAGGTGCCGAACCAGTTGCCCATTGCGCCGTCCTTCTTCGTTCACATAGCCTTCATCAGCACTCCGCGCCCAGCACTTCGCACCTCATTTTGGCTTTGGACATGTCTTTAACCGAAACTGTCGCAGTTTCAATCTTAGACTTTCTCCGCTTCCCACGCAAGTTGCTCTCTCAAATTGCTTTAAGGGCGTGGCGAAACGAAATTCCGCCGAAGTTGCTCAGTTGGGTTCTTTGGGGACGAACAGGCGTTTTCGTTTGGGACGGGCAAGGGCGATTGCGTTGGTGCTCGAAAGAAACTTCCGAACGAAAGCGGAGGGAGGAAGGGCTAAGAATTGGCGACTTAATGACAGGCTTGACAATCAGAAGCGATTTCGTCGCTTTGAAAACCGATGTCGGAACAGTCATTCGCTACCGTGAGTCAACGCCGACCGTTTTGCGCGGTTATTCGCTTTTGCGCTCGGAAGTTCACCATCGGGTTAAAAACGACTTGCAAAGCATTATCAGTTTGCTCAGGGTTCAAGCCCGAAATGCTTCTCCTGAAGCCCGGAAGGTTTTGCTGGACGCTGCTGAACGAGTTCGCGCCTTCGCAGCAGTTCACGACCTGCTTGCTCGCTCAAAAGGCGATACTGTCAATTTGAGGGAACTGGCTCAACAGTTGGCTCAGTGGGCATCGGAGCGAGCAAGAGGTGAAGGCAAAAACATTCAATGCGTTGTCACAGGTCCAGACATCTCCCTTGCCCCGAAGCAAGCGAGCGCCGTTGCTTCAGTTTTGCATGAGTTGCTCTTGAATGCCTGCAAACACGCTTTCGCTCCTGACAGCACTGGCACAGTCGCAGTCGCTTTTAACTTGGTGGGCGAAATTTTGTCCGTTGAAGTCGCAGATAACGGCAAAGGTTTCAATCCAGACCAACTTGACGGTTCAACTCTCGGCTTGACCATTGCCCGAAACCTCGTTGAGCAGGACTTGGGCGGAACTTTGGAGATTGTTTCGTCGGTGGGGCAGGGGACAAAGGTGTTGGTGAAGTTTCCACTTCGGGCTCTATCCTAAAGCCTAACTCAAGCAGTATGTGCCGCTCCCGCAATAAGTTCCCGAGTTGTTGACAATCTTTTACTTCACCTTCCCCTTTCTTGCTTTGCCCTTCGCTTCCCTGACTTTCTTCGTGCCCGTTTAATCGTTCCCTCTTTGACCTATCTGAACCTCCAAGTAGCCTTCCCTTTTAGCGATTTGCACTACGACCATCCGTTCCAAAAACTCCATCGGCACCCAAACCTCCAAACCTTCCTGATATGCTCTCTCTTTCGTGACAACCCGCTCCCCTTGCACGGCGATTTCTCCCTGCCTTACATCTATCACGCTTTTCCTTCCCGCTCCCTCAACGATGACCCGACCTCCTTCCTCGTCCATCTTCCAACCTAACAACCATCCCATCCGCCACAAGGGCACAAAGAAACCTTCCTTGTCCTCCCTTAAAGACAACAGTGCCCCTTCTATCTCCCCTCCTTTGGTAAGAAGCCAACGGGTCGGGATTTGCCCCTTCGGGTAAACCCTCTGGGCACAACTTAGCCATTCCTGCAAAATTTCCTTTGCCGTTGCATAAGGCAAATTGTCCGCTTTCACCTCTATGAACTTCATCGCTTCCTTCCATTCCCCCAAAGCCAAATAGGCGTTCACCAGAGTGCCAGAAACTGAAGAGGTGCAGGGCATTGGAGGGTAGCGGATGACTTTGCCCTTCTTTTTTGCTTTGTCCAAGGCTTCCCTATGAAGGGCTAAACCGTAAAGTAGAGTTGGGTCTATGGGCTCAGAGAAAAGGGGTTCTCCTTTTTTCATTTCCCAGTCTTTCATCTTCCTGTAATCCTGCCAGATGTCTTTGGGGAAGAGGAGGATGTCGCCGAACTCCGCCCACTCCTCTTCAGGGACGAGCCAGACAAGAGAAAAGTCACCGAACTTTTCATAAACTCCCCGCGCCAATTTCGCCACTTGACGATAGTATCCCTTCCAGACAGATTCAGGCTTACCAAGTCTTCGGGCAAGCAATCCTTCTACATCAGCATAGAAGGCTTCCTTAAACCACCGTTTGGCTTCTTCCAAGTTGGCAGGGTGAGGGGTTGTCGGCATGGGGAACTTAGGGCGCATGCGAAGATAACGGATTTCTGGGAAAAAACTCTCGTCATCTGTTTGCCCTATGCAAAGCGAGACAATGACCGACCATGCCAAACCAAAGACCACCATTTTGACCAAATGTCGCCGTCTCATCTTTCTCGCCTCCCTTCATCGCTGTCATTCTATGACCAGGAGCGAGACAGGGAGATGGCGACGGAAAATCTTCCCTATCCTTTCCTCATCATCTCCTCACACCGTTCTATCCGCCTCTTCAGGCGAACAAAGCGGTCGCTCCGCTCG
>Ga0079992_133370_pt1 | contig 15588 bp, 15 predicted proteins | sample FaiFalFF_MnMetaG_3_FD_69197 | JGI IMG/M metagenome (GOLD analysis project Ga0079992, IMG submission 69197) | Freshwater microbial communities from Yellowstone National Park, Wyoming, USA - Fairy Falls B (FF_Mn_B) MetaG (SPADES assembly) (version 2) | ecosystem: Environmental > Aquatic >... | reverse complement strand
TCAAAGTTCGTCAGCACCTTTTCAGGCACATACGAACCGAGCCCAACGATGCCCACCGACCGCATTGACATCACCTCAAGCCACCATTTTGTCGCAAGTTTCTGCGGTCTTACTCCGCGCCCTCTTGCAGATAGGCGGGCTTTGGGAACACGATTTTGATTGGCTGGCGAAAGATGGCATGGCTCAGGACAAGTTCGCCTTTTGACAATCGCGTGATGTTTGCCTTCACGGCAGGGTCAAGGAAGCGGTAGTGAACCGCCGCTAATTCTGCCGAGCCACTTCGCCCGATGACAGTGGTGGAGCAGTTCCCAGCGACCCGTTCGTGAACGGCGCTCATGAATTGCTCGGCACCGAATAGGACCACGCTGAGAGAACGCCCTCGTTCGGCGATGTCCAACACCTGCTCAATGATTGGCGATTCCTTCTCCCGTGGCGGAGCATACTTGTTCAACTCGTCCACGAAGATGATGACCTTCTCGGGCAAATCCTCCCGCTCGCTCCCCTCCTCGGCGTAAAGGGCATAAATCGTCCGCAGGATGTCGCCGAAGACCAGCGTTTGCTCTTCATCGGTGAGTTTTGCGATGTCCACGACGATGACCTCACCGCCTTTGATTTTTGCGATTTCTTCGCTGATGCTTTTGATGCCTTTTGCCCGCTGGCTGACGAAGATGCCACTTTGGCGGGTCTCAACGATGCGCCGCAAGATGCGGCGGAAACGACCCACGGTAACGGCGGGAACTTCACCAACCTTTTGGCTTTGTCCCGTGTTTGGGTCAACAAGGGGCGGTCCATAAAGCAGGGAACGCCAATCCGTAACTTGCGACCATCTTCCACGCGGTCCCCAGTGCCCAGTTCGTGGGTCGGAAAGCCCGGCAGAAATTTCTCCGATGAGCGCCCCAAGGGTGTCCCAAGGGTCGGGAATTTGCGACAAGAGCAAGTCAAGTTTCGTGTAGGTGTCCTGAAGCGAGTAGGCGTAAATTGCCCAGTTTCGCTCAGGCAACCGGAAACTGTTGGGACGACCAGTCGTGGGCGTGTCTTTGGCGTAGGGCAGAAGGTAGCGCACATTGTCAAAAGGTTTCGGCGTCAAACCGAGCTGCTCCCACATCTCATGCTGTTCGGGCTCAAGCCCGCCTTTGGGCGGTTGGTCAATGGAAAGCAGGTCGCCGTGTTTGACATTCAGGATGATGACCCCAATCTTGTTCCGCATCCCTGTCCGCTCGGCTGTCTGAAGGATGGACTGAATCAGGAACATCGCATAACTCGTCTTGGTCGCCAAGCCCGAAATGCCCGTGATGTTGACATGAGCGCCCTCAGGTCCAAGCACATAACGCAAGTCAAGATAGACAACCGCTTGCGTTCCGTTGGACATGCGAATTAGCCCCGCAGGCACTCGGTAGCGCTCAGGGATTTTGTCAACGCCCAGCGCCACATGGATGCCTTCTTCGTCGGCGAACCGGACCGGTCGGTCGCAAGCAACGGGCATGTAGATGTCTTTGTCGTTGGACAAAACCGCAACTTTCGCGACAGTTGTCCCTTGCCGAACGGTGTTCGGCTCGCTTCCCACTTGCCCGAAATCGTTGGAGATGTAGTTGGCAAGGTGCGTCGGGGCATCGGTGGTGTGCTCAAGTGTGGTCACGACGCCAAAGGTTCGGCTCGTCCCGTCGTGGGCAATTTGCTCAGCCTCCACGATGTCAAAGGGGTTGACGATAACGCCGGGCGCAAGCCAAAAAGTGAAACTGTCCGAACTAGTCGGCTCAGTGGAAGTCGCTGAAACCAGACCGATGATGGGGCGTTCCTCGTTCATTCACCTTCACCTCCATCGCATCAATTGCTGAACGACCTCCCGCGAATAAAAGGCGTTGCGGATGGCTTGTTCCGCCAAGTAGATGGGATACAGGTGAGCGTGCCACCTTCGGTCACGCCCGTGGGGAGTGACATTTCGCTCTGCCACGAGAACGCTTGAGAGCAAATCAACCAACTCCGTCGGGATGGGTTCTCGGTTCGGCGTGACCAACTCGCATTTGACCACGCCCATCAGCGGGTAATCCACTGCACCTTGCGGTCGCAGCCGAACATACCAAAAAGCGACTTGACCACCGTAAGCGCTGAAAACAGCCGTTCGGTGCTCGTGCTCCAAATTCGCCAAAAGGCTGTAAATGGAGAACCGCTCCGCCCTTGGTCCTCTACCGAAAACGAACTGCGGGTCTTTGCGGAAGTTTTTTGAAACGCCCAAGACTGGCGGGATTGTCTCCCCGAATTCCGTCAGCGACTGCAAAATTGGCTGGAACATGAGCGAGCCATCGGCGACGAGCCAGCAATCACCGCTGAGTTTCGGCAAAATCTTCCGCATCAGTTCCGCTTCCAATTCGCGCATCTTGTAGCGGGTTTTGCCGCCCGCACGGACTCGCAAATCCGCATCGGCGTAAGCCCGACTGATGACATCGGGCGCAGCCAAATCTTCCAAGACCGCTGGCGTGTTTTGGCAAAGGCGCTCAAGGGAAAGCCACGCCTCTTCGGAGAGCCCATTTTTGTTGGCAAGCAGAAGGTGCCGAACCTCAAGTTGCTCCCGCTGAACTGTGCCGTCATCTCGGCGAAAAAGGACGCAAGCGCCGATTTGGGCATAGTGGACGGGCGTGTTTCGGTCACCCTCTAAGGCTGTGCCCAGAAAGTAGGAGCGCAAGGAGCCGTCAAGGAAGTAGCGGAAAAGATGGGTTTGCGTTCGCGCAATCGGTGGCGTGGGGCGGTAAAGGCTGACCCTCTCGCCCCCTTCTGCTCGTTCCCAGATGGTGTCAAAGATGCGTTCGTCGGTGAACGCTCGTTCCTCTTGCTCTTCAGCGTCGGGATGGAGCATGTCTTCCAACGCCCCACCCGCTGCGGGCAAAACCTCCACCTTCTCCCGCCAAGCCCTAAGGATTTCGCGGATTTGCCTCAATGGCTCCATAGGGCAACCCCTCCTCACGGAAACCATTTTTGCAAAGTTCGCCGAAACTTGACAAAACTTGGCTCAACGCAATTTTTCAGACCGACGGTTTCTGCCAATTCGGCGTAGATGCTGGAAGAGCGAGGGATTTTGGCTTGCCTCAGGCACTCTTCCATAGCCTCTTTAGGGCGTTGCGGTTTGCCGAGATGAGTTTTGGGAAATCGCTGAAGGATTTGCTGCAATTGTTCTGGAGTTAACCCGAGCACCTTCGGCACATGATGGGATGAAGACCACACCCACGCTTCCAATTCTGGCTCAAGCGCAATGACCTCACATCGCCCTTGCCAACCCGATTGCTCTAAGCGTTGCTTGACCTCTTGTTCTACTTGCTGAGCAGGTTTGTTTTCCTGACCGCATCCTTCGCGGTCAAACATGACCAAAGCGTAGCGGTATTCGCCGCGGAATGGTTGAAGGAAAATGTGAGCCTCGTGAAAGACACCGGGGTCTCGCCTTGGATGGACGAAGACATCTGCTTGCACTTGACGGATGCCCAAAGATTCGTGGCGCTTTTCAATGAGCGTCTTAACCGCTGCCTCCATGTTTTTGTCCGCCACGAGAACGACCAAATCTTTCATGCCAACACACCTGCCGCCAGCAGTTCGCCCAAACTGACTTCCCGCCGCCATTCTTTCAGTTTCGGATGCTGGTCGCCACGAACGATGTCCGTCGCACCTTCTGGCGTCAGGGCAAAACACAGCAAGTCCTTCGGTTCTGACAACTGGAGAAGCAAGGGCGAATGGGTCGCCATGAGCACCTGACCCTCATACACGGACGAGAGCGATTGAAAGACCAACTCCAACGCCTTCGGGTGAATGCCGTTTTCTGGCTCTTCAATGAGGTAGACGGCGTCCGATGTCGGCAAATACGCCAGAAGGGTCAGTGCCAGAAAGCGAAGCGTTCCATCGGAAAGCATCCAACTCGGCAGGCGTAGCCCTTCCCGAAAACGAGCCTCAAGATACAGGAAACGGTCAACTTCTCGCTCCCTAACGGTGATGTCCTCAATGTTGGGCAGCGCCATTTGCACATGGGCAAGCCACCGGCGAAAACGCTGTGGCTCTTTTTCCCGCAATTGTCGCACGACCATCGGCAAGTTGCTCCCATCGGGCTGGAAGGTCTTCGGTGCATCGGGGCGGCAAGGTTCACGCATCTTCTGGCTGTTGAGCATCAAGCGGTGGAGACCCGAAAGTATCACTTTGCGCACCCAAACGGCGGTGGGAAATCGTTCCTCGTCTTCAGGCAAATTTGCAAATGCAGCCTTGCGTGAATCAATTCGGAACGGCGCATTCCAACCGCTGGTCTCCGAGCGAAAGTAAACATTGCCTTCAGGCATCCGAAGGATAACTCTCCGCCAACCCAAAGGCGCTTTTTTGCGAGGCTCAATCACAATGGTTGGAGGGGCTTTGGGCTCTGCAGGGAAAAGTTCCCGTTGTTTCGTTTCAGGTTTTTCGTCCTCCCGCTTTTCCTCCTCTCGTTTGAGCCACAAAGTTTCGTGGTTGAGCACAATCCCGCCTTGGACCCCCACGCTCACTCGAATCTCATATCGGCAGAAGCGAAACCCATTCCCCCTGAGGGCTTCGGGGATTTCCCACTCCACTGCCAGTTCAAAGGCGTCCGATTGCCCTTTCCAGACCAACTCTTTCAACGAGTTAGCGCGTGCGAGAACTGCTTCTTCAACGCCAGATGTCAGCAAATCCTTCAGAAACGCAGGCACATCCAAAAAAGTGCTCTTGCCACTTGCGTTAGGTCCGACGAGAATTTGAAAACGCCTCAGACCCTGCCGAACATAACGCAAACACTTGTAGTTGAGCGCCTCTATTCTGGCAATCATTCCGACACCTCCCGTGTGTTTGAGCCCGTTAAATTTTGCTCAACTTCCCGCAATTCGTCGTCGCTCATTCTTCATCTGCCGGTTCGGGCGTTTCGCTCAGTTCGGCAAGGCTTTGTTGGATGTCCCGCAATTCGTCATCGGTCAAGTTCCAAAGTTTCGCCGCCCAACGGTCAATCTCCGCCTCAATCTCCCGCAACCGCATCTCATCGCCGATTCTCGCCGCCTCATGCGCCTGCATTGACAACTCCGCTAACCGACAGTGCACGGGATTTTTCGGGTCAAAACGGGGGATGCGGATGTGTTCAAGGATATGAGGGTCCATCTGGATTTCCACAGCGTAGGAAACGGCGACCATTTGACCGATAGACGAGTTCAGGGAAGCACAAACAAAATGGGCTTCGTCTTCGCTTGCGCAATCCACCAGCATAAGTTTGTGGTCAGGCACAACAGGCTTGCCATCCTTTGGGCCGACTACACTTGCGGTCATTGTGCTGGCTTGTTCTCGCCACACCACCTTCCAAGGGGCGAAGGTGTAGGTGCCAATGTCCATGACGCCATAAAACTCCTTCTCCCGCTTGGACAGAATCTGCCGGTAGCCGCTGCGGTTGCGGAGTTCTCTCTCAAACCGCTTCAGGTAGCCATAGGTCTTGGGGCAATCCTTCTGCAGTTGCCGTTCGGGATAGGCGCGAGTAGGATCGCTGGGGTCCTGAGGCACAATCATCCACGCTGAAGGCTCCGCCCGCCAGCGCCGCACATCCCGCCCGCGCAGGAGCGGGTAGAGCAGGTCTGGCTCAATCGGTTCGGTCACCTTGTCCACTTTCACCTTTGCGCCTTCGGTGAGGTTGCGCACCACCACCAGCCCATTGGGACGCTTGTAAACGATGTCAACCCAATAGACGGCGTTGGCACCGCCAGTGTTGACACCTTCGTGTGCCTTATAGTCCGACTTGCCCAGCACCTTTCGGACGGCTTTTATGGCTTTGGGGCGAGCGGTGAGCCAAGGCGATGTCGGGTCGCTTGGGTTGACAGGCTCAGCGACAAAGTTCAGTCGCACGGTGGCGTTTATAACTTCCTCCAGCGTGCTCTCGTAGGTGAACCGCGCACCTTTCACTTTTCGCCAAACGGTATAAGGGACGGGATAAGTTGTCGGCTCGCCCTTCTCCAAAACCATCACCGCCGTTCGGTTGGAAGCGCCCTCAAAGGGCTGGAGGCTCACCATATCGTCCACATGAACGACTTTCAGGGGCGTCTCGCTACCGCTTTTGGTCTGAAGCAGACGGAGACGGCGGAAACCCGCGCCGGCGCCGGCCGTCTTGAACAAGCTCTGCGTGATGACAAAGCCCAGCCGTCCCCCGGGCTTGAGAAGCCCATCCATCACCGTATAAGTCATCAGGGCGGAGATGTCCACCTTCACAGCCCCCAACCGGGGCCGGCCTCCCGCGAAAGAGCCTGCCAATCTGTAACGAACCCAAAGGTCCTTGGTGCTGTCCCTGTATCTGTCGGGTAGATGTTCCCAGTTTATCCACGGCGGATTACCGACGATGTAGTCAAATTGGCCCACGATGAGCGGGGCGAAGTTGTTTTTCAAGAGGCGCGCCCACAGGCCGTTCATCCCCTGGCGGTGCAGGTCGAGCATCTTCTCGTAGAGGTCGCGCGTGAGGGAGACGGCACGGTCGTCCCACCTCCACCCCGACCCGCTACTGGGAGAGACTTCCTGCTCGACCCGTTTGATGAAACTATCCGCCTCCTCCAAACCGGCGCGCAGGCTGTCTTCCAGGATGTCACAGAAGCGATCAAAGCGTCCCGGCACACAAAGAACGGCGGGCACCAGGAACTGCCCAACGGCGGTGGGGAATTCGTAGGCGTCGTGGCTAAAGAGTTTCTTGCCCAGCGCGGGCGTGCGCACCGAGTCGGCCAGATAGATGGGGATGGTGACGTCGCCTTTGCGATGTTCAAGCAGATCGGCGATCGCCAGCAGATAGTTCACCCGTGCCGTCAGCACCGCCAGCGGGTTCAGGTCAAAGCCGACGACGTTATGCAAGATGCCCTTCAGCAACTTGCCTTCCGATAACTTGCCTTCCGATATGAGGGCCCGACCCAACTCCAGCATGCGCGCGATGATGAGAACCAGGAAGGTGCCTGAGCCGCAGGCGGGATCCAGCCAACGGGTGCGGAGCCAACGCTCCCCCAGGCGCTCCGGTTCGGCGCTAAAGAACCCGTCGTCTACCCGGGAAAGCAAATGCCGGGCCAGCCAGTCGGGGGTGTAATATTCGCCCAGGTTATGACGGATCTCGCGGGGCAGGAGGTAGTGATAGAGCTTCTTGAACAGGTCGCGCGTCTCTTCGGGCAGGAGGGTCAGGGTCGTGGGGTCGTATTCGCCCAGCCGTTCGAGGATTGCGCGCAAAGCCGTCTCAATCGGGTCGTTCCAGGCGTAAAGATACCAGGCGAAAAAGTCGCCTTCAAGGAGATTGAGAATCCCGTAAGCCCGGAAGATGCCTCCGGACTCCATATCCTGAAGACGGCGGCGCAGGGTCTCGCTATCGGCCGTAGCCAGGCCGGCCAAAGGGGGAGCTCCCAACTTGACCCCCAGGTGCCGCGAGAGTGCCAGCCAGGCGAGGAGTTTGACGAGCAAGGCAAAGTACGTGTGCAGGACAAAAAAGAAGCGCTCTGCCTCCCTCGCGTCTCTAATGGGAAGGCCTGCCTTCCCTGCCCATTTCTTGAGAGATTCCAGCTTGCGCCCCCCGAACGCTTCGGAGTAATCAATCGCCTCGCTGAAGAATAGCCTCCACTGGTCAAACAGTGTGGGAACGAGGCCGGCGGAGCCTTGGAGCGCAGGGTCGAGCGCTTGGAACATCCCGCGCAAGACATTCTGAGTGCGCACCTGCTCGATGGAGAAATCACGGTTGAGGTTTTCGGGAGTAAGGGCGATGCCCGACGAAAGCCCCGCCAGCCAGGTCAGGAGCCGCTTGAGCGAGTGGACGTTGACCTCGACAGGGGGTTCTTCCGACCATCGGCCGCCGATGAAACGCACGAAGATGATGAAATGGCCGTCAAAAACGACGCCCGCCAGGCGGTCGATCCCGTGGCGTTCTTTTCGGGCCAGGTCATTGAGGTAGTTTTTGACCTGTTCAATTGCGGAGCGTGTGGCGGCATCGGGAATTTTCTTGAGGACACCGGGGCGCTTATACTCGATCACCAGGCGATTGAAGACGGCATCCGCCCGTCCGCGGGCGAGGGTGTATTCGAGGCGAAGAGGGGGGGCAACTCCGACCTCGTCACAAAACGCTTCTAACAGCGGTTCGATGGCGCCACGCAGGGCCGCTTCGTTAGGCTTAGAAGGAAGCAGTTTTTGTAGGGTATCGTGGATCCTTTGGCTCCACCCGGCAATTGCTTGATCCCTGTTTTCGGGCGGCATATCCCGCTCCGGCTTCGGATTTCTATGCGTTTTCCGAGGCCGGGAGGCTTCGCGCTTCGGCCACCAGGCGTGAAAGGTGTTGCGTCTTCGAACTCCCGCTACCGAGCGACGCGATGGCCGTTTCCATGTGCTCGAACGTGCATACTCCTGCCTGAGCCATAGTGGCCAGAAGCAAAGGGGTGCTCCAAAATCGTTCTCCGAGCATGGCTCCGGCCTCCCGGCGGAGGCGGCCCTTCTCGTAGCTCACGAAGATCCAGCCTCGATGGTGCGCCACGGCCAGGCCGGCCGCCTCCCCGTCGCCGAGGATGCCTTTCAGCCGAGCATAAGTGGCCAGCTCCTCCATGCCGCAGGCCTCCCCCTCCCCGACCTTGGTCTCCCCGATCAACCCGGAGGCGAGCGCCCCTTCGAGCGCCTTCCTTTGGTCTTCGCGGGTGACTTCCTCCCGCACGTTTTCCACTATCCAGAAACGAAAGCCCGGCAGGTCCGCCAACGCCTCCCAACAGGATAGATTCATGAGATCGATCAAAGCGTTGGTGTCCAGCACGACCTCCTGCATAGGGGCCCCTCGGCCGCCCCACATTCAAGCAACTGCCGGGCCTCCTCTCCGGGCACTCCGGCCAGCTCCATCAGCTCCAGGCACTTGCGGCGGGAGATGATCTCTCGATGGAGGGCTTCGAGCGCGAGGTGGATAACCCGCCGCCGCGCCAGACGCAGGGACTCGACCCGGCCTTCACCCCGGTCCATAACTCCTTCCGCCGCCAGCCACCGGGCCAAGGTCCGAGCCGAGCCGTCCCTTTCCGCTTCCAGGAGGGAGTTCTTCTGTGTCTCGCCGATGAGGCGAAGGTTGTAGAGCCGCCAGATCACGGCTTCCCGGCTGACGCCGAAGTGGGCGCTCAAAAGGCAGACGTGCCATACGCCGATGTCCGTAGCGTGCGGCGGAAGCCGCCCCTCCACCACGCGCACCTCGTCCGCGGGATTCCAAACGACTTCCCGCGGACGGGAGGGCATGCCCTTGCGCAGCCGACCGAGATAATCGCGAATGCCCTCCTCGGGTATCAGGAAGGCGGCGGCGAAGACGTTGGCCCGCACCTCGCGCAGCTCGTCTCCTTCCTCCCGGCGGCTGACGATTCCCGGGAGGTCGCGGTCTACAAGCACATGGCAGTACTCGTGAGCCAGGGAGAAGCGCCGCCGCTCGGCAGGATGGCTCAGGTTCACCCCCACCGCCACGCCCCTGCCGCCCTCCAGACGCACCGTGAAGCCGGAGAGGCTATCCGGGAGATCGAGCTCCAAAACCACCACGCCTTGACTCTCCAGAATCTCCCCCACATCGGGGACCGGCGCCGAGCCGAGCTCCAGCCGCCGGCGCTCCTGGTGAGCGAGGAGACCCCCCTGCTCCACCGCCTCCCACCTCCCACGCAAAGCGAAGTCTTCATAGACGGGGCACGCGGTGGCTGTCCTTCTCACCCCGAGGAGCTCCTCGAGGCGCAGTACCTCCCGGGCCAGGGCCACGCCGCGGCGGATGGCCTCCCGTGTCTCCTCCGCCGTCTCCGTAGCCGGCAGGGTCCGCAGGAGAACCGTCACCCCGTCGGAGGCCGTCTCGGACTCGAAGAAATCCCCTGGCGCTCGGCCGTAAAGGAAAGCCAACCGGGCCAACTCCAAACCCGAAACCTTGCGCTTGCCGGCCTCAAGAAGGGCCACGGCGGTGCGGGGAATACCGAGCTTGCGGGCCACCTCCTCCTGAGTCAGCCCTACCCGTTCCCTTGCCTCCCTAAGCCGCCGACCGAGTTCTTGAGCGGTGATGGTCATGGGTCTTTTGGACTGCATTCCTTTCACCGGGATGATTCCAGCATACGGATATCCCTCATCAACTGTCAAGTGTAGGATCTTGCGTTTTGTTTTCAAACAAGAGGGGCCCGATGATCCACCGCATATAGATTTGTGCCAGGCGCCTTCCGGCTTATCGTATTACGAACGTAATACGATAAGGTTCCTCATGGCCAAGCGGGTCCTTTCCCTTCGCATCGACCCCGACGACCTCCGGCGGCTCCGGGCGGCCTATCCGAACCCGTCCGAGGGCCTCCGCCAGGCCGTCCGATTCCTCGTCCGCCTGGAGGACGCCCTGGCCGAACGCCTCCGGGCCTGGACCGAAACCCTGGCCCGCCTGACCGGGCGCGCCGTCCCGCCGTTCCGGGTCCCCGTCCGCTTCGACCCCCCGGCCCGGGCCTGGGACGGCCGGGATTGGGTCTCGGCCGCCGCCCTCGGGGCGTGGGCGGCGGACCGGGCGACCCGGCAGGCCGGAATCCCCGTCTTGGAGAACCAACACGACGTCGCCGCCGTCTGGGGACTTCATGTCGGCCGGGCCCTCGGCCTCGACGAACCCCGGGCCCGGGCCCTGGGCGGCTTCTGCCACGAGTGGCTCGGCGCATGGGCCGACCTCTCGGGGGAGGCCCGGGAGGGCGCCGACCTGGCCCTGCGGGTCTTCGCCTCCGTCCTCGAGGGCCGCATCGAGCCCCCGACGACCCTCCGCCTTCCGCCCCCGCCCCGGAGGCTCTTCCCGACCGTGGCGGCCGAGGACCCGGCCTACGCCCGGGCCTGGCGGGCCGTCCTCCGGGTCCTCGAACTCATGCAGGCGGGCCGCATCCGGCGGCTCCCCTTCCGGGACGCCGAGGCGTGGCTTCTCGACGGGGTCCCCGTCGATGCCCGGGCCGTCCTGGAGGCGGAAGGCATCGACCCGGCCCCGGCCGCCGGCCCCCGGACGTTTCCGGCCCGCGTGCATCTTTTCTGGTACATGCCCGAGGGCCACCGGTGGAATCTCGAGGACCCCTCCGTTCGGGCCCATGTATTCTTTCAGGTCGCCACCCGGGGCACGGACGCCGACATCGTCGAACTCCTGCGGGCCCTCCGGCCGGAGGAGCTCCTGGAGGCCTTCCGCCGGACGGCCGACCGACTCCCTACGGGCGTGCGGAGGTTCTGGGATGAGTTTCTTTCGCGTTCTGCCGACGCCGACCCGGCGGGTCCTCCGGCGGATTTCCCAAGCCCTGAAGGACGGTCCGGAGGAGGTCCGGGATGGCGTCCGCCTCGTCGGAGGGACGGCCCTGGCCCTGCATCTGGGGCACCGCCGGAGCCGTGATGTGGACCTCATGACGGAGACGCCCGAGGCCGTCCCGGCCGTCGCCCGCATCCTCCGGCCCGCCCTCTCGCCCACGGTCGTCCGGGAAGCGCCGGACTTCATTCAATGGGAGGCGGGGGAGGGAGTCCGCGTGGACATCGGCGTGGACCCCGCCGTACTCCCGGACCCGCCGGTCCGGCTTCCCGAAATCCCTTATCTCCCGGTCGCTCCCCTGCGGGCCCTGGCGGCCTCGAAGGCGGCCACCCTGGCGGGGAGGCGCACCCTGCGGGACTACATCGACGTATACTTCCTGCTTCGGGCGGGCATTCCTCTCCGGGAGCTCCTGAGCCTGGCGGACGCCGGGACGCCGGGCTTTTCGGCCTACGACTTTGCTTGGGCCCTGCGGGAGTTCCGGGAGCGGGCCGGCGACCCCGCCGAGGCGGAATATTGGTCCATGGTCCTACGGCCGGTCACGCGGGATGAGATGGAACGGGTCTTTCGGGAGGCCGCCGACCGCATCGAACGGGCTTACGCGAAGGCGGGTTGGCTCCGCCCCGTCCGGGCTCCCGGCGAAGTCCGCAGGACTTCGCCGGGGACCCAAGTGCGGGACCCCCTCGAAGCCCTCCGGGGACGGCCGTCCTCGGCCATCCTGCCGTATATGGACACGGACGATGACTAAGGGGGGCGAACCGACCCAACCGGCTACCCTATGCCGCCGGATTCGGGACCCGTCGGCCGGGTCCCCGGCATCACCGGGAAATCATGTGTGGCCCGCGACGCCCCGAGGGACCCGCCCGCCGCACGGCGGGACAGGACCCGAGAGGCCATCCAGCGCGCACACCGGTCCTCATTTCGAAGGTGCTCCAGGAGGGCCTGGGCGGCTACCGAGCGCACCCATCGGCACTCATCTCGGAGGCGTTCCAGAAGGGCTTGCATAACCTCCGCCGCGCCCATCGCCCCCAGGGCCCGGGTGACCGCATAGCGCACCCCCCAGTCCTCATCCCAGAGGTGTTCTGTAAGGGCTGGGAGGACTTCCGGCTGGCCCGTCATCCTCACCTCCATGGCCCGGACGGCCGCCCAGCGCACAATCCTGTCTTCATCCCAAAGGCGTTCCATAAGAGCTTGAAGGACTGCCGGCCGATCCGCCGCGCCCATCGCTCTTAGGGCATCGGCGGCCGCATAGCGCACTCGCCAGTCCTTATCTCCGAGGCATTCCGCGAGGGCTCGAATGACATCCGGTCGAGCCGCCGCCTCACCTATCGCTTCCAAGGCTCGGGCGGCCGCCCGGCGCACATCCGGGTCCTCATCCCGGAGGCGCTCCGTAAGGGCCTCCAGAACCCCCGGGATGTCTCCCGCCGCCCTCCCCACACGACCCAGAACCTCTACGGCCATCCGGCGGCCCCCGGGGTCTTCACTTCGAAGATGCAATGATTCGGTGATCCTCACGATTTCCAGAACTTCCGGTACGCCGCCCATCCTTTCAAGAGCCGTGACGGCCGCCCAAGCCACATTTTCGTGGTTATCCTCCCCGATGGCGCAATGCAGGAGGGCCCCGATGACCTCGGGTATGGCCGCCGCCTCACCCATCCCCCCCAGGGCCTCGGCGACCGCCCGGCGCACATCTCCACGTTCCCTATCGTCCCAGAGGCGTTCCACTAAGGCCCGGAGGACGTCGGGTGTGGCCGCCGCCTCCCCCATCGCCCCTAAGGCCCGGACGGCCCAATAGCGTACCTCCCCGTTTTCATCCCGGAGACATTTCACAAGGGCCTGAAGGACTTCGGGCGTGGCCGCCGCCTGACCCATGTTCCCCAGAGCCCGGGCGGCCCCCTTACGGACTTCCGGGTCCTCGCTTCGGAGACGTTCCAGTAGTTCGGTGATCTCCATGACTAACTCCTTATGCAAACTCCCGGAAAACTCCTGAGGAGAGCCCCCTTTCCTCTAAGTGCCGGTCAGCGTGTGTTTACATCTCTAAGGGCGGGGACCGAATCAAGTCTCTATCAGGGCGGCATGTGCATCTCCCTCCTTGGCATCAGACCCTGTCCGACGAGCGCTGCCTTCAGTCATCCTGTAGGGCAGCAGGCCACCGTCCTTATAACATCACATCACATCACACCATGCTGGCATAGAACTTGCCCGGCGTCTAAGGGGAAGCGTTCGAGGACCGCAGGTCTAACATATCATGCGTCATGGGAGCGTACTCCTGCTTCCATGGGGAGGTACGAAAAATGGCGCAAGAAAAATGTCCGCGTTGCTATGGGGACGGCAAATGCCGACCATGTAACGGGAAAGGGTGGGTTTCCACGAGAAGTTCTCCTGAGCGACCCTTTACACCAGAAAGCCAACCATAAATGCGAAGTCCAGAGCGACCCTTTACACCAGTCGACCCCGACCGTTCCGGACCCCTTCCTGCTTCATCGACCCGTGACTCGCAGACCGGTCCCGCCGGGGACCGTTCCGCCGCGTCAACCCTGCCTCCTTCCTCGAGGTCTCCGCCCGTATGCCGGGACTTTCCGATGAGGAGCTGGGGCGGATTCGCGCCCGGCTGGAGGCCTTCCCGTTGCGGCATCTGCGGCCCCGTTATCCCTGGGAGCCGACCGACCGCGGCCGTCGGCCGACCCACCGCTACGAGGCGGACCGGTTCCGGTAGTTCGGAATCCGCGATGAGTGGAATCTTCGTGGCCGGAGGGATCCGTCATGGCGGTGTTTAGGATGTCCAACAAACGTTATGGGATGAAGAAGGAGCTCCAGGTCGCTGAGTTCCTCAAAAACCGCGGCTTTCGTTGCCGGCGTTCCCGTGGAAGCCGGGGCCCTGCCGATTTAGTCGCCCGGAATGAGCAGAAAGGTCTCTACTGGCTCATTCAGGTCAAGTCCACTCGTGCTCACGGCGATTTCGCTTCCGCCTTCCAACGGGCCATTAAGGCGGCCCCTGCTCTGAGACGGGCGGCAGAAGCTCGCCGCATCCGGTGTCGTAGCCGTGACGGGGGAATCGTGTGCCGGATACGCCGCTTTAGGCCGGAGTGGCGCACGCCGGTCGTGGCGGTCGTGCAGGGAAACTACGTGTGGTTTTTCGACGTCAGCGGACGGGATGCCCGTCTCATCATGGAGGGGAAACTGGAGGAGCTTCGGGGAAAGTACGACGAATATCCGTAGGCTCCGTTCCGGGCTACCGGCTCCCGGCGAAGTCCTTCGGACTTCGCCGGGGACCCAAGAAGGGTTCGGGCCGACCCGGGGGTCCCGGGGGCCGACCTCCTCCGAGGCCTAAGCGCCTCGCCGCTTCGGGAAAGTCTCCGAGAGGAGGCAGGCGACGACCCGAGGGTTATCGCCAGGGCCCGCGGGGCGGCTTCAAACCAAAAATAGCAAAGATCGCGGCCCCGAGGAGGAACAGGGCGAGTAGCTCGAAAATCCACTCCATGATCGTCACGCTCCGGTATTTGTTTAGCGTCCGTCCAGGATAACCCATTCATAAACGCCGAACAAGTCGTCCGGGTCCCGCTCCGGGCCTTCTCCCCTTCGGGGCTCGGAATCCGCGATGAAAGTGTCCTTTCCTCCCGGATTCCACCCCCCGAACCCTCCGGATCCCCGGGTCCGGAGGTCCATCCGGCAAGACTTCCCGGGAGTTTGCCTAATAGGAAAACTCCCGGATTCGGGGTCCCCTGCAAAAATCCCCGGGTTTTAGGGGGTCCTTGGGCCTGGGGGTATCCGGAGTATCCCCCAGGCCCTTCGGCTTCGCCTACGGGCCTCTGAGAGGCTCTCCGAAGGGCCTTAAGGCGGGGGTCCTGCGGGCCGGCCGGTCCGGACGGATGCCTCTGCCGATTTGGCCCGTCTGCCGGCGGACGGGATAGGAGAGGTCCGGCCGGGAGGCCTCCCTTGGCCGGCGGGCCGGCCGGTCCGGAGTGCTGTGGCGTTAGCCTGCCTGCCGGTCCGGACGGCCATGGTGGACCGGCCGGTCCACCATGTGCACGGAGAGGGCCGTTTTAGGGGGGTACTTGGGCCGGGGGGTATCCGGAGTATCCCCCCGGCCTTCGGCGTCGTCTACGGCGCCTCTGCCGGGCCATTTTTGGGGGGGTTCTGAGGCGGGGTCCAGCCGGCGGGTCCGGATCGGGCCCCTCCGTGTCGGATGCCTCGATACAATAGCGCTTTGGTGTTAGCATTCGGGAGACCCTTGCGGAGGACGGAGGCCATGAGGCGGACGGTCGTTCTTGGCGTGGTCGTGGTCCTCCTGAGCCTTCTGCCCGCCTGCGGGCGGCGGGAGGGGG
>Ga0079992_140399_pt1 | contig 15595 bp, 17 predicted proteins | sample FaiFalFF_MnMetaG_3_FD_69197 | JGI IMG/M metagenome (GOLD analysis project Ga0079992, IMG submission 69197) | Freshwater microbial communities from Yellowstone National Park, Wyoming, USA - Fairy Falls B (FF_Mn_B) MetaG (SPADES assembly) (version 2) | ecosystem: Environmental > Aquatic >... | reverse complement strand
ATGGCCCGGAGGGTCCGCTGTTCTTCCGCGCTTCATTGGACTCGGTACTTCTTGGGTCGCATGGGGCTTCTCCTCCCGAGAGTCTCGGAAGGAGAATACCACAGTTTTAACAAATAGGAGTTACGCAGTTGGCTGGAGGACATAGCGGGAATGAGCCAAGTAACGGCGGATGGCCTCCCGGAGGATGGCCGCCTTGGCCTCATACCAACTCACCCCTGTCCGCAACCGATACGCCTCCAGCCGCAAAAAGGCCCGCAAGGCCAGAAGCAAATTTGCGCCCTTGCGCCCGCTCTACTCCACAGCATTGCTTCAGCCCTCGATGATAGACTTCAATCCCCCATCCCTTTTTCTCCAACTCCTGTCGTTTCTCCTCCGTCATCTTCCAGTCATGGGTCGCCCCGTATTCCGCGTCCCCATTTTGGGAAACCGTCCGAAATACCCGGACGAGCCCAAAGCCCTTCCGATGCACCACCCGCCCCTCCGGCGGGATTTCCACCTCCCGAATCGGCCGGTTCCCCTGCCGATCCGGATTCACCAGACGATTGCTCTTCAGCCGGGTCAGGAAAAACCAGCCGAAGGAGGCGATGAGTTTCAGATTCTTCAAAGACGCATACCAGCTGTCCATCAGCACATAGCTCCGGCCTAAAACCCCGCTCCAGGGCTTTCCGCAGCATCTCTTGAAAGTGCTCGTTTTTGGTCTTTCCGCCCTGGGGCTTGTCATACACCCGAAAGTCCCAGGGAAGGAGGGCCTTCCCCTCCGTCCAGAGCAAGGTCCAAAGCGCGATCCCTTGGACCACCCGCGGATGCTTGCCACTCCAATGATAGGTCACCCGATCCATCTTCTGGGCATACGGCTTGTCCAATGTCGTATCATCCAGGACCAAAAGCCCCTTCCCCACGTCCACGAAGGCCTTCGCCTCCTGCCCCAACGCCTCCGTGTCGGGAGGCTGTCGTGGAAGCAGGCGGGTGAAGGCATCGTGGGCGGGGGCCCTCTCCCCTTCCGGCGCACAGCGGGCCGCCTCCGTGCAGGTGAAAACCTTCTGGGCCGCGATCAGGAAGTGAATGTAGTCCAGGTCATCCCACTGGGGTGGATTCATTGGCCTGACCTCCTCTGGCCGGAGGGGGGTTCGACCGGCTATCATAATAGCACGCAAAGGAAGACACGGCCAACTGCGTAACTCCTACGATTCTACCAGCGCAGCCGTCCTCCGGCGTCACGGGCGGCAGCGATCCCTCTCCCCTCCTGGCGGTGGGGGACCTGCCGCCCCCTGCCCAATGGCCGCGGAGGCGGACAAGCGGGGCACGCCCTACGTATCCCCCTCCCCCTCGTCCCCCCGAGGGCGCTGGAGCAGGTGGCCCAACCCCTTGGCCCCCCAGAAGAGGAGGAGAGACCCCACGAAGCCCAAGAGCGCGAAAAGGCCGGGGATGTCGAGCCACCCGCTCCCCCCCTTCTTCCCTCCGACCAGCAGGTCCACCCCCACCGCCAGGGCGAAGGCTCCCAGCCCTATGGCCACCATCCCCGCCTTCACCCCCCACCCCCCAGGAGGACGTCCCCTGACCGGGATGCCAGGGAGAAGAAGGGGTTGGGGAAGAGGCCCAGGACAAGGGCCAGGGCCCCCGCCCCAAGGATGGGGCCCACCAGGAGGGGCGGCGCCTCCCCATACCGGTGGCCGTCGGGGGAAGGGGCCAGGAAGGCCCGGATAACAATGGGGAAAAGGTATGCGGCGTTGAGGAGGCCGCTGAGGAGCAGGACCCCCAGGAGGAGCCCCTCCCCCGCCTCCACCGACCCCAAGCCCAGGTACCACTTGCTCACAAACCCCCCCAGGGGCGGCAGCCCCACCAGGCCCACCGAGACAAGGGCAAAGGCGCCCATCGTCAGGGGCATCTGCCGCCCTATCCCATCCAGCTCGCTCACGTTTTCCCGGTGGGTATGCACGTAGATGGCCCCTGCCACAAAGAACATCGTAATCTTCAGCGCCCCGTGGGCAACGATATGGTACAGGGCCCCCACCCAGGCGCTGGGGCTCAGGAGGGCTGTCCCCAGGACGATGTAGGAGAGGTGGCCGACGGTGGAGTAGGCCAGACGCAGCTTCAGGTTGTCCTGGTGGAGGGCCAGGAGGGAGGAGAGGAGGATGGTGGCCCCCGCCAGCCCCAGGGCCACGGGGGTGCCCCCCACCTCGGCCGCCAGGTCCTGCCCGAAGACGAACCCCACCACCCGGGCGAACCCGAAGACCCCTGCCTTCACCACCGCCACCGCGTGCAAGAGGGCGCTCACCGGTGTGGGGGCTATCATAGCCGTCGGGAGCCAGCTGTGGAGGGGCATCACCGCCCCCTTGACCCCGAACCCCAGGAAGAACAGGAGGAAGAGGAGCAAGAGGGAGCCCCGGTCCAGGTCCCCGGAAAGGAAACCCCCGGGTTGGAACTCCAGGCTCCCCATCAGCCCCCACACCAGGCCCACCGCCAGCAGGAGGAGGAGCCCCCCGGACAGGAGGTAGGCCAGGTACTTGCGCCCCGCCGCCATCGCCTCGGGCGTCTCCTTGTGGATCACCAGGGGATAGGTGGCGATGGTGAGGATCTCGTAGAAGATGAAGAGGGTGAGGAGGTTGGAGGCAAAGGCGATGCCCATGGTAGCCCACAGGCAGAGGGCGAAGCTGGCGAAGTAGCGGGTCTGCTTGGCCTCCCCCAGGCCCCGCATGTAGCCGATGGAGTAGAGGGAGGTGAGGACCCAGAGGAGGGAGGCGGAGAGGGCGAAGAGCATCCCCATGGGGTCGGCCCGGAAGGCCAGGGAGACCCCCGGCGATATCTCCAGGAGGGTAAGGGTGGGGGTCCGGCCGGCGAGGACCTCGGGGAGGAGGGAGAGGACAGCCCCCGCCTTGACGGCGGCGGCCAGCAGGGTCCACGCCTCGCGAATATTGGGGTGGCGGCCTGTCAGGCCGATAAGGGCCGCCGCCACCGGGGAGACGGCCAGGGCCACCAGCAAACGGAACGGGGCCTCCATCACCCCCCCACCAGGTCCCGTGCCACCTGCTCCAGCACCCGACCAACGATCAGCACGTTGCCCAGGCCCAGGAGGAGGACCCCCCCTCCCAGGACCCACGTCGGGACCAGCATCCCCAAGGGGGGCTCGCTCCCCCCCACGGCGGCCACCTCGGGGACGGGCTCCCGGGTATACACCCCCTCCAGAACGCGGAAGAAATAGGCCGCCGTCAACAGGGTGCTCGCCAGGACCACCCCCACCGCCGGCCAGTGGCCCGCGTCAATGCCCCCCAGGACCAGGTACCACTTGCTGAAGAAGCCCGCCGTCGGGGGGATCCCTATCATGGCCAGGGCCGCCAGGGTGAAGGCGCCCATGGTCCAGGGCATCCGCCTGCCCAGGCCGGCGTACTGGGCCACCCCCCATACCCCCGCCCGGTAATACACCCCCCCGGCCACCAGGAACAGGCACCCCTTCATAAAGGCGTGGTTGAGGATGTGCAGCAGCCCCCCCACCAGCCCCAGGGGGTTGGCCAGGGCCACCCCCAGGGCCACCAGGGCCACCTGCGCCACGCTACTATAGGCCAGCATCCGCCGCACATCCGTCTGGGCGATGGCCATCACCGAGCCCACCAGCACACCCCCCATGGCCAGCCAGCCGATGACGGGGAGGAGGGGAACCACCTCCACCCCATAGGTCAGGCCGAACACGCCCAGGAGGATGCGGATAAGGGCGTAGGCCATCACCTTCGTCATCACCGGCGCGATGAGGCCCGTCACCGCCGAGGGGGCATAGGTATAGGCGTCGGGGAGCCAGAGGTGGAGGGGGAAGAGGGCCATCTTCAACCCCAGCCCCACCACGGTGAACACCGCCGCCGCCAGCACCGCCCGGGACTCGTAGAGGGGGGGGAGGCGCTCGGCCACATCGGCCATGTTCAGGGAGCCGGTGGTGAAGTAGAGGAAGCCCACCGCCAGGAGGTAAAAAGACCCCCCGATGGTCCCCAGGATGAGGTACCGGAAGGCCGCCAGGGGGGATAACCCCTTCCCCGTGGCCAGGAGGGCATAGGCGGCAAGGGAGGCGATCTCCAGGAAGACGAACAGGTTGAACAGGTCCCCCGTCACCACAATGCCCGTCAGACCCGCCAGGAGGAGGAGGGCGACGGGGTAGAAGAGGAGGGCCTTCTCCGGCGCCTCCCGGGCCACCGAGGGGCGGGCATACACCAGGGCCACCACCCCGAGGGCGCTGACCAGGGAGGCCAGGAAGGCCGCCAGCGGGTCCAGGACGTATTCGATGCCGATGGGGGGAGGCCAGCCCCCCAGGAAGGAGTGGACCGTCCCCTGTCGGAGGACCAGGAGCAGACCCCACAGGCTGACGAGGGCGGCGGCGGCAGCCCCCCCCAGGGCGATGCCGTAGCCCAGCCGGTCACGCCAGAGGCCCCCCAGCACCGACAGGAACGAGGCGAGGAGATAGGCGACGGGCACCAGGACCGGAAGGTGCGCCACTCCCTAGCGCTTTCTCCCCTGCTCTAGAATGGCCTCCTCGTCCAGGGTCCCGTGGCTCCGGTAGATGGTCAGGACCAGGGCGAAGGAGACGCCGGTGATGGCCACTGCCACGACGATGGCCGTCAGGATCAGCACGTGGGGCAGGGGGTTAATGTACCGGGCGGGGTCTGTCCCCCACCGGGGGTCCAGAATAGGAAGGGTGGCCCCCTGCTTGGTCGCCCCCTGGATAAAGAAGAGGAAGATGGCCGTCTGGAAGACCGTCATCCCGATGAGCTTTTTCAAGAGGTTCCGCTTCCCCAGCATGCCGTACAGGCCCACCACCAGGAGGAGGGCCGTCAGGAAGTAGGGGTACCGGCCCAGGAGCTCCTCCCCCACTCTACCCCTCCCCACGGGCGAGGCGGTCGAAGATGGCCACCATGGTGCCCCACACGGCCAGGGCGACCCCCACCTCGACCACCAGGATACCGAAGTAGCGGAGGAGAGGGGCCGGCGCCCCAGGCCACGGCAGGCGGGCGTAGTCCAGGTAGCCTCCCCCCAGAAAAAGGGGGACGACCCCCGTGACGGTGTAGAGGAGGACGCCGGTGACGGCCATGGGGAGGGCCAGGGAAGGGGGAAAGGCAGGGGCCGAGTCTTTTTCCCCCAGGGCGAGGCGGAGAAGGAGGGTGCTGGCCGCCAAAAGGACACCGCCCTGGAAGCCCCCGCCGGGGCTGTAGTGCCCATGGGCCACCACGTAGAGGGCAAAGAGGGCGATCAGGGGGGCGAGAAGACGGGCCACCGTGGTCACCACAGGACTGGGATGCCTAGTCAGCACGCCTCTCCCCCAGCAGCACCAGGGCGGCGGCCAGGGCCGCCGTCACGATGACCACCGTCTCCCCCAGGGTGTCGTAGCCCCTGTAGTCGGCCAGGACGGAGGTGACCAGGTTGGGCGTCTTGGTCTCCGCCAGGGAGTGCTGGATGTAATAGGGGGAGACGTGGGTGCTGGCGGGGGCGGCGGGGTCGCCCCGCCCGGGCAGATCCCCCTCGGCATACAGGAGGAGGGCCAGGAAGAGGCCCAGCAGGACCAGGGTGAGGCCCCTCAATCCTCCGACCTCCTGGGCAGAAAGAAGAGGGTGCCGAGGAGGATCACCCCTGTCACCCCTGCCCCCAACACCGCCTCGGTGAATGCCACGTCCACCGCCCCCAGCTGGGCGAAGAGGAGGGCCATCCCAAAGCTGTATACCCCCAAGAGGACCCCCACCACCAGCAGGTCCCGGACCTGGATGGCCAGCACCGCCAGCGCCACCAGGAGGACCATCAGGCCCAGGTCCAGGGGCCAGATCATCCCCCCTCCCCCTTACGACGGCTCCATATCTCCACCCCGCTCCGCAGGGCGGCCCTGGCCAGGACGTGGGTGGCGGTGGGGTTGGCCACGGCGAGGAACGCCAGGATGAGGAGCAGCTTCAGGCTGGTCAGGGCAGCGCCCTGGTACAGGGCAAAGCCCCCCAGCACCAGCATCGCCCCCAGCGTCTCCGTCGCCCCCACGGCGTGGGCCCGGGTGTAAAAGTCGGGGAGGCGCAGGATACCCACGCTGCTCACCACCAGGAAGAGCACCCCGCCCAAAACCATAAGGAGGGCCAGGGCCGTCACCGCGCCCCCTCCCGTCGGCCCTCCAGGTACTTGGCCAGGGCCAGGGTCCCGATGAAGCCCAGCATGGCATAGGCCAGAGCCATGTCCACGAACATCTCCACCCGTCGGTACAGGAAGCCGATGGCGATGAGGAGGAGGAGGGTATGGGTCCCCAACAGGGCGGCCCCCAACGCCCTGTCGAAGAGGGTGGGACCCCGCACCAGCCTCACCAGGGGGGCCAGGGTGAGCAGGAGGAGGAGCAAAGCGATGCCCAGGAAGAAGGGGCTCATCGCTCCAGGGCGTCCAGGGAATAGGCCGTCCGGGCCGGGGGCGGCCCCCCTGTCTCCACCCCAAAGACCCTCCCCACCCGCCGCTGGACCTCCCCCGATGCCAGGGAGGAGAGGAAGGGAGGGGCGAGGGTGTGGACAGTGCACAGGCCATCCCCCAGGTCCACGGTTATCGTCCCGGGGGTAATGGTGATGGAGGTGGCCAGGAGGCTCTGGGCGAGGGGGCCCCGCAGGGGTGTGTGGAACTGGAAGAGGACGGGGTCAATGGGCATCCGGGGGTGCAGGACCATGGCAGCCACCCGGAGGTTGGCCTTGACAATGGCCCCCAGCAGCCAGACGAGGTGCACAAGGAACCGCCCCCCTACCCCAAGGGCCCGCCCTATCCCCCAGCGGCTCCTTCCCCCAGCCCGCGCCGCCAGAAAGAGGACCACCCCAACAGCTATGGCCCCCATGGCCAGGTACCGGGCCTCCAGACGCCCGGAGAGGAGGAGCCATAAGGCGAAGAGGGCCAGGGCCTGCAGCACAAGGGCCGTCCCCTGGCGGAAGAAGAGGGAAACAGAGCGGGGCTCGTTCACCGGACCTCCCGCCACATCAGGACGCCGGGGGCACAGCAGGACATAGGGGAGGTCCCCCTCGTCCGGCGCTCAGTGTAGCCCCCCTCCCCTGCTATGTCAAGGTAAGGCGAGGGTGTTTGGGAAAGTAGGGGTAGGCCCCTATGCCTACCCTGTAGGGGCAGGCCCCCGTGCCTGCCCTGGGCAACCACGGGGGGTTGCCCCTACGGGGTTATCCCCCCGCCCCATTTCCAAACACCCTCAACCGCCTCAGGCGAAGCTGGGTCGGGCGAGGGGGGTCTTCCCCTAGGTCTGGCCCAGGGCCTCCCGCATCTCCCGCCAGGCCCGGCGGGCCTCCTCCACCGACCCCTCATCCTCAATGGTGGAGATGTCCCCCGGGTCGGTGTTCAGCACCACCGCCTTCAGCACCCGGCGCATGATCTTGCCGCTGCGGGTTTTGGGGAGCATGCTGACGAAGTGGAAGTCGCCGATGACGGCCACCGGGCCCAGCTCCCGCCGCACCGTCTCCAGCACCTCCTGGCGGAGGGCGGGCGAGGGCTGCTGCCCTTGCTTGAGGACGACAAAGGCCGAGATGACCTCCCCCCGCACCGGGTCGGGGCGACCGGTGACGCCCGCCTCGGCCACCGCCGGGTGCTTCAGGAAGGCGCTCTCCACCTCGACGGTGCCGATGCGGTGGGCGGCGATCTTGATCACCTCGTCGGCCCGCCCGGCGAACCAGACATAGCCGTCCTCGTCCATCTGGGCGGCATCGCCGGTGAAGTAGACGCCGGGGATGCGCGACCAGTAGTCCCTGGCGTAGCGCTCCGGCTCCCCCCACAGGGTAGGGGTCAGGCTGGGGAAGGGGCGATTGATCACCAGGATCCCCCGCTCCCCGGGGCCGCAGGGCTGGCCCTCCAGGGTCATCACCCCCACCTCCATCCCCGGCAGGGGCACCCCGGCCGACCCCGGCTTGATGGGCAACAGGGCAAGGCCGTAGGGGTTCCCGATGACCGGCCCCCCCGTCTCCGTCTGCCACCAGTGGTCAATAACGGGGATGCGGTCCTGGAGCACCCTCTTCTGGAGCCACTCCCAGGCAGGGGGGTTCAGCATCTCCCCCGCGCAGAAGACCCGCTCCAGGGAGGAGAGGTCAAACCCCCTGGCCGGCCCCTCCCCATAGCGCATCAGCTGCCGCACCGCCGTGGGGGAGGTGAAAACCCCCGTGACGCCGAACTCCTGGACAATGCGCCAGGGCATCTCCGGACCGGGGTAGTCCACCGCCCCCTCATAGATAAGGGTGGTGCAGCCGACCAGGAGGGGGGCATAGACGATGTAGCTGTGGCCCACCACCCACCCGATGTCGGAGGTGGACCACCAGACGTCGGTGGGCTTCATGCCGAAACACCAGCGGGCGGCGCTGACGATGCCCACCTGGTACCCCCCGTGGACGTGGACGACCATCTTGGGGCGGGCCGTGGTGCCCGAGGTGGCCAGGATGTAGGCCGGCTCGTTGGCCTCCATCACCTCGTGGCCACCGTGGCCCTCACCGGCCTTCTTGAGGAAGTCGCCCCAGAAAAGGTCGCGCCCCGGCGTCATGGGCGGCGGGTCGGCCGTCCGCTGCCACACCACCACACGCTCCACCGTGCCCCCGGCCCGCTCCAGCGCCTGGTCCACGACCTCCTTCAGGCGCACCACGTTTCCCCTGCGATAGGTAACGTCGGCGGTGAAGACCAAACGGGAGCCGCTGGCCTCAATGCGGTCCGCCAGGGCATGGGCGCCGAAGCCGGCAAAGACAACGGAGTGGATGGCCCCAATGCGCAGGGCTGCCAGCATCACCAGGACGGCCTCCGCGCTGTTGGGCATGTAGATGGTCAGGCGGTCGCCCTTTCTCATCCCCAGGGCCCGCAGGGCGGCGGCCACCCTCTCCACCTCCCGCCGGAGGTGGGCGTAGGTGAAGACCTGCCGCTCCCCCCGCTCGTTGAGGGAGATCAGGGCGGCATGGCCTCCCCAGCCCCTGAGCACGTGGTGGTCCAGACAGTTGTAGGCGATGTTGGTCTGAGCCCCCAGGAACCAGCGGAAAGTGGGGAAGTCCCACTGGAAGACCTTGTCCCACTTGCGGAACCAGGGCAGCGCCTCAGCCGCCCGGGCCCAGAAAGCCTCCGGGTCTGCCCGGGCCTCCCGCTGCCAGCGACGGACGACAGGGCTGACCACCTCCACAGCGGCACCTCCCTTCCCTAGCAGGGTACCCGCTACAGGCCCCCAGCGCTGTTTCCCCTTTTGCCCAGCAACCGTAGCGGTAGTGGGTATTTTCATTATAATAGGGGCCGTGACCCGGCGTGGGGGGCATCCTCCCCCGGCGCGTCCACGGGCGCGGTGGTAAGATGGGGACAGGGTCCCAGTAGCTCAGGGGACAGAGCGGCCGCCTTCTAAGCGGCGGGTCGGGGGTTCAAATCCCTCCTGGGACGCCTCCGGTAAAGGAGGGGGCCATGGCCTTTACCCGCGTCCACCACGTCGGCCTTGTGACGGGGGACCTGGAGAACGCCCGCAGGGTGTTGGTGGAGGGGTTCGGCCTGGCCCTTGATGAGCACCGCACCCCCTGGCCGGGGGTGCGGGGGGAATGGGACGACGTCACCACCCTCCACTTCCCCATCGGGGAGATGTACTACGAGGTGAACAGACCCAACAGCCCCCATACCGAGGCGGCCCGTTTCCTGGAGGCCACCGGGGGGAGAGGGGGGATGTACTACATCTCCATCGCCTCCGACAACTTCGCCGCCGATGTGGCGTCCCTGCTGGCGAAGGGGGTTAGGCTCAAGGGGGAGGGGAAGGGCTCGGGCCCCGTGTTCCTGGACCCGGCCACCTGCTACGGCCTCCTGATCCAGGTCCGGCCGGAGGAGCATTACTACGTCCACCCCCACTTCCGGGGCCGGGGGTTGCTCACGGGCATGGCCCACATCGGGATCGCCTTTCGGAGCCTGGAGGAGGCGCGTCACCTGTGGGGCTCCCTCTTCGGCCTGCCGGAGGACCGGTCGGTGGAGCGGCGCCTGGAGGACCCCTCCCGTATCGGGCAGCCGGGCTACGACCCCGTGCACCTCATCGAGTTCCCCCTGGGAGGCACCGTCATCGAGATCAGCGTCCCCCTCACCCCGGATAGCGGCACCGCCCGGCTGGTGGCCCAGAGGGCTCCCCTGGGGGCCGTTTACCACCACACCTGCCCTTACGCCCCCGACGTCTACCGGTTTGTGGAGCACGCGGTGGCCGCGGGCCTCACGCAGATCGGCACGCTCCCCCCGCGGGGGGAACGGGAGGTGGTGGTGGGGTGGTTCCACCCCCGGACCTGTCTGGGCATGCTGGTGGAGGTGTGGAACAGACCCCCCGGCAAGGGCCACCACCACCCCCCGTGAGACCCGCCCTGGGAAGAACCCCCCAGGGACGGTGTATGATACCCGAGGAGCCGGGCACAGGAGGGGCCAATGTATCAGGAGAAAATAGAGGTCTACAAGGAGTTTGACGTCAACATCGTGCCGCCCGGATGGCGGGAAAGGGTCATCGGAAAGGAGGAATTCAAGGAATGGCACGCCGGCACGGTGAGGGACAAGAAGGCGATAGAGGAATGGTGGGAGCGGTGGGCCAACGAAATCTTCTGGTTCAAAAAGTGGACAAAGGTCCTGGATGACAGCAACCCGCCCTTCTACCGCTGGTTCGTGGGGGGAGAGACAAACCTGGCCTACCTGGCCACCGACTGGCAGATCCAGCAGGGCAGGAAGAACAAGGTGGCCCTGATCTGGGAGGGGGAGCCGGTCGACGAGGCGGGAAAGCCCAAGGAGGTCCGGAAGTTCACGTACTACGACCTGTACCGGGAGTCCAAGGCGTTGAGCTACGCCCTCCGGGAAAGGGTGGGGGTAAAGAGGGGGGAAATACTGACCTTTTACCTCCCCATGATCCCGGAGTTGCCGGTGTACATGCTGGCCGTTCAAAGGTTGGGGGCGAAGCACAGTGTCATTTTCAGCGGGTTCAGCGTTGATGCTATCGTCGCGAGGGTCTTAGACGCCGGCTCCCGGGTCATCGTGACGGCCGACGGGTTTTACCGGAGGGGGAGGCTGGTCTCCCTCAAACCCATTGTGGACGAGGCGGTGAAGATCTGTCGGCAGAGGGGGCACACCATCGAGAAGGTGGTGGTGGTGAGGAGGGCGGGCAACGAGGTGCCCTGGAACCCGGCGGTGGACGTGTGGCATCACGAGCTGGTGAAAGGCGTCCCCATCAATGTGGAGGTCCCCGCCGAGGGGTGTGGCTCCGAGGACTTCGCCTACATCCTGTACACCTCCGGCACCACGGCGGCCCCCAAAGGGATCCAGACCTCGGTGGGGGGCTATGCCGTCGGCCTCTACACGACGATGCGGCTGGTCTTCGACGCCAAGGACAGCGACATTTACTGGTGCGCCGCGGACATCGGGTGGGTGACGGGCCACTCGTACATCGTGTATGGCCCCCTGATGGCGGGCCTGACGTCGGTGATGTACGAGGGGACGCCCGATTTCCCGGCCCCCGATCGGTGGTGGAGCATCATCGAGCGCTACGGTGTGACGACCTTTTACACCTCCCCCACCGCCATCAGGATGCTGATGAAGTTCCCGGAAGAACTGGTGAGGAAGTATGACCTATCTACAGTCCGGATCTTCCACTCGGTGGGCGAGCCGATAAACCCGGAGGCCTTCAACTGGTACTTCCGCAATGTGGGGAGGGGGGATATCGTTGCCTCCAGCACGTGGTGGATGACGGAGACGGGGCATATATTGACAGGGCACTTCCCCGGTTTAGGGAAGATCTACCCCCTGAAGCCGGGGACCAACGGGTACACCCTGCCCGGGGTGGCCTTTGACGTCGTCGACGAGGCGGGCAACCCCTGCCCCCCGGGCGTCAGGGGGTATTTGGTGATCACCACCCCGTGGCCCGGCATGCTGATGACGGTGTATAAGGACCCGAAGAGGTACGTGGATGTGTACTGGTCCAGGTTTAAGGGGAAGTATTTCTACCCGGGGGATTTTGCCGTCAAAGACCCCGATGGCTATCTCTGGGTGTTGGGGCGGGCCGATGACGTCCTCAAGGTGGCGGGGCACCGCATAGGGACCGCCGAGGTGGAGTCCGCCATGATCTCCCACCCCGCCGTCGCCGAGTCGGCCTGTATCGGGAAGGTCGACCCGGTGAAGGGGGAGATCCCCATGGTCTTCACCGTCCTCAAGAGCGGCTACGCCCCGGGGCCGGACATGGCGGCGGAGTTAAAGGCCCATCTGAGGAAAACCATCGGCCCCCTCGTGGCCTCCGATGCTACGATAACGTTTGTGGCGTCCCTCCCGAAGACCCGGAGCGGCAAGATCATGAGGCGGTTGTTGAAGGCGGTGGTGAACGGGGCGCCCATAGGCGATGTGACGACCCTGGAAGACGAAGTGGCGGTGGACGAGGCGAAGAAAGCCTACGAGGCCGTCAAAGCGGCTTTAGGGTCTTAGGGCGGTTCAGGGCCCCCCTTCCCCCCACCGACGAATAAGTCCCAGTCGCTGTCGGGACGGGCTTCGCCGCGGGCCCTGCTGCCAAAGAGCAGGATGCGTAGCACCCGATACCCCACGCGCTCCACTTCCTCGGTGATGATGGCTTTGGCTTGCGCTGGGATGTCCTGCACCGCTTTCACCACCAGATCAAAGGCTTTACTCGCTTCCAGTCTGGATGTTTCAATTCTACCCGCTCGCCATCGGCGAACTCAACTACCGCAGAGGGTGTTTGAAAGGATGGGGGCGGGGGATAACCCCGTAGGGGCAACCCCCCGTGGTTGCCCAACATAGGGGCAGGCACAGGGGCCTGCCCCTATTTTTCCTCAAACACCCTCACCACCGCAGGCTACTCGGGTTATCAGGGTCGGGGTGGATGCGCCGAGCCCCCAATCTAGCGCCCGTCCCGATTGCCCACCCCTCGGCAAACAGCGCCGCCTGCTCCGGTACCGTTCCGCTGTCTTCTCCTGCTTGTCCGGCGGGTAGCCGTGAACGTGGGGCAACTATCGCGGTTGCCCTTTCATTCTGGCTGGGCAGGCACAAGGCCTGCCCCTACGGGTGTGGGGTCGGTGATGATGACAATGCCGTGAATGTGATTCGGCATGACGACAAACGCACCCAATACCACCTTAGGGTATCGCTCCGGCAATCGTTCCCATTCGGTGGCCACCATGAGCCCGGCGTCGTTCAGCCGCATTTCGCCGTCCACCGCCTCGCCAAAGAGGCAGGAGCGATCCTGTGTACAGATGGTGACAAAGTGCGCGCCAACCTGTGAATAATCGTATCCCTGCAGGCGAAGGCTACGGCGGTGGCGCTTATTGGTGTCGTGTCGCATCGCTTAGACGCTCCGGGATTTGTCCGAACTGTGTCCGAACTCATTCTACCATAGAATGTAGGGGCGAAAAATTTTTCGTCACAACGGTGTCATCGCTTAGACACTCCGCGCCTTCTCCAACCGTGCCTGCACTAAATTAACCACCGCCTCATAGACCGCCTCCCGCTCGCCCGCCGTCAACCCCAGCGCGTCAAACACCACCTCGTCCAACGCCCGGCGGTCGGCTATCAAACCTTGTCCGGCGATAAGCTCATTGCTGGGGGGTGATGCCTTCGGCCAGGCGCGCCCTCAGCCCGATGATCGTAAGACCGACTATCTCCTTTTTCTCCTCGTCCCACCGGACAATGACCCCTTCGCCGATGTCCACTCCCACCGCCGGTCGAGGCTCCCCCACCGAGATGTAGAGCACATCCGCTTCCTCATCGTATTCCCAGTTGAGCTGAGGCTTGCCTTCTAAGATCTTGGATCTTGAGCGTTTCCATACAATCACCCTCCTTTTGGATGGCGCAGTAGACCAGGACGGCGAAGGTGGTAGCAGGCGCTCGTAGCGCACGGCCCGCCTCCGGAACCCCCCCTTGAGCGGGGCGAAGAAGCGCTCCACCACCCCCCTGGCCACCATAGGTGGCCTGGCAGAGGAGATAGGCCCTACCCTACCACGCCTGAGCCGCCTCCGCCCCTGGGGTTCGGTATGCCGGCCGTGACGGCTCGCCGGCGCCGGCTCCCCCTTATCCCTTATGGCGATGGCGCCGCCAAGGTCGCCTTGTCGGCCCGCACCAGGCCCCAGCCGTACTGGGAATCGGCGCCGGCCGCGCCCAGATCCTGGGCGTTTCTCAGCAGGAGACCCTTAACGTCAGCGTTGGTCAGCGTGCCGTTCTTGGACAAGACCAGGGCGGCCACGCCGCTGACATGGGGGGTGGAGGCGGAGGTGCCGCTCCAGGTGCGGTAGCCGCCGAACCAGGGCGACTCGATACTCACCCCCGGCGCGGCCAGGCCGTCCACGGCCAGAGAGGGCCCGGTGCTGGAGAAGCAGGGGCGGGCGTCGTTGCGCTGGGTGGCGGCCACGGGGATGGGCTTGTCCAGCCGGGCGGGGAAGAGGACATTGTCGCCACTGCCCTTGCAGTTGCCGGAGTTGCCGGCCGCCGCCACCAGCAGGAGGCCGCGGCCCCAGGCCTCCTCCATGATGGCGTTGATGGTCGTCACACAGGAAGGGCATTGCTTCTCCAGCCTCTTGTCCCAGCCCCAGCTCATGTTGACCACCCTAGCCCGGGGCGGGCTGACCTCGTTGCCGTTCTGGTCGAGGCCCGCGGCGTAGCGCACGGCCCTCAGGCAGCTGAAGAAGGTGGCCGGCTCGAAGCAGTTGACCGACAGGACCTTCGCCTGGGGGGCCACGCCGATGGTGCCGATGTCATTGTCCACGGCGGCGATGATGCCGGCCACGCCGGTGCCGTGGCCGTCGCCGTCGTTGTCGTAGCCGGCGGAGCCTGGCGTCAGGGCGCCGCCAGAGGTCCTGCACTCGCCGTCGCCACTACAGTCGGCGTGGATGGGGCCCTGGGTGTTAGCCGCGAGGTCGGGATGGTCCAGCTGGAGGCCGGTGTCCGTCACCGCCACCACCACGCCGCTTCCGGTCACCGTGGCGTTGGGGGCGATGCTCACCGAGCGGGCCGGGCCTATGCCCTCAGCGGGGTTGTCGGACCAGACCTTGTCCGCCTCGATGCGGTCCACGCCCCAGTCCAGCTGCTCCGAGGTGTTGGGGTTGTGGCTTGGGATGGTGGGCGGGATATCGGGCGAGACCTCGCGGACGCCGGGGATGCCGGCCAGCTCCGCCGCCACGGCCGCGGGCACCTCCGCCACCACCAGGCCCAGGCCCGGGGCCACTCGTATCTCGTCCAGCGGGCGGCCGCCCCTCTGCTGGACCCTGGCCTTGACGGCAGCGTTGACCGCAGGGTCGCCGTTGGTGAAGACCAGGAAGCGCCCTGGGGGACCGGGGTCCTGAGCGCGAGCGCTTTGGTCAGGCAGGCCGAAGCCCAACGCCAGCAACGCCAGCAGGGCCACTGCCAGGCCTGCACCCATCCATGGCTTCATGGCTACCTCCTCCGCGGGCGCTAAGCGCCCAAACCTATCCTGATAACGCGGGTCGTGTCCTGTCAAGGGGTGTAAATAGCCTGAGGTTCAGACATGAGTTGGGACAGGGGGGAAGAGGAGGGCCAGGAAGGCGGCCAACGCCCCCCCACGATGGCCTGCCACTCCCGCAGCGACACCACCCACCTCTGCTTCAGCAGCACAAACAGGCCGGAATAACACCTC
>Ga0079992_132841_pt1 | contig 15621 bp, 13 predicted proteins | sample FaiFalFF_MnMetaG_3_FD_69197 | JGI IMG/M metagenome (GOLD analysis project Ga0079992, IMG submission 69197) | Freshwater microbial communities from Yellowstone National Park, Wyoming, USA - Fairy Falls B (FF_Mn_B) MetaG (SPADES assembly) (version 2) | ecosystem: Environmental > Aquatic >... | reverse complement strand
CGATGCGGCGGGCACAGGCAAGCTTGACATATCTACGATCTCCCAAAAATCTCCGCTTTTCAAAACTGCAGAAAGCACCGCTTCCACATTTTTTCTGTAAATCCTTACTCCGCTCACTTCCCTTGCCCTGTTGGCAAGCTCCACCAAAGCTTTCATGCACACCTCCTGAAGGGTTTTAAACTTTTTATTTTAACTCAAGCTCTTTGGAAATAGGGGGAGGGATTTTAACAAAGTGTAGAAGTATTCCAAGTCTTCCTTTTTGTATTTCAAGCTTGCAGTAAGCCTTAGCCTCGCCTCGCCCATTGGCACTGTAGGATATCTTATAGCCTGCAAAAAAACGCCCCTTTCAAGTAGGTATTTGGACAATTCCAAAGCCCTCTCCTCCGAGTAGAGCATTATGGGTAGAATGGGAGTACCATAGAACTTCACAAAAAAGCCAATCTCTGAAAGTCTTCTGTATATCTCCTCCGCCAGGCTTTTCAAAGTGGGCACCATCCACCCTTCCCTCTCCAAAATCTCCAAAGCCTTTTTTGCAGACACACATAGGGAAGGAGGCAAAGAGGTGGAAAAGATGAGGCTTCTTGCCCTGTTTATGAGATAATCCACGAGCCTTTGGGAACCGCACACAAAGGCACCATAAGAGCCCAGAGCCTTTGAAAGGGTTCCCATTAATATAATGTTTTCCTGCCAAGGAATACCAAAGGCATAAAGTATTCCTTTACCCTTTTCCCCCAAAGTGCCCGTTGCGTGGGCTTCGTCAAGCATTAACATGCAATCATACTCCTGGGAGAGTTTTAGCAGGGTGGGAAGGTGGGCTATGTCTCCATCCATGCTAAAAACACTGTCGGAGATCAACAAACACCTTCTGTAAGCCCTCCTGTTTTCCTTTAGAACCTCCTCCGCCCTCTCGTAATCAAGGTGTGGAAAAACAAACACCCTTGCCCTTGAGAGCTTGCAAGCATCTATGATGGACGCATGATTGAGCTGGTCGCTGAGGATCATGTCCCCTTCAGAAACCAAGACGGGTATTGTGCCCAGGTTTGCCAGATATCCAGAGCCAAATAGAACGCAAGCAGGAACCCCTTTAAAATCTGCCAACTTTTCTTCCAGAGACCTGTGGTGAATCGTGTAGCCAGAAACCAAGGCGGATGCACCGCTACCAACTCCGTAATCCTTTATTACCCTGATGGCTTCTTCTTTTACCTCGGAGTGTTCTCTTAAACCAAGATAGTCGTTGGAGCAAAGGTCTCTCAAGCCCTCCCTAAGGGATCGCCTTCTGAGGAGTTTTTGCTGTTGTATTTTCTGTAGCTCCTCCTCAATCCAATCCATCATCTGATTATTACTTTTGCGCCGTTTTCCAGTAGTATCGTTTTTTCCTCTCTTAAGGCAGTCTGCCCTTGGGGCAAATATATGTATGCCCCCGCCGGGATCCTATCTCCTCTTATGTGAGGGTTAAAGTCCCTAAAGACGCTCTCTTTTAGGTTCTTATCCGCTAAAACCTTCTCTACTTTTGTTTCTTCCTGAACTTTGTTTACCACCAATCCGACCTTTTCCATGTTGATGTTCAAACCATACTTTTCTGGGTATCTTGTAAGAAGCAAAACGGCAAAAAAGGCGGGGACATAATTTTTTGTTTCAAGGGGAAGAAAGTTCTGCGTCTCCCAAAAGTTGATCCCACCCGTCCTCCTTGCTATGCAATTTTCCCCACAGTTGTACGCTGCCAAAGCAAGCTCCCAGTTTTTAAACGTCTGATAGAGGTCCTTCAGATACATAGCGGCAGACTCGGTGGATTTGATCACATCAAACCTCTCGTCTATTTCTCCGTTCACCCTAAGTCCATATCTCCTTGCGGTAGAGGGTATAAACTGCCACAGCCCAGCAGCGCCAGCACGGGAAACCGCAAATGGATTGAAGGCGCTTTCTATTGCGGGCAATAGGGCAAGTTCTTCTGGCAGACCGTGCTTTTGCAATATAGGGAGTATTATTGGTATGTAGTAGCTAGCCCTTCTTAGGGTATTTTCAAAGGACTGCCTGTTTGCCAGAAAATAATTGACAAACCTTCTAATTTCTTGTCTGTCTGGGATCTCTATGTTAAAGACCTTAGCTTCTTGTTCTAGAAACCTCTCCTCCTCCTCGGAAAAGCCAAAGTTTCCTTTTTTGACCACATCTATGTTGCTGTTTTTGTAAGGGAATATGCTCTGCCTTATGGTGGGCGTGCAGGAGGACAGAAGGGCAAGGGCAAGAAGCATTACTATTTTCATCCTTTCCTCCTCGTGGGATTAATATAATACCATGGCAGACAAAAACTGTCCAATCTGTAAGGGAACAGGCTTTGTGGATAAGGGTAATGTGGTTGAATTGTGCCAGTGCAGGTTTAAGGAGGAGAGCTTTCAAAGGCTTTTGAACATTCCTAAAAAGTTCTGGAGTGCGGAGCTTGATAACTACCAACCCATTTCCCCTGCCCAAAGGAGAGCCCTTGAAGTTTGTAAAGAATTTGTTTTCAATTTTGATCCAGAAGAAGGCAAGGGCATTACCTTAGTGGGACCTCCCCAGATGGGAAAGACCCATTTGGTAGTGGGCGTCCTAAAGGCACTATACAGACAAAAAAGGGTAAGGGGCTTTTTCTTTGATACTAAGGAGATGCTCTTTCAACTTAGATTTTACGCAGGCTCCGAGGAAGATAAATACAGTAGGATGCTAAGGTTTTTGATGAGGGTTCCTGTTTTGGTGCTGGATGACTTGGGCAGTGAAAGGCTCTCCGATTGGAGCATAGAGGTGATCTCTTTGCTCATCACATACCGCTACAATCATCAACTTAGCACCCTGATCACTACCAACTACCAGCTTAAGAAGTCCGAGGAAGACCTTTTAAACAGTTTGGAGGAGAGGCTTTCCCCCGGAGTGGTGGGAAAGCTCTTCCATATGAACGAAGTTGTCTATATCTCCTAAACACTAACCAGCTCTTTTCTCAGCTCCTCCGCACATTCCACCATGTTTTTGAGGGCTGGCACCACCTCTTCCCATCTTCTTGTCTTTAGCCCACAGTCTGGATTTACCCAAAGTAGTTCCACGGGCAACACCTTCATCGCCCTTTCCAAAATTTGCCTTATGCTGTTCTTGTCGGGTATAGCGGGAGAGTGTATATCATAAACACCTATGCCGATCTGTCTGTCCCAACCTTTGAAGTTTTCAAAGGCGGACAAGATCTCTCCCTTGCTCCGGGATGCCTCTATGGATATAACATCAAAATCCATCTGATATATATACTCTATGACTTCGTTAAACTCCGAGTAGCACATGTGGGTGTGAATTTGGGTCTGGGGTTTTGCCTTGGAGCAGAGCCTAAAGGCTTTTACCGCCCAGTTAAAGTAATGGGGCCAATCCCTTTTCTTTAAGGGTGCCCCTTCCCTAAAGGCGGGCTCGTCTATCTGTATTATCTTGATGCCAGCGTTCTCTAAATCCTTTACTTCTTCCAGCAAAGCTAAAGCTATCTGGTATGCGATCTCTTCCTTGGGAATGTCCTCCCTGTAGTAGCTCCAGTTAAGTATGGTAACAGGTCCTGTTAGCATGCCCTTGACGGGCTTTTGGGTCAAAGACTGGGCGTAGGTGATCTCCTTTAGGGTCATGGGTTCCGGGCGATAAACATCTCCGTATATGATGGGTGGTCTATAGACCCTTGAACCGTAAGAGAGAACCCATCCGTGTTTGGTGGTGGCAACTCCACCAAGCTTTTCTGCAAAGAACTCCACCATGTCGGTCCTTTCAAACTCACCGTGCACCAAAACATCCAGTCCAATATCTTCCTGAACCCTTATGACCTTCTCTATCTGTTCTTTTATAAACCTTTCGTACTCTTCTGGGCTTAGCTTGCCATTGCGGTATTCGGTTCTTGCCCTTCTGACTTCCTCCGTCTGTGGGAAAGAGCCTATGGTGGTGGTGGGGAGCAATGGAAGCCTTAGGATGTCCTGCTGGAGCTTTATCCTCTCCTGGTAGGGCACCTCTCTCACAAAGTCCTCTTCCCGCAGGTTCTGGACCTTTTCCCTAACCTCAGGAACCTCTCCAAACTTAATGGAGAGGAGCTTTTTAACCCTTTCCACTTCCAACCTTGCCTGCTGGTCGCCCTCAAGGGCGGACTTTATGGTTTTCAGTTCAAAGAGCTTTTCCTTTGCAAAGGCAAGCCTTTCTTTTAGCTCAGCATCCAACTCATTTTCCAGCTCCACGCTAACGGGCAGATGAAAGAGAGGGCAGGAGTTAGCAATGATAACATCCTTAGCATGTTTGCTAAGCCCCTCCACCAGCCGGACCTTCTCATCCAAACACGCCCTCCAAACCTGCCTGCCGTTTATAACGCCCGCTATGAGCACTTTGTCCTCTGGAAAACCGAACCTTCTTATATTCTCAAGGTTTTCTCTGTTGGAAACGAGGTCAAAGCCCAGGGCCTTCACTGGCAGTTTTATATACCTTTGGTAGTCGGAGACGCTGTCGTAGTAAGTTAAAAGGTATATGTCCAAGTATTTTGAAAGGCACGAATACATCTCCTCCACCAGGTCCCACTCATAGTCTTTGAGTTCCAAGCAGAGGGCTGGGTCTTGGACAAGCACCTCTTTTACACCCTCCTCCTTTAACTCTTTGAAAACCTCCTCATAAACTCCAAAAACTGCGTTGAAGTATTTTTCAAAGGTAGCCTGATCTTCTATTTTTGAAAGCTCAAGGATCGGGAATGGACCCTCTTCCTTTCTTTTTAGAACTTTTGAAAGCTTTAAGAAGGTGAAAGGTGAAAGGATTTTGGGGATGGTTTCCACTCCCATAGCCTTAAAGAACCTATACTCCTCAAGGGGGTAATTCTTCAAGAGCTTTAACCCTGCATTTTCCAGCTCTGGCACCAAGTAGTGATAGTTGGTGTTGAAGTATTTGGTCATCTCAAGGGCGGATTTGCCCCTTGCCATTTCAAAGTAGGTTTTTAAGCCTTCATACTGCCCAAAACGGGAGGGTATGGCAGAAAGCATCACTGCAGTGTCCAAGACAAAGTCGTAGTAAGCTAACTCGTTGGATGGGATCATATCCACATTTTGCCTGTAGTTTTCCACCATCCACCGACGGAGGTTGTTCATTCCATCCACAAACTGGCTTTCGTCTATCTTACCCTTCCAAAAGTTTTCAAGCAAAGATTTGAACTCCCTCTTTTCGCCGAGCTTTGGAAACCCATAAGCCAAAGTTTTCATACCAACACCTCCGCAAATTTTGGACTGAAAATTATACCATTCTTTTAGCAAACTCCCTCAAACTCCACTCCAAGCTTTCTTTGTAAGGTATGGGCTCTTTGTTGCATAGCTTTCTGACGCCGTCGGGCTCCACATCCTCGTCAAGCCCGCAGATGCTGTCCCTCCACATCATGAGCATTTGGTCTGAGCTAAAGGGTGGGGGGCTGAGGACCTTTTCCGCCACTTTTCCCGCAATATACATAAAAACCTTTGGCACGGGCAAAAGGAGAACCTTTCTGTTCCAACGGGAAAAGATGTCCTCTAAGAGTTCCTTAAAGCTAACCCTGTCTGAACCGCAAAGCTCGTAAGTTTTGTTGATCGCTTCCTCCTTTTCCATTGCGCCCACAAAGGCACAGGCAACATCCCTAACATCCACCGGCTGAAAGAGATACCCACCACCTCCGGGCAAGGCTACCACCCGCAGATATTTGGTAATGTTCCACATATCCGCAAAGAGCTTTTGCTCTGGACCAAGGATTATAGAGGGTCTCAGTATAGTATGCCTTAGCCCGGAAGCCCTCAAAAACTCCTCCGCCATGAACTTAGTTTGGTGATATAAAGAGGGCGCATCCTTGTGGGTGCCAAGGGCGCTCATATGAACCACCCTTTTGGGAGATAGCTCCCTTAATGTCTCATACAAGTTCTTTGCATAAAGATAATGCACCCTTTGAAAGGTGGAGCCAGACCTTCTGTCTTCAGTTAGTATGCCAATTAGATGGATAACATAATGGGGCTGGGCTTTTTCAAGGGCTTTCCCTAAAGAATCCTTGTCGGAAAAATCCACCTCAAGGGCATCAACACCCTCGGGGAAAATTTCCCTTACTTTTTTGGCATTTCTAACAAGGGCATAAACTCGGTATCCTTTGTTTAAAAGCTCCTTGACTACATACCTGCCCACAAAGCCCGTGGCACCAGTGATGGCTACTCTTTCCATTTAGCAAGCTCCTTTATGAACCTTTCTTTGTGCTTTTGGTCCTCTTCATCAAGAATGCCAAGAATACGCCAAGTTTTTTCTTTGCCATAGGTAAAGTAAATTCTACCGCCCTTTGGCTTTAGCTTAAAGGTGTTTTTTACACCTTTTATGGTTTCAAAGACCTCTCCCAGTTCCTTCATGTTTAAAAGCATAAGCTCCTTTAAAAACTCTCTCTTTCTTTGGTGGTCCAATTGGATAAATTCCTCAAGGGCTTGACCTTCCCACTCTATACGGTCAAGGACCAAATCCAACATCTCTTGGTAGAGTTCCTTTCTTGTATTTTTTATCCTTTCATACTCCTCCAAGCGAAGCTGGGTCAAAGAGAGTTGCCTTTGCAATTCTTCCACTTGATGGCGTAAGTTTTCCCTTTCCTCATTAAGTCTTAAGTTTTCCTTCGAGGTTTCCTCCAAAAGCTCCTCCAAAGTCAAAAGCTCCTTCATCAGTCTCTTTTTTTCGTTTCTGAACTTTGAAAGTTCTCTGTCTCTTCTATCGGTAGTTCTCTCCTGCTGAAGTTCCAACATCTCAAAGAGCCTTCTGTTTGCCTCCTTTAGCCTCTCTATCCTCTCCTCGTAGCCCTTAAGGATTTCTTTGAGGGAGTTTAACCTTTTTACGATGTCTTCCTTTTCCTTCAAGAGCCTTTCTTTTTCTGCTGTTTCCTCCTCCGTTAGCTTCTCTATTCTTTTTTCAAGCTCGGACTTTTCTTTGGTGAGCTTTTCAATTAACTCTTTATATAGCTTTTTAGTTTTTAGGGCTTCCATTAGTTCCTTATGGTTTTCTGAAAGCTCCTTCTCAAGTCTATGCTTTTCCTCTTGGAGCTGTCTCCACCTTTTTTCTACGGGCGACTCAAAGAGTTTTATAACAAGCAAGGTTATTAAAAAGGCGGGCATTTGCTCCAATACAATGCTGAACCTCTGCTCCACAGTTGCCTGCAAAAGCACATTAAACACAAACAAAAGACCGATCCATGCCACAGTCCTTAGCCTCTCACCAAAGAGCCAGGCTACATACAGGGCGGACAGAAAGAAGGTCAGGTGAAGTTTTTCAGACAGGGAGGATGGATAGAGCCTAACATCCAACATTTGAGACAGTTGCACCAAGGCAAAGTTGTAGGAGACGATCAAAAAGGCAAGCAGGATCGGCTCTTTTATCAGTCTTAGCATTAGCTTTAAAATATAAGCTGTGGGTTTGAGGTTTGCGTACACGGTGGTTTTTATCTTTGTTCTCTTTGCCCTTCTGGCGGACTTTATAGCTCCCTATCCTTACGCCCTGCAAAACAGACAGGCACCTTACCATCCACCCACACGTATTCATTTCTTTAAGGATGGCAGACCTACTCTACCCTATGTGCATGAGTATGGGCTGAAGGACCCCCTCTTTAAGGTCTATGAGAAAACGAACACCACCTGCAAGCTTGAGTTTTTCCGTAAAACACCCTATGGCTTTAAGCTCCTTTCGGTGGCAGAGCCCTGTCATCTTTACCTTTTGGGCACAGACAAGTTGGGTAGGGACATCTTCTCAAGGCTCGTGTATGGGGCAAGGGTCTCCTTGACCATTGGTTTGGTGGGCGTGCTTACCACCTTTATTTTGGGTTCAGTTATAGGGGGAATCTCCGGTCTTTTGGGTGGCAGGGTGGATAGTCTTTTGATGAGGCTTGTGGAAATCCTCCTTTCCATTCCTACCTTTTACCTTATGCTCTCTTTGAGGTCTGTCTTTCCTTTGAACATGGGTAGCTTTGAGCTCTTTCTTGCCATCGTGTTTATTCTTTCTTTTGTGGGATGGGCGGGGCTCGCCCGGGTGGTCAGGGGAATGGTGCTCTCTTTGAGGGAAAAGGAGTTTGTCTATGCGGCAAGAACCTACGGTGCGGGCACATTCCGTATTCTCTTTAAGCATATCCTTCCGAACACTTATTACTATCTGATCGTTTCTGCCACTCTGTCCTTTCCGGGCTTTATTTTGGGAGAATCTGCTCTGAGCCTTTTGGGTTTGGGTGTTTCGGAGCCTGTGCCCAGTTGGGGCAACATGCTCTCGGAGGCAAGGAATATTCCTCTGATCAGTGCCTATCCTTGGCTTTTGACGCCGGGTGTTGCCCTCTTTTTGGTAGTCTTTGCCTTTAACCTTCTTGGAGATCAGCTTTTGAGGAAGGGCTATGAGAGAGTTAAGGGTTAAAGTGTTAAAAAACATAGAGGTAGGTCCGCAAACCTACCTTATGGAGTTGGAGTTTCCTTTTCCGGAGGAAATAAAACCCGGACATTTTGTGATGTTGAAGGGTTGGAGTGGGCTTGACCCTATGGGCAGGAGGGCTTTTGCCATAGCGGACAAAAAAGAGGACCGTATGAGCATATACTACCAGGTGGTTGGCAGGGGCACCGCCCTGATGGCAAGGCTTAGGGAAGGCGACAGCGTGGAAATTCTTGGTCCTTTGGGAAACAGGCTCTTTAGCTTGGATGGGCAGAAGCACCTTCTTTTAGGTGGTGGCATAGGCATGCCTGGACTTTCCCTTTTGGCAAAGGAGTTAAAAGCCCTTGGCAAAGAGGTCTTTGTATGCTACGGAGCGAGGAGTTCAAGCCTTTTGGTAATGAAGGAGTGGCTGAAGGAAAACGCCATAGAGCACAAACTTTTTACCGACGATGGCTCCGAGGGGCAAAGGGGTAGCGTTTTGCAAGCCTTAGAGGACTTTGATGCATCCTGGGTTGTTCATGCGTGCGGTCCTACAAAGATGCTGAAGACCCTCAAGGAGATGGCAGAGGGCAGGGAGGTTTATCTTTCTCTGGAGGCGGACATGGCTTGCGGTTGGGGTGTATGCCTTGGCTGTGTGGTGCCATCAAAAGATGGAAAATTTTTGAGGGTTTGCTACGAGGGACCCGTCTTTCCTGCGGAGGAGGTGGTCCTGTAATGTTTTCCGGCATAGTGGAAGAGGTGGGAACCGTTGAGAGCCTGAAGCCCACACCGGGGGGTGCAAGGTTGGTAGTAAGGAGCTCTTTGGGGGAGTTAAAGTTGGGCGATAGCATAGCGGTCAATGGTGTATGCCTTACGTTGGTGGAATGGAAAGGTCAGTTGCTCAGCTTTGACCTATCTGAGGAGACCCTTAGCAGAAGTAATCTAAAGTTTTTAAAGAAAGGAGACCCAGTAAATCTTGAGAGGTCCCTGCGGGTGGGGGACCGCATAGGGGGACACTTTTTGCAAGGGCACGTGGATTTTACCTCTCCCATAGAAACCCTTTCCCAAAGGGGCGAACATTGGGAACTGAGGGTCCGAGTGCCAAGGGAGTATTTACCCTATGTGGTGGAAAAGGGCTCCATCGGCATAGACGGCATAAGCCTAACCATAAACTACATTCAGGGAGAAATTATAAGCATAAACATCATCCCACACACCTACCAAAACACAAACCTGAGGGCAAGAAAAAAGGGAGACCTGGTGAATGTGGAGCTGGACATCTTGGGCAAGTATGTGGTGAATTACCTAAACCTTTTGCAAAGGGACGCAAGAATAGAAAACCTTTGGAGTGGGCTATGGGGATGAGGTGGCTAATTCTCTTGGCTTTCTTTAACCTTTCTTTTGGTTTTTATCACTGCTTTTTTGATGCGGGGGAAAGATACAGAGTGGACCCATACCTTCTCTCTGCTATTGCCAGTGTGGAGAGCGGTTTTAACCCAAAGGCGGTCAATCACAACAAAAACGGAAGCGTAGATTACGGTATTATGCAGATAAACTCCTTTTGGCTGAAAAAATACAAAATTCCCAAGGAGTGGATATGGGAGCCCTGCTATAACATACACTTTGGCGCCATGGTTCTAAGAAAATGCATGGACGCCTACCCAAACAACCTAAAACGGGCAATAGATTGCTACAACAAGGGAGAAAGGGCAAAGGAAAACAGTGAGTATGTGCTAAGGGTGTATAAAAAGCACTCAAAGATCGTGCAGATGGTTAGGTAGTTTATCGCACCACTTCTACCGATGGATTTTGAAGGGTTCCCGAAATCTGAAGGTTCAAGCCCATGCCTATTAGCTTGCCGTTGATGGAAGAACGGAGCGGGTCTGCCCTGTTGAAGGAAACCACACCATCTCCTACAATCAGGGAGTCCAAAACCCTCGCTTGCCCGCTGAAGGTTCTGCCCTTGAACTCCACCGTCAGCCCATCCACCTTCAAGTCCTTGAGCCTTATGTCCTCAAGCTCAAGCTTTCCCTTTATGCCATCCATCAGCTCCAAATTTACAAACTTTACGCGTGCTCCCTTCAAACAACCAAAGTTTTTCCCTTCTATCTCAACCTTTTTGTTTAAAAAAAGTTTTGCCTCCAAGCTACCACCCTGACAGGTGCCCTTCAGAGAAAGATAGAAGGGCTTTATAGAAAACACTGCAGAGTCAAACTCCGCAAGCTTTGAGCTTTTATCATAGACCTGAGCCTTACTGAGCTTCACATGAAACAGACCCTCCTCTACATCCTGTGCCATAAGGTATATACCCCTCTCCATAAGCACCCTATCAAGCAGTAAAAACTTTGGGAGGGTAATAAACAAAATAAAGACAGAAGAAAGCACAAAGAGAACCGCCAGCAAAAGAAACTCTTTAATCTTCAGCTTCATCTTTTTTTCTCTTCTTTTTGTTTGCCTCCTCCGCCTTTTTTCTCAGCTCCTGTGCAAGCTTTTGGTGTTCCTCCGTAATTTTTGATAGATCCTCTGGATTTTCTATCACATAGGGTGTTAGGAATATGAACAGGGACACTTTGTCCTCAGAAGTGGTTTTTCTCTTGAAGAGCCAGCCAAGGATCGGCACATCCATCAGTCCCGGCACACCTTCTATATTGTCTAAGGTTCTTGTGCTTACCAACCCACCGATTATTATGGTTTGTCCGTTTTCCACCACCACGTCGGAGTTTAGCTGGCGGTTGGAGGTGACGGGCACCGCATAGCTGAGGGTCCCTATCTGTGGTCTAAGAAAGTCTATTATCTCCTGAAGGTTGAGATTGATCAAAAGCCTTAAGTCTTTTCCTGAGATGGTGGGCGTAACGCTGAGGCTTAATCCTACCTCCTTGTAGTCGTAGGTAATGATAGGTTGTCCGTTTATGTCAAACTTGACCCCAGACGCAAAGGGCACCACCTGACCCACTTTTATGATCGCCTCTTGGTTGTCAAGGGTTAGCACCTTCGGGTTAGAAACAATGTTAAAACCACTACCCCTTTCTAAAAGGGAGAACAAAAGCACTAAGTCCGGAAAGAAGAGGGTAGTGGAGCCTATGGTAACTGAGGTGCCACTTTTACTGAGGGCACCCATCACAAAGCTTCCCGAAAGGAGCGCGCTATAAACATCCTGGAGACTTGAGCCACCAAAGGCAGAACCCCCCTGCGTCCCAAGTATCTGCCACCGGACACCTAACTCCAGAGCCTGACGTGTGCTCATCTCCACCACTGTAGCGGCGATCAACACCTGCTTCCTTCGGACATCTATCCTTTCTATGAAGGACTTTAAGCTTTCATACTCCTGTGGAGTGCCGTAAATTATTACCGAGTTGGTGCCCCTGTCAAAGCCTATTCTGAGCCCTTCCTTAGTTTCTATGGCTGTCAGAGGAGTTGTCTGCCTTTGGGGTGTTCTGCGTTCTTCCCTCTGCAATGGTATCTCTATTCCCCTCGTATCTGGTAGAGTTGCCCTACGCTCTTGAGGTTGAACTGCCTGAGTTGTGGGAAGTCCGCCCCCAAAGAGGGTCTGTAAGCTTCTGTATAGTTCCTCTGCGGAGATATGGTTTAGCTTTATGAGATAAAAATTCCTCTCTAAGGGACCGAGGCTTTCTTCATCAAGGGTCTCTATAACTTCCTTTATTAAACCTTGAACCTTTTCATTTGCAACCACCACTATTGAGTTGCTGTCCTTGTTGAAGGTTATGAAAAGGGGTATGCCAAGCTGTTGTTGAAAGGCAGAACTCAGAGCCTGAATGCTTTGAAAAACGCTTTCCGCCTTAGCCTTCTGTAGCTTATACAACTTGACGCTCAAGCCCCTCTCTGGAGAGTCAAGCTCTTTCAAAAGCTCCTTTAACCTTTCTATGTTTTTGGCTACGTCTGCAATGATCAGGCTGTTGGAAGGGGCATGCACCGCAAACCTAGCGTTAGGGGAAAGAAAGGGTTGGACCGCCTGCTGAAGCTGGAGGGCTTGGGTGTTTTCCGCCTTGTAGATATATATGACCACTTCCCCTGAATGGGAGGGTTTTTTTAAGTTTGCCAGGGATGTAGCCTTTTGCAGGGGCACTATTTTTACGTAATTCTTCTCCTCCACCACTCCGTAGCCCTGCAGGGATAACGCTAAGAGAAATATTTCCCATGCGGTTTGGACGCTGACGGGCTTTGCGGAGCTCACTGTAATGGTGCCCTTTACCGCCGGGTCCAAGATAATATTTTTGCCCGTAAGCTCAGACATAAACTTAGCTACAAGGGATATATTCGCATCTTGAAAGTTCAAAAAGACCCTACCCGTCCTTCTTTGCTCTTGGGCTAATTTTTGAAGTTCTTGTGCGGTTTGGGGATAAACACATACAGATAAGCCCAAAAGCAAGAACAGGACTAACCTTAGCATCTACTCTACCATCACTAAAAGTTCCACTGCTTTGCCCTCTCTGATCAGACCTATTTTAAAACTGCTCTCGTTTCTTAGAACTTGCAGTATTCTAAAGGCATCCTCTCCGCTCTTTATCTGCTGGTTGTTTATGCTAACGAGCACATCTCCGGGCACTATGCCCACCTTTGAGAACATGCTCTGAGGGTCCACCCATTCAAAGAGAAAGCCCGTAGTTCTTCCATCCTGCACATAGGGCACAAGCCTTATCTGTCTGAACATAACTCCAGGGTCTGCGGTAACGCTTTCTATTTCCCTCCTTTGGACTACCGCCTGAAGGGTTTGGGTGCCCCCTTGGGTTATAGCTTTAGGTTCTGTAGTCTTAGCCTCCGCCTTTGCAAAGCTAAAACCTATTGCCTTTTTCTCTTCACCCCTTGAAAGGATTATGTAGTTCCTATCTATATGTGCAACCCTGTAGCCACCCACCTCAGAGCCCACCCGAACTGTTTTAACCTGTCCGTTTGCGTCAATTAATGCCAAATTCACGCTCCCCACTGCAGTAGCAATCAGTCTGACGGACACTTCTTTCTGCTGCCTTTGCTCTTCACTTTTGAACACAGGGCTAAAGTCTGCCACCCTTGGCTTTTCCACCCTCAGCACTGGCACCGAGCTTATCCCTGTGCTAATAAGGTTAGAGTAAATGAGCAAAGGCAAGGAAAAACATACCGCAAGTAGAAGGAACATGTAGCCAAAAAGACTGAAATTCATGAGTGTAGATATTGTAAGGCAGTTTTCTAATACCTTGAGTGAGAAATTACCACTCTTCCCTTGCCAAAGCCTTTTTCTTAAGAGATTTTCAGTTTTTCTGAATTCCTCATCCAGGGTTTAGAAGGGTCAATAGGTTTTATCAAAGGTCCCCCTGAGGGGACCCAAGGGTTTTTACTTCTTTCTTATCCTTCTTGCCAACGCAAAGGCTGGGACAGACAGCCACACAAGGATGTTCCACAAGCCCGCCATAGAAGATGCAGAGCCAGTCATAGAACATCCGCCACCACCGCCACCAGTTCCACCACTGCCAGTGCCAGAACCGCTACCGCCACCAGATCCAGAACCGCTACCACCGGTTCCGCTACCTCCACTGCCAGAACCACCACCGCCACCGGAACCGCCACCACCGGAACCACTACCACCGCCAGAACCACTACCATCACCGGAACCGCCACCGCCGCCACCACCGCTTGCTGTGAAGTTAGCGGAGCATGTTTTGTTGGCGGTCATGTTGATGGTGCATGTGGTGCTGGTGCCACAACCAGAGCAATCACCAGTCCATCCTGCAAAGGTATAGCCAGTGCTTGGTGTAGCGGTTAGTGTTACTGTGCCAGAAAAGCTTGCAGAGCATGTAGAGCATGTGGAGCCACCAGAGCCACAGTTTATACGCGCAGGACTTGATGTAACATTGCCATTTGTTGGCGTTGGGTTGATAGATAGGATGTAAGAACTTGCGCCCGCCGCCAAATCGGCAGTCAGCTTTGCCACAAAGCCATCACCTCGGCCACCATAGGTTTCCTGTGCCACGCCAGGAGTGGTAGGAAAGTTGGTGGAAACAGTCGGTCCCACCACATAGACATCGCCCGTTGTGGGATGTATGACAAGGTTGGAGACACGATCAAAACAGCCTCCTCCCAAGTAGGTGGACTGAAGAATTTGGGTAAGATTCTGGTTCAGCCTTACCACAAAGCCGTCAATGTTTCCTCCATAGGTTTGCTGTGCCCCGCCAGAAGTACCAGGAAAGTTGGTGGAATCGGTATCTCCCGCCACATAGACCTCGCCTGTTGTGGGATGGATGGCAAGGGCGAAGGCATAATCCCAATTGCTTCCTCCCAGATAGGTGGATTTGATGATAGAGGTAAGGTTTGAGTTCAGCCTTACCACAAAGCCGTCAGTGTAGCCGCCGCCATAGGTTTGCTGCGCCCCGCCAGAAGTACCAGGAAAGTTGTTAGACCGGGTCTCTCCCGCCACATAGACATCGCCACTTATGGGATGAATGGCAAGGGCATAGGCCATATCTTCATTGTTTCCTCCCAGGTAGGTGGACTGGAGGATGGCGCCTGTTCGCAAGTCAGGACGGAGCCTTGCCACAAAGCCGTCATAGTAGGTGCCGCCACCATAGGTTTGCTGTGCTCCGCCAGAAATACCAGGAAGGCTGGGAGAATTGGTATATCCCGCCACATAGACCTCGCCCGTGAAAGGGTGAATAGCAAGGTCAGAGGCCCACTCGGACCTGCTTCCCCCTAGATAAGTGGATTGGAGGAATTGGGTGAGGTCAGCGTTAAGCCGCGTCACGAAAAAGTCCCCCCATGTGCCGCCGGCAAAGGATGGCTGCGCCCCGCCACCGGTGTAGGGGAAGTTGGAGGAATCAGTCTGCCCCGCCGCATAGACCTCTCCCGTGAAAGGGTGAATAGCCAGCGCCACAACTTCATCGGCAACGTTTCCTCCTATGTAGGTGGCTTGGAGAAGGTCGGTGAGGTCGGCGTTAAGCCGCGCCACGAAACTGTCATAAGAAACATTTTCAGGGTCGCCCCTGCTTGGCTGCGCCCCGCCGTCGGTTCTAGGGAAGTCGAAGGAATCGGTAATTCCCGCCACATAGACATTGCCCGTGGTGGGATGAATGGCAAGGGCATAGCCCCTATCGCCACCGCTTCCTCCCAAGTAGGTGGCTTGGAGGAGGTTAAGGCTTGAGTCCAGCTTTGCCACAAAGGCGTCCGACCGACCGCTATTGCTATCCCGCGCCCCGCCAGAAGTGCGAGGAAAGTCGGTGGAAGCGGTATTTCCCGCCACATAGA
>Ga0079992_125418_pt1 | contig 15625 bp, 13 predicted proteins | sample FaiFalFF_MnMetaG_3_FD_69197 | JGI IMG/M metagenome (GOLD analysis project Ga0079992, IMG submission 69197) | Freshwater microbial communities from Yellowstone National Park, Wyoming, USA - Fairy Falls B (FF_Mn_B) MetaG (SPADES assembly) (version 2) | ecosystem: Environmental > Aquatic >... | reverse complement strand
TCGTTGATGCTGCCGGAGAAGGCGATGCCGTCGCCCTGCTCGTCCCACAGCACGCCCCCCTTGGCGTGAAAGTAGCCCCCCGAGGCCACCGGCTGCCTGGTGTAGGGGTCGGCCTCCACCACCACCCGCACCTCCAGACGGCCCTGGGCCACCAGCCAGGCCAGGACCTGCAGCCGCTGCCTCACCAGGGCATCGGCCAGGGCCTGGGGGTCCCGCAGCAGGTCCAGGAACTTGCCCGCCAGCCGCTCCTGAAGGGAGACGCCCCGCAGCACCGCCTCCACATCCTCGGGCGAGAGCTGGGCGCCCAGCAGGAGGCGCATGCGGCCCCCCCGGGCCACCAGCCGCGCCACCCCCTGCGCGGCCACGGCCAGGGCGTGGGAGGAGAAGAACCCGGCAATGCGGTCGTAGCGGACAGCCCTCGACAGGGCCGGCAGGTAGAAGGACTCCAGGGGGCGGTCGGCCGGGCCGTAGGAGTGCCCCCAGGGGTAGTCCCGCAGGCCTCCCGCCTCTCCCCCGGCCATGGAGGCCTACTCCTCCTCCATGTCCTCGAAGCGGCCCTGCTCCGCCCCGGCGTCCAGGGGCTCCGGCGGCGCCTTGATGTCGGGGAAGAAGCTAATGCGCATCCCCTCCAGGGCCTCGGCCTCGGGCAGGAGGAAGCCCACCGGCCGGCCCCGGTGGTAGCGGCGCGTGCGGGGAATGCCCTTCACCGCCGCCTGCACCAGCGCCCGGAAGTCGGGGTCCCGCAGGTATCCTGCCTGCTCCAGGAAGCGGCGGCAGGCCGGCCCCCCTCATCCTGGTAGAGCCACATGGCGGTGTGCAGGCCGTCCACCAGGCGGGGGAAGGAGGCCCGCCTGGGGTTGACGTGGTTGTCGCCGAGGCGCTCCTTCGGCTCCAGGAAGCGCACCGTGTCCCCCTTGCGGGCCAGCAGGCGGTCGCGGCCCAAGAGGTCCGCCACCTCCAGGCTGGCCGAGAGGGCCAGCTTGCGGGCCTCGTCGAAGGGGAACTCGCGGGCGCGGAAGGCGTCCCAGGCCAGGATGTACCACTCGCTGGCGGCGTCCCAGCTGGCCGGCCGCCCCGCCAGCATCTGCTCCTTGCGCAGGGCGAACACCTCCCGCCGGGCGATGCTGAGGGCCGCCTCCGGCTCCAGGGGCCTGGGCTCCCCCGTGCGCCGGTCCACCTCGGCGCTGAGGATGGGCCAGTGGCGGGAGAGGACGCCCAGCACGGGGCCGAAGGTGGCCAGGTAGAGGTCCACCCCCTCCACCCCGTAGCGCTGGTACTCCTCCGCCTTGCGCCGGGCGGTGGCCCGCACCTCCTGCTGAAGGGCGGCGTCCCAGTAGGAGGGCTCCCGCTCCTCCAGCCGCGGTCGGCAGAAGAGGAGGATGGTGCTGCGGGCGGCGTTCTTCCTGGCCTGGTGCAGGCTGTGCTGCGACTCGGTGTGGACCGGCCAGGAGGAGCCGACCTCCCAGCCCGTCTCCAGCAGGGCCAGGCCCAGGGCGTTCCACATGGCCGTCTCGCGGTGGGTGAACATGACCACCATGGCCCCCTCTGGCTTCACCACTCGCCGCATCTCCCGGAAGGCGCGGCGCATCTTCAGCAGGTAGTCGCTGGTGGCCAGCTCCAGGGCGTCGCCCCGCTGGCCGCGGAAGAGGGCGGGGTTGGCCACCGCCTCAGCGTGCTTGTCCGTGAGCTCCGTCCTGAACCAGTCGGGGTAGAGGTCGCCCACGCTGCGCTTGAGCCAGACGTAGAAGAAGTCCGACAGCTCGGCGTACATGACGTTGTTGCCGTAGGGCGGGTCCACCACCACGGCATCCACCGAGCCGTCGGCCAGGCCGCGGAGGGAAGCGGCGTTGGCCAGGGTCACGGCAGCCGGGGGCGAGGGGGAGGCGGCGGGGAAGAGGGGACGGGAAGGCGCCAGCAGCTGGCAGAGGCCCTGGTAGGCCTCCACCACCTGGGAGAGGGCCCAGGGGAAGCCACCCCGGTCCTTCAGGGCCATGTTCATCTCGGCGAAGGTCCATGCAAGGGCGAAGTCGTGCCGTTCAAAGGTGTTCCGGATCGACAGCCTCCCCGCGTGCCAGGAGGCCAAAGAGGAATTGTAGTCTGCACACTTGTCCAGGACCAGGGCCAGGTAGGTGCGGACGGCGGCGGCCCGCTCCCGGCCCAGCTCCCGCTCCATCTGGGGGGCCAGCTCCCGCAGGGCCTCCAGGTAGGTGACCAGGGCCAGGAGCTGGCGGGGGGAGAACAGCTTGTACCAGCGGTCCATGCCGTAGATCCGCGGCCTCGGGTCGTTAGCCTCGGGCGGGTACTCCTCGGTGGGTATGAGGCCCTTCTCCAGCCACTCGCCCCAGCGGTGGCGCAGGGCCTCCTCGGCCCGGCGCAAAGCTTCCTCTTCTGCCGGATGAGGCTCACGAAACTCGCGCCAGCCGTTGCCAGCAACCTCGATAGCGTAGAGCTGGGCGCCCATCTTCCCCTCCTGGGCGCAGGGCTTGATGTAGTCGCCGGGGATGGGGTCGCTTGTCCAGGGGGAGACGGCGTTGCCGCGACGGACGGTGCCCCGGTCGGGGGCGTAGCGCTCCTCCAGGCGGCCCTTGGGGCCGCGGACGATCTCGAAGCGGCACTGGTCCCAGGCGGGGTCGGCCAGGAGGCGGACGGCCACGGCCTCCTCGTCATCGCTGCTGGGACGCCTGAGCCACCAGTTGGGGGAGAGGGGCACCGGCTTGCCGGTGGCGGGGCAGGGCACCGTGCGGGCCCAGAGGTAACCTATGACGTTCTCGTTGGGCGGCAGGGGATAATAGTCAATCAGGCGCTCCTGGATGAGGTCTCCCCAGCGGTCGGCCCAGGTGCGAATGTCGTCTATGAGCCCGGCGCCATAGGTTAGGGGATATTCGATTGTCGCCTTCAGGACGACGCCGGCTACGGGGTTCAGTTCACCGGCTGTCACGGGAAAGCCTAGCCTCAACGCCTCAAACGGAATAGACCCGCCACCTGCCATCGGGTCCAACACATGGGGTCGCCCGTTTCCCCGAACAGCTTCAAGGAGCGCGGTCAATAGCTCCAGGTCGCGCGGGTCGAGGGCTGATGCGAAGGCCCTTCCATAACCGTAAGGGTTGGTGCCCAGATTTTCCCCGGTCATCTTCGCTCGGGCTATGGCCTCTGCGGTCTTCACCGGGTCAATGTCCGGCCTGTCGGGGATGCCCAGCATTCGCTTGAACCAGGCGTGGTAGGCGGCCTCGTCGGCGAAGTGGCGCCGCAGTAGATCCTCGTTCCCCTCCCAGGCGGGCAGGAGCGCCCCCAGCACCGCCGCCCGGCTGGCCACCAGCGGCCGCCGCGCCCACCAGACATGCAGGAAGTAGAGGGGCGGCAGGGCGCTGCTAGCCTGTCGCTCCCTCCGGCACTCGACCCCTATCTCCTTGATGGGCAGCCACTCCTCTATCAGGCGTCGCTCGCTGGTCATCTTCCTCTCCTCATTCGCCCGCCAGGAGCAGGCGCAGGGCCCTGAGGGCGTTCTGGCCCCGGGCGCCCGCCCGCTCGCCGGCGGCCTTGGCATACCAGTACAGGACCTCCTCGTCCACCATGGCGGCGATGCCCGCCCGCAAGAGCGCCCAGCGGCTGGGCTTCTGGACGGGGGCCATGGCCCACAGGAGGAGCACGATGCGCGCCCCCAGGGCCTCGTCCAGGCGCAGGCGGCCCCGGCCCCTCTCCTCCAGGCGGGGGAGGGAGAAGCCGCGGCGGTGCAGCATCTCCAGCACGGCCGGCAGGGCCCCCTGCGCCCGCGGCCCCTCCAGGGCGGCCAGGCGCTGGGCCCGCCCCTGCCGGCCATGGACGACGGGCCCGCCCGATGGAGGCCGCCGCAGGCTGACGACCATGCGGGGCGCCGTCAGGTCCAGGGTGAGGGTGAAGGGCCTGTACTGGGCCCGGGGGTGGGCGCGGCGGGCCAGGGACGGTGACGTTGCGGTCATTGCCCTCCTCCTTCGTATGGCGAGGCGATGACGCGGATGTGGCCCAGGCCAGCCAGGTCCAGCACGTCCCGCAGGTCGCGGTAGTCGGGGCCGCCCACGGGCAGGCCGGAGGGGAAGCTGAGCCGCAGCGTGATGTTGACATGGGCCTGGGACGCCTCGCCAGCCTGGGCCTCCAGGGTGGGTGCCAGGGAGCGGTAGCGCTCGGCTGGGCCTTTGAATTGCGTCACCCACTGGCCGCCGTCGGGGAACGTGGCCGCGAGCTCTACATCCACGGCCGCCGTAGCCCGGGCCAGGTGCCCCAGCACGTTGCGCAGGGCGGAAAGGCGGGCCTGGGTATCGGCGCCGGTGCCCTGCCAGAAGACCTGCAGCTGGCCCAGGGCCGGCCAGCGGGCGTCCCTGGCCTTGGCCTCCAGCTCGGCCAGGGCGAGGCCCGGGTCGCCATGGGCCTCCAGCCGCAGCGGCGCGGCAACGGGCTCCCGGTCCATAAGGGTGACCGCCTCGCCCTCGGCCGCCCTCCCTTGCCGGGACGGCCGCTCCCGCCGGTAGATGGGAATGCCCCTGGCCTCTACCTCGCTGGGGAGGGCCAGGGCGTGCTGGGCATCGATGACGATGTCGGGCAGGTCCTGGTCGCTGTCATAGGCCAGGTTGGCGGCCAGGTCGCAGTAGAGCCACACCTTGTTGCGGATGCCCAGGCGCACCACCTCTTTCAGGAAGGTGGGCTCCAGCAGCAGCGGCAGGCGGACCCGCTCGGCGAACCGCTCGAACAGGGACTGGAGCGTCACCATGCCCTCGTCCTTGCCGAAGGCGTCGCGCCGGACCAGGGCCGGCGCCATGGGGGCGTCCTCGGCGCTCTTGACCTTGTTCAGCTCCCGCAGCCGGCGCAGCACCGTCTCGGTGTGGTTGGCCCTGGTATCGCCCTGGTCCTCGATGTGCAGCCGCTCGTGGGCGAAGGGCCTGTAGGGGGAGTCGGCGTCGCCCACCGGGTAGAAGAGGTGGCAGTAGGCGCTGGTGATGGCCACCCTGACGTTGAGGTTGGCCTCCCGCCGCCACTCCTCCAGGCGCTGGCGGTGCTCGGCGCTGAGGCGGTACTCGTCCAGGCGACGGGTGTCCCGCAGCAGGCGGTCCAGGGCCAGGTAGCGACGGGCCTGGGCTACCATGCGCTCGCGGCGGTCGGCGTCGGCCACCAGGAAGAAGAGGGTGTTGCGGAAGCGGCGGTAGCCGCGCTGGACGCCAGCGTACTCCCACAGCTCCCTCACCCTGTCGGGCACCGCCCCCTCCGCCTCCCGGAAGGAAGCTGTGTCCCAGTGGAGGACCACCAGGCGGCCCCTGGCCTCGTCCTCCACATCCGCTGGCTCGGTGGGGAAGGTCACCACCCGGAGGCCGGCATCACGCCAGAGCTGCCTGATGCGCCTCTCCACCTCGCTGCGGGCATCGTGCAGCGGGGTAGCCTCCGTCTCGTCTAGGACGATCTTGTTGAGGGATGGCTCAGTGCGGAAGGCGTAGCGCCTGCCTTCGAAGTCCAGGTGCCAGCATTCATCCAACAGGTAGTCCAACGCCTTCTGGAGGTGGGCGGGGTCGTCTTGGGGCGTGAGGGTGGCCGCCAGCAGCTCGTCCCGGTCGATTCCCCTGGCCGGGGGCTCGGTGAGGCTGTGCAGGAAGACGGTGTTGGCCACCCGCGTGGCATAGGGCGGGTGGCCGGCGAAGCGCTCCCGGTCTATGGCCTGGGCGTGGGCCTCGTCGTCGGGCCGGGCGATGTCATAGGCCACCACCGAGCGGAAGGCCGCCTTGTCCAGGCGGCCCGTCAGCTCGTCGACGATGTCCGGGTCCGCCAGGTCCACCGAGAAGGGGTGGATGAGAAGGTCGTGGTCGGCCGAGGTAGCCCACAGGTGGCGGACGGCCTTGGCGAGCAGCCGCAGGGCTCCCCGCGTGCGTTGGAAGTTGGGGATAGTGGCCAGCTTACCGTCCAGCACCTCAATGAGGGAGGGGTGGAAGGGGTAGCTGCTCCTGAGCCGCTCGCGGTAGGAGGCCTGCACGACCGCTGCCGGCAGGGGGTAGCCCCTATCGCGGGCCTGGCGGAGGGCGTCGAAGTAAGCCTCGGCCACGGCCGCCGCTGCCGATTCGTCCACCTGCTGGAACAGCCTTTGACGCAAAATAGGTGCTATGTCGGTTGCCTGGGCAGGGGTGACCACCTTGGCCGGCCGGCTGACCACGGACTGCATCTCACGGAAGGCCCGCTCCAGGGCCTCGGCCAGCTCCTGGTTCTCGGCAGCGAAGGCGTCGCCGGTTGCCGTGCGTCGCTCGGGATCCCAGGCGAGGGTCAGGACGACGGCTGCACGGGGGGACGAGGCCGCCCAGTCGGCCAGGACCTTGAGGAATACGGGCAACTGGTCGGCCGCTGGGCCCATAGCCCGCATGTAGGGTGCGGGCTCGTCTATGAGCAGAAGCACCGGTCGGTCGCCTATCAGCCGTTCCAGGAAATGGGGCCCTGGCGCCTGGCCCCGGCGGTCGCTCTCCTCCACCAGCCGGTACCCCTCGGCACCGCCGAGCTGGAAGGCGACCTCGCCCCACAGGTGTCGTATACGGACGCCCCCCTTCGCCACCCCGTTGGCCGGGTCCAGGTCCTGGTCGCAGGTCACGCCCACCACCCGCAGCGGCTCCGGCGGGACCAGACCGGGCTCTAGTTGTAGCCGCTCCAGGACCCGGGGCGCCACCGGCCGCCAGGTGGCCAGGTGGTAGAGGGCGATTAGGGTATGGGTCTTGCCCCCGCCGAAGGGGGTGTCCAGCCGAAAAAGGGAGCTGGCCGTGGGGTCCGCGCCCGCCAGGCGCCCCATGACCTCCCTCAGAAACGAGATGGCCCGCTCCGTGGGGTAGGTGTTGGCGAAGAATAGGTCCGGGTCCTGGTAGATGGGGTGGGCCTTGCCCCGCCTGACGTCGGAGAGGCTGGCCATGAACAGCTCGTCGCGGATCTGCCCAGAAAGGACCTCGGGCCTGGGGACACAGGCCTTCTTCAGGGGTGGCAAGGGGGCGACCACGGCCATCCCTCCTTCCCCAGGTCAGGGGGCCGGCAGGAATATTGTAACCACTGTGGCCTGGCCCAAGCCCTCCTGCCGGTTCATCCTGGCCCAGTGGGTGGGCCTGGGCCCCTGCTCCGCCATCCCTGGGCTTCCCCCTCTGGTGGTCCGGGGGGCTAGCCTGGGGGTGGCGCTGGCCAACGCCGGCTTCGAGGCGGAGGAGGGCCGCCTCCTTCCCTAGGGGGTCTACCGCCAGGAGGGCGTCGTTGCCCCCACAGGCCTCCATCTTCTGCGGGAGGTCTTGGGGGGGCTATGGGAATCATGTACGGGCAATTCTGTAGAGGAATCGAAGACTACTATGCCTTATCTCAGCGATTCCGGTCGTGTATCTGACTATAGTTCTCGCATCTCTGCTTTCGCACATGCTGTAGTTCATAGATGCCCTTCATTGCATTAGCGGTCTAGTGCATTTATAATGGATGGCGATGCTCTGCGGAGGAGGTGTCGCATGCGCAGTATAGCCATAGTCCTCCTGGGTCTTGCCGTGGCGGTCCTGCTGGTGGCCTGCCGCGGTGGTGGGGAGCCGGCGCCGCAGATGCAGAGTGCGCCGGGACAGGTGCAGATCGTCACCATCACCGCCTGGGCGGGTGGCAACCCCCAGACCGAGCGGGGGCGCATCGGCATGCTGGAGAAGGCGGCCGAGAGGCTCAACGCCCAGCTGGAGCGGGAGGGGTCCAACGTGAGGGTGAGGGTGGAGGGGATCCTGGACACGTCGGGGGACATGGCGCGCAAGTTCGTGCTGGCGGCCCAGGCGGGCCAGGCTCCCGACATCGTCAACAGTTCCCACGCGGACATCGCCGCCTGGGCGCAGGCGGGCTTCATAGTCCCCCTGGACCAGTACATCGCCAAGTACCGTGACAGCACAGACCTCAAGGACATAATCCCCAACCTATGGGAGCCCATGCGCTTCCGGGGGGCCACCTGGGCGGTGCCCCAGGACACCGAGGCGCGCCCCCTATACTTCAGCAAGCCCCTTCTGCGGCGTCTGGGCTGGAGCGAGTCGGACATCGGGGCGCTGCCAGACCGCATCCGCAACGGCCAGTTCACCCTCTACGACATGCTGCGGGTGGCCAAGGAGGCCCAGGACCGGGGCGTGGTGCGGCCCGGCTACGGCTATTGGACCCGCCCCGTCTTCGGCGACAACTATTGGGGCGGCGACTTCTACCAGTTCTACGTCGCCTTCGGCGGGAGCCTGTGGGACCCCCAGTCGGGACGCCTGACCGTGGATCGGGAGGCCCTGCGCAAGTTCTTCCAGTTCCACCACGACGCCATCTTCGGCTACGGGGTGACGGCCCGGACCGTCATCGGCGGCACCGAGTGGAAGCAGTGGCACGAGACGGTGAGCCGCGGCGACCAGGTGCTGTTCTGGAACGGCGGCGTCTGGCAGTGGGCCGAGTGGGCCCAGGGCTACCTGGGGGGCGACGAGGGACGATTGTGGGACAACGTGGGCTTCGCCCTCATCCCGGCGGGGGAGCCGGGCCGCCGACCCACCACCCTGTCGCACCCCCTGGCCTACATGGTGACGTCCGAGAAGGCATCGGGCCGGCGCAACCAGGAGCTGGCCTTCCGCCTCATCGCCCTGGCCACCAGCCCTGACCTCAACTCGGAGTACGCCGTCCAGTCCAAGCACTTGGCCATCTTGCGCACCCAGCTCAACGACCCAACCTACACCCGTGACCGGTTCTTGGCTGCCACCAGCTACATGGTGGAGCACGCCTTCTTCCTGCCCAACAACCCGGACTACGGGCGTTTCGACGCCACCCTGGGACGTGTACTGCTGGCCCTCGCGGCAGGGCAGCTGAACGTGGACCAGGCGGTGGAGAGGGCCATAGCCGACCTGCAGTCGGCGGTGCCTGAACTGGTGGTCCGGTAACCCCAGGCTCCCCTTCTGGGCTGTCGGGGACGGGGCAGGCGGTGGCTAGAGGATGATCGAGGGGATGATCGAGGCCTGGACCAGGCTTGTGGCCGCCGCCCCCCGTCCCGCCGCGCTGGGGCGGCGGTGGCTGGGGCCCCTCATGTGTATCCCTGCTCTAGCCCTGGTGACCGCCTTTCTGGTGGCGCCCGCGGCCCTCACCCTGCACATCAGCATGACGGACATGAGCCTCAGCACCCTTGGCTCCGTCCAATGGGTGGGGCTGGAGAACTACCGTCGCCTCCTGTCGCGGCCCGAGTTGCCCAAGATCGCCCTGAACACCCTGCTGTTCGTGGGCGTGAACCTGGTCATCTTCAACCTCTTCCTGCCCCTGGCTGTGGCTACCCTCACTGCTGCCTGGGAAGAGCGCCTGGGGCGACTGGTGCGGCCCCTGTGGCTCCTGCCGCGGGTGACGCCTTCGGTGGTCTACGCGCTGCTGTGGGTCTGGCTGACGGCGCCCGCCCCCTATGGCACCCTCAACCAGCTCCTGGCGCCTTTGGGCGTGGGTGGGGGTAGTTGGCTTCTGTCCTACCCCTGGCCGGTGGTGATAGTGGCCGACGGGCTGGTGGGGACGTCCTTCGCCACGATCCTGTTCTCCGCCGCCATCAGGGCCGTGCCCCGCGAGCTATGGCTGGCGGCAGCGGCCGACGGCGCCTCCTACTGGCAGACCTTTCGCTACGTGGTGCTGCCGCTCCTGCGGTGGCCCATCATGTTCGTGGCCACCTACCAGGGGCTCTCGCTGCTGGCCTCCTTCGAGTTCGTCCTGCTGCTGACCAACGGGGGTCCCGGCCTTTGGCAGACGGAGGTCTGGTCCCTATACGCCTACCACCAGGCCTTTTCCTATTACACAGGCGGCCTGCAGATGGGCTACGGGGCCGCCATCGCCTCTCTTTTGGTGGGCTTTGGGGCGGTGGCCTCGTTAGTGGCGCTGCGCCTCTTCCGCTTTGCCGAACTCACGGCAGAGCCAAGGCTGAGGGCGGTCTGATGGGCCTGCGACCATCTCGGGGAGTGCGCCTGGTGGCGTCGGGGGCGCTGCTGCTCATCACGGCCCCCCTTCTGGCCCTCTACGCCTGGCTCCCCATTGCCGCCTTCGCCGAGCGGACGGTGGGGTTGCGGCCCGAGGGCTTTACCCTGGAGCACTGGAGGAGGCTGCTGGAACCCCTCGGCGGGGAAACGCTGCTGGGGGCGCTGGCCAGGTCCCTTGTCCTCTCCTCCCTCTACTGCCTGCTGCTGCTAGCCGCGGTGGTGCCGGCTGCGTATGCCCTCTCCCGCCTGTCCCTGCCGGGCCGCAGGGCTCTCCTGGTCCTGTTCTTGCTGTTGCACGCCTTCCCGACCCTCTCCCTCCTGGTGGGCGTCTATCAGGTCCTGCGCTGGTTTGGCCTGTACGACTCCTTGCTGGGGGTGGCCCTCATAAAGGCGGCCTCGGAGGTCTCCCTGGGGGTTTGGGTCCTGAAGGGCTTCTTCGACCGCATCCCGTGGGAGATGGAGGCCGCGGCCCTGGTGGATGGCGGCTCGCGCTGGCTCGCTTTCCGGAGGATATGCCTGCCGCTGGCCCGTCCTGGGCTGTTGGCCGTGGGGGCCTTCGGCTTCCTCTCCGGCTGGAACGAGTTCTTGCTGCCCTACCTGTTCTTGCCCTCCTCCAGCCAGTGGACGCTGCCCGTCTACGTCCGCGCCCTCATCGCCGACTTCCGCTTCGTGGACTACGGGGTGGTGGCAGCGGCGTCCCTAATCTACACCGCTCCCCCCCTGGCCCTGTTCGCCCTCGGCCAGCGATACTTGTTGCGGGTCTATTCCCTGGGCGGGCGCGTCCAGGCCCAGTAGGTGCCAGCGCTATGCGCCTCGAGCTGCGGGAGCTGAGCAAGCACTACGGTCAGGTCGTGGCCCTGGAGAGGGTGACGCTGACGGTGGAGCCGGGGGAGATCGTGTGTCTGCTGGGGCCATCGGGCAGCGGCAAGACGACGGTGTTGCTGATAGTGGCCGGGCTGGAGGAGCCGACGGCGGGCGAGGTCCGATTCGATGGCAGGGTGGTCAACGGACTGCCCCCCCGTGAGCGGTCGGTGGGCCTGGTCTTCCAGAACTACGCCCTCTACCCCAACATGAGCGTCGGCGAGAACATCGCCTTTCCTCTGCGGCTGAAGGGGGTCGGTAGGGCGGAGCGCGAGCGGAGGGTGATGGAGATCGCCCGCATGCTGGGAATCGACGGCCTCCTGGACAGGCAGCCATCCCAGCTCTCGGGCGGGCAGCAGCAGCGGGTAGCCCTGGCCCGGGCGCTGGCCAAGAGGCCTCGCCTCCTCCTGTTGGATGAGCCCCTCTCCAACCTTGACCCTCTGCTGAGGAGGTCGGCCCGGGAGGAAGTGCGGCTCCTGCAGCGCCGACTAGGCGTCACCACTCTCTGGGTGACCCATGACCAGGACGAGGCCATGACGGTGGCCGACCGGCTGGCGGTGTTGCGGGAGGGAAGGCTGCTCCAGTACGGGAAGCCTTTCGAGGTCTATCGCCGGCCCGTCGACCCCTTTGTGGCGGCGCTCCTCGGGGAGGTGAACTTCCTCCCCGGGCGGCTCCTGCGCGTAGCTGAGGGTTGGTCCCTGCAGGTGGATGGCTGGTCTGACCCCGTTGCCTACTGGGACCGCCCGCCCTGCGACAGCGTCGAGGGGCCGGTGCTGGTGGGCGTGCGACCCGAGGACGTGCGCATCTCGCCAGGAGGGGAGGCCAGGCTGGTGGACCTGAGGCCCTCCCGGGGGGCGCACATCGCCACTTACCGTCAGGGACAGCACCAGGTGAAGGCCCTGGTGGTCGGCCAGGACATGCCGTCTGAGGCCTGTCTGTCCTTTCGTTCAGAGGGCCTCATGCTCTTCCGCTCGGGCCCCTAACGGCAGCCTTCCCCAACACCCCCACCTTCTGCAGCGCCCCCTGGGCCGGGGCCAGCACGGGGGACTTCCCCAGCCGGCAGGGGGCGCGCCTGCAGCGGCCGCCGGCCTCCCACCCTTTCCAGGGTTTGGGGGAGGCTCCCTGGGCAGTATAATGAGCGCCGGGGGGTGAAGATGGCACGGGTGCTGATTTTAGGAGGGGGCAGCGGTGGCGTCATCGCCGCCCGCAGGTTTACCCAGTGGGCGCGCCCAGGGGAGGTGCGGGTGACCCTGGTGGACCGCAGCCCCTGGCACGAGTACCGCCCCAGCTACCTGTGGGTGATGATGGGGGTGCGGGAGCCCGACCAGGTACGGCGACCCCTTAAGCTGCTGGAGAAGCGCTACGGCATCGAGGTAGTGCAGGCCACCGTAAGGGCCATCCGACCGGACGAGTCTAAGGTGGACACGGACCAGGGGACCCTGGACTACGATTTCTTGATCGTCGCCCCGGGTTCCGTGCTGAAGGACGACCCCATGGTGCAGGGTGTGGAGGCCCCCTGGGAGCTGGAACACGCCCTGGCCCTGCGCGAGCGCCTGGCCCGTTTCCAGGGGGGAAAGGTGGTGGTGGGCCCCGTTTCCTGGCCCTACCGCTGCCCGCCAGCGCCCTTCGAGGTGGCCTTCATGCTCCGCTACCTGGCTGACCAGCGGCATGTGTCCCAGAAGACGGAGATCACCGTCTTCCACCCCTGGCGGGAGCCTATGGAGACCTTTGGGCCCCTCATGGTCTGGGGCTTCCGAACTTTCCTGGAGCGCTTTCGGGTCCGCTTCGAAGGAGGCTTCGAGCTGGCGGGGCATGACCGCGAACGGCGCGTGCTGCGCGCGAGGGACGGCCGGGAGTTGGAGTACGATCTGGCGGTGGTGGTCCCGCCCCACGAGGCGCCATCCCCCGTGCGCCAATCGCCTCTGGCGACGCCCGCGGGCTACATGGCCGTGGAGCTGCCGTCCATGGCCTCCCCACGCTACCCCAATGTCTTCGGCATCGGCGATGTTGTGGCCCCCACCATCGGCCTGGGTATGGCCGGCGTCTTTGCCCATTTCCAGGCCGAGCACGTGGTGACCCGCATCCTGGACCGCGTGCGGGGCGCCTATATGGGCGAGCTGTACACCATGGTGGGCGTCTGCGTTATGGACGTGGGCTACCTGGGGGCTGCCGTCTGGTGCGACTTCACCGACAAGCTCTATGGCCGCGCCCCCTACCCCGACTGCCGCCTTCTGGGGGGGATGCGGGCCTTCCGGGCGGTGAAGGCGGCCTTCGAGCGCTTCTGGTTCGCTAGCCTGTTCGGCAAGTGAGGGGGGAAGGGATCATGGACGAGGGACACGAGCCTCTTCTGCAGGGCCTGACCGCCCAGGAGCGGGCGGCGCTGGAGGGGGTGCTGCGGCGCGTCGCCCAGAGCGCCCCAGCTATCGAGCAGCTCCTGGACGTCACCGACCGCTTGGCTGAGAGCGGTGTCCTGGCCGGGGTCCTGGGGCTGCTGGAAGAGTTCGAACACACTTTCAGCGCGATGACCCGTCCCGAGCTGATGGGCATGGTGGCCAACCTCATGATGCTGTTGGGCGTCCTCAGTCAGGTCACGTACGAGCCCTTCTTCTCGATGGCTATGAACGCGCCCCCCGCCCTGAATGAGGGCTACGCGCACCTGAAGGAGCGGCGGAAGGGACTGACACTCCGGGAGGTGCGGGAGATAGCACGCTCGCCCGAGGTGGCCGCCGCCCTACGCACCCTCATCGCCGTGCTGCGTGTCCAGCGGCAGGGGGTGCCGGAGGTCGGGGGCAGGGGGTAGGCCCGCGGCGCGCCTCTGGTGGCGGCCATCCCAACGGTGCGCTCCGCCTTGGACCTCAACCCCCCCATTTTTATTAAGACCTCTCCTGTCCCTCCTGGCCCTTCTTCCGGTGGATCCGGTCCAGGGCCTGGGCCATCCCCTGGTGGCGGGCGCCGGCGGCATAGGAGAGGACGGCGGCGCTGGTCTCCAGCCCCAGGGCCCCCTCGAAGCCCATGTCCAGCGCCTGCAGGAGGGCGCTCCTGGTGAGAAAGACCTCGAAGGGGTAGTGCTGGGCGATGCGCTCGGCCAGGGAGCGCACCGTCCCCTCCAGCCCCTCTAGGGGGACAACCCGGTTCACCAGCCCGATGCGGAGGGCCTCCTGGGCGTCTATCATCTCCGCCGTGTAGAGGAGCTCGAAGGCCTTGCCCAGCCCCACGTTTCGCGCCAGGTTATAGAGGCCGGCCATGGTGACGGTGGCCCCCACGCTCACCTCGGGGAAGCCGAAGCGGGTGCCCTCGGCGGCGATGCGGATGTCGGCCAGGAGGGCCAGCTCCAGCCCCCCGCCCAGGGCGTATCCGTGCACCTGGGCGATGACCGGCTTCCCCATGGAGCGGAAGGCCCGGGCTATCTCCTCCTGCGGCCCCAGGCGGCGGGCCCAGTAGTCCGGTATGGGCTGCCGCCCCTGCTCCTGGGCCATCTCCTTGAGGTCGGCGCCGGCGCAGAAGGCGCGGCCGGCGCCGCGCACCACGATGACCCGCGCCTCCCTGTCCTGCTGGGCGGCCCTGGCCGCCGCCGCCATATCGGTCATCCACTGCTGGTTTATGGCGTTGAGGACTTCGGGCCGGTTCATGGTGATGTAGCCTATGAGGCCGTCCCGCTGATAGAGCACGGTGCCGGTCATGCCGTTCCCCCCTCAGGAGACCCTGGTGAAGACCTTGCGCCAGTTCTCGTGGAGGATACGCTCCAGGGCCGCCTCCGGTATCCTGGGCAGCCCCCTCTTCTCCAGGAAGCGGTTGACGTCCCGCACCGCCTGGATGGAGGTGGCGGGGCTACAGGCCGGGAAGTCGGAGCCCCAGAGGAGCTTGTCCGGCTCGCCGAAGGTCTGGGTGAAGTAGTAGAGGAGGGGGTAGGCCAGGTGGAAGTAGGGGAACTCCACCTGGGGCAGGTAGCGGGAGAGGGCGCGCCGGTCCAGCCCTGCCAGCTGGGGGAGCCAGGAGATATCGGCGTAGACGTTCTCGTGCTTGGCGACGAGGAAGGCGGCCTCCTCGTAGCGGGGGTAGCCCAGGTGGCAGATGACGATGCGCAGGGAGGGGAAGCGGATGGCCACCTCGTCCACGGCGGCCAGGTCGGTGTGCTTGAGGCGGCCGAAGCGGGCCTGCACCGGCCCGGCGTGGATGACCAGGGGTATGTCCAGGGCTATGGCCGTCTCGTAGAGGGGGAAGCAGCGGGGGTCGTCCAGATCGTAGCCGCCGTAGCCGGGGCCCAGCTCGCCCACGGCCACGGCGCCGTGCTCCCGCACCCAGCGGGCCACTTCGTCGGCGGCCCCGGGGTCGGTGGGGTTGACGCAGCAGGCCCAGACCACCTTATCGGGGTGGGAGCGGGCCACCTCGGCCAGGTAGGCGTTGTCCACCTGAATGCCCAGGCTGTCGCCGGCCTTGAGCCCCAGGAGGAGGGCCTTCTCCACGGGCGAGGCCGCCATCTCCTTAAGGTAGGCGTCGATGGGCAGGTGCCACATGGCGTGGAAGCGCTCCTCGGACCAGGCGCGGCGTCGCGCCGGCTGGTTGGCCAGCATGACCTCACGGTTAAAGTCCTCAGGGTAACGCCACGAATGCATGTGGCAGTCGAAGATCACGGCGGCCCCCCTTGTCACCAATCGTTGATGGGGAAGACGCCCGGGGCGGTGAGGACGCAGAGGCGGGAGCCGACACAGCGGTCGTAGTCCCCCCGGATGCGCAGCCCGCGGGCCATCTTACCACTCCACCGGCAGCGCCTGCAGGGCCCGGGCGATGATGGTGGGGTG
>Ga0079992_132709_pt1 | contig 15654 bp, 14 predicted proteins | sample FaiFalFF_MnMetaG_3_FD_69197 | JGI IMG/M metagenome (GOLD analysis project Ga0079992, IMG submission 69197) | Freshwater microbial communities from Yellowstone National Park, Wyoming, USA - Fairy Falls B (FF_Mn_B) MetaG (SPADES assembly) (version 2) | ecosystem: Environmental > Aquatic >... | reverse complement strand
CGGGCGGTGGAAAGCCAGGTGCACCCCCGTGGGGCCGTGGCCCTGGTGGCCCGGCTGCCCCCGGCCCTGTGCTGCCCGCCTAACGCTGCCCCTGTCGTTGAGGGGCCGGAGTCTTTCCGGCTTGCCGCCGACCCCAGGTACCCGGCCCTGACCGGAGCCCGTCAGGCGGCCCTGGACCGCCTCTACCGAAGCTACCGGCCGCCGGCCCCCTACGCGGCCCTCTTCGAATCGGCAGCGCAGGGGGCGGCCGTGGGGATAGGCCAGCTTCACCGGGCCCTGGAAGCCTACCGGCCGGCCGTGGATTCCCCCGAGACTCCCCTGGGAAGCGGCCTTAAACTCTTTGCCGCCCTCATCGAGGGGGGCCTGGGGCTCAGGGTGGGTTACATTGTGCAGGGGGGCTACGATACCCACGCCGACCAGACCCGGACCCACGAGGCCCTCCTTCGGGCACTGGGGGACGCCCTGGGGGCGTTCTACGCCGACCTGGCCGCCCGAGGCCGCCTGGACCGGGTTCTGGTCTTAACGTGGTCCGAGTTCGGCCGGCGGGTCGCCGAAAACGGCTCCCGGGGCACCGACCACGGTACGGCGGCTCCCATGTTCTTGCTGGGGGGCCGGGTGAAGGGCGGCCTTCACGGCCCGCCGCCCGACCTGGGCCGGCTGGAAAACGGCAACCTCAGGTTCGAGGTTGACTTCCGTACCGTCTATGCCACCGTCCTGGAGGGCTGGCTCGGGGCTGACCCGGCGGGGGTGCTGGGCCGACGGTTCCCCACCCTGCCCCTCCTGGGTTAGGGCTGAGATTAAAAGGCCAGGGTGAAAATCCCGGTCCCGACCAGGGCGGCCGCCCAGATTACGTCGGTGTTCAGCCAGGCCCGACGCAGGATGCCGACCCCGACCCACTCGTAAACCACCAGGGCGGTGAGGCCGGCGGCGGCGAACATGGCCAGGCCGTGGACCAGGGTGAGGCCGGCGGCGGGAGCCGCCTCCGGAACCGGGTGGTGGGGGTGGGCGGTTACGGCCAGGGCGGCCGGGGCCAGCATCAGCCCGGCCCCGTGGGCCGAGGCCATCAGGAAGGACCAGAGCGCCAGGTCCCAAAACCCGGCCCGGAAGCCCACCCGGACCGGGTGACGCAGCCGCCCAAGGCGGTAGAGGCCGAAGGCCAGAAGGACCAGGCCCGCCCCGACCTTCAGGCTCCCGGGGGGCAGAATCTGCCCGGCCAGGGCCAGCAGGCCCACAATCAGCCCGGTCGCCCCCAGGTGGCCCAGGCCGATGGGCACCAGGGCGGCCGCCACCGCCGAACGGCGCTTCTCCTGGAGGCCGATGGCCAGGGCGAAGAGCCAGCCCATGGCCGGGTTGAGGCCGTGGTAGGCCCCCAGGCCCGCCGCCCAAAGCCACGGCCAGAGGCCGTTCACGGGTAGCAGAAGGAATCCGAAGAGCTGTCCCCGCCCTGGAGCCGCACCTGGTGGGGGCGGACCTGGCCGAAATCGACGAAAAAGTTCGGGTCGAGGCGCAGGTCGCCGGCCGGGTCGGCGTCGATTTTAACGAGCCAGCCCCGCAGGCCCGGGTAAAACTGGTCGTCCCAGGAGCTGTAAAGGGAGTTGGTTACGTAAACCCGCCGGCCGTCCCGGCTCACCTCCACCATCTGGGGTCCGCCGTTCAACGGCCCGCCCTTGGGGTGGGGGGCCTGGCGGCCGATGCCCCCGAGCCGGACCGCCCCCGCCAGCTTCGGGTTGAAGGGGTCGGAGACGTCGTAGCGGCGGAGCTCCCCGCTTCCCCAGCACGAGACGTAGAGAAAGCGGTCGTCCAGGGAGAGGTTAATGTCGGTGACCAGGGGCGGAACGGCCCGGAGGTCCTTGAGGATGGGCGGAAGCCTTTCAGGGTCGGCCGGCTCGGCCGGAATGTCGACGACCTTGCGAATCTGCCAGTCCTCACCTTCCCGGTACCAGAGCCAGATGGAACTCGAGAGGTCCTGGGCGTTCACCACAACCCCGACGAAGCCGTAGGCTTTCGTCGGGTCGTGGGCGGGCCTCAGCTCCAGGACCATCTGGTAGTCCGGGCCGAGGTCGACGGCCTTTAGATGCCGCCGGCTGCGCAGGTCCCAGATGTGGAGCCGGTGGCCGAAGCGGCGGTTCACCACGTCTTCCAGGCGGAGTCCCTGCTCGTAAAGGGACGGGGTGGCCCACTCGCTGGAAATCCCGATGTCGTAGCCCAGGTGCCACCAGAAGTCGTAGGCCAGGTACTGCGGACCCCGGTCCACCTCCCAGCGCCCCAGGACCGAAAAGTCGTAATGGTCCAGCAGAAGAATGCCCCCGGGCCCATCGGATTCGGCCCCGCCCAGGGCGCTGATATAGATTCCCTCGGGTCCGCAGTGGACGGTGTGGAGCCGGCTATAACCACTTCGGCCTTTTACCTCCTCGGGTTCGACGACCTTAACCAGCCGGGGGCTGGCCGGGTTCGGCTTCGTGTCGAAGACGTAAATGCGGGAGGACCGAAGGCCTGGGACGATGAGATAGCGGCGCTCCACAAAGGGGTGGGGGGCGTAGGGGCAGAGGGCCGAACTGCAGGCGTTCCAGCCGAAGTGGTGAAACTCGTCCCCGGCGTAGGGGACCTCCACCCGGCTGATAACCTGCGAATAGGTGGTCGACCTGGGGTCCAGGTCGACCACGGCCAGGCCATCGGGCTGGCCGTCGGTGCGAAGGGTGGCAACGTAGGCGAGCCCCTCCGGGGGCGCCTGCATGGCCAGCCGGGGCGACGGGTAGAAGGTGGGATCGGGCCGCAAAAGCACCATCCGAGAAACCTCCCATCCTGACAGACTGTCCTATTATACATACTGTTGATCAACAATATCAAGTATGTTCCGGTCCGGCTACGAAGACGGAGCCGCACCGGTATCCTTGGTAATAATTCCTGTAGAAATGGAGACCTGGACCGTAACGGCCGTCGAAGTTGAGCCCTGGCGGTACCGCTGGTTCGGGCGGGTGGTGGTGGGCCGGGGGGAGGTTTCCCTCCTTCTGCCCATGACCGGGGTGGTGGCCCAGTGGCTGCTGCCCGGTGACCAGGTGGAGTTGGAGCTTACTACCGAGACGGACCGGCCCGGTTTTGACGATTACCGCCTCTGGAAGCTGACCCCTGAAGGCCCCGTCCAGCTCTGGCCGGTCTTCGAACGGACGCTGGAGCTGGTGCGCCGCTCGCCCCTGGACGACCGCCCCATTTACGCCTACAGACTTCGGCTTCGGGAGGCCACCCGTGAGTCGGACTACACGGCGGTGGTCGACCTGGAACAGTACCACTATGCGGCCGAGGAGTCGATTCTGGCAAAGTGGGTCTGCCCGGAAGACGGAACGGTGCAGGCGGCCAACATTCGGCCCCTCTGCCCCCGCTGTCACCAGCCCATGCGTTTTTGGGACCTGACCGACGCCACCCGCTCCAGCCGCTTCCTCCTGGCCGAACTGCTTAACGGCCAGCCCTACGAGCCGAAATTTATCGGCTACGTCCTGGTGGACCCGCCGATCCCGGCGATGCACCGGCGTCTGCCCGACGGCACCATCCAGCGGGACATCCGCCCCCAGGTGTTTCCGCCCAACTGGTTCGAGCCGACGTACTGGCCGGAGGCCTATTACCGGGCCTGGCGGTCGGCCCAGCCCAAGGCCGACCCCGAGGAGCTCTGGGCCCGGGCCGAAGAGCAGGCCCTTAAAGAGTGCGACACCCGGGCCGCCCGCATCGCCCGGGTTGTCGTCCACCCCGACTACCGGGGCGAGGGGCTGGGTTATACCCTGGTGAACGGGGCCCTCGACTGGGTGGCCGCCCGCCGGATCCCGGAGGCCAGGCGGACAAAGGTCATTGTTGAGACGGTGGCGATGATGGCCCGCTACAATCCCTTCTTCGAGCGGGCCGGGTTTCGATATCTATGGGATACGGCCTCCGGCCGGCCCGTTCTCTACCGGGGCCTGACCCCCGAGGCTGAGGCCGTTATTGACCGGTTCCTCGAGGCCGACCCGACGGCCCGGCGGCACGGCGGCCGGCTCTACCGGCCCCGGTATCGGCCGGTCGAGCCCCTGGCTGGGCCGATCCGTCTCGAGAACGTGACCAAAGTCTACCAGAGCTGGGTCGGGCTGGAGAACCTGCCCTCGGTCCTTCAGGATGTTCTGCGGTCCTTCGGGGTTGAGCGGCGCCTGATTCAAAAGTTTGTCCTGCGAAACCTCTGGCTCCGGGTCGGGCCGGGTGAGGTCATCGCCCTGGTCGGGGCATCGGGTTCCGGCAAGACGACAGTTCTTCGCCTGCTCTGGGGCCAGGCGAGCGGGTGGCAGGGCTGGCGCTACCGTCCGGATGGGGGCCGGATCATTCTTCCCCGGAACACCCGGGCCGAAGCCTACCTGCCGGGGGAACTTGAGCCCGACTTCGGCAAGCTCTCCGTTCTGGAAGCCGTCTACCGGCGGGCGGGGGACGAGACGGTGGCAATTGAGGTCTTGAATGCCGTCGGTCTCAGCGACGCCGTACTTTTCCGGGCGACGGTGAATCAGCTTTCAACGGGCCAGCGGGAGCGGGCGAATATGGCCTACCTGCTGGCCGGCGGACCAAATCTTCTGCTCATCGACGAGTTCTGCGCCCACCTGGACCCGGCGCTGGCGCGGCGGGTTGCCCGCAAGGTCGGGGACCTGGTTCGGCGGCTGGGGATCAACCTGGTTGTTGCGACCCACCGACCCGAGGTCCTTGAGGCCCTCCGGCCCGACCACACCCTGCTGGTGGGCTACGGCGGCGTCGCCCGCCTGACCTGAGCCCCGCTCACCCAGGTGCGGGGACCCCGGGGCCGCTCCACCTCTAGGGGTTCCGGAAACTCCTCCGGCTCTTCGAGGACCCAGGCGTAAAGCTCACCGCCGCCGGCGTATTCCCGCAGCACCTCTTCGGGGGCGAGGTGCTTCTCGATGTGGACAACAAGCTCCTCGACCGAGAAGGGGCCCAGAACCTCGACCAGCCGCACAGCCCCGATGAGGCCGCGCCCGCTCACGATGCCGATGCGGCCGCGAATACGGGTCGGGTAGCGGCGGATCTCCCAGGTTTTGCGTCCACCGACGATGAGGCTCGCCCAGGGTTCCCGCACGACCAGGGAGCGGGCCGGAATCGTAACCTCTTCTCGCTCGGCCACTGGCCTCAAGTCACCTCCAGCTTGAGGGCACGTTTTGCATTTTCTTTGAGAATTTTCGGCCGGACCTCGTCCTTAATCGGCAGCTGTTCGAATTCCCGAAGCCACCGCTCCGGTGAGATAAACGGGTAATCCGAGCCGAACATAATTTTATCCTGGAGCCTGGTGTTGGCCTCCCGGATCAGGGGCTCGGGGATATATCGGGGCGCCCAGCCCGAAAAGTCGATGAAGACATTCGCCTTATGGAGGGCGACGGCGATCTGCTCCTCAACCCACGGCCAGGCCGGGTGGGCCAGGATGATGGTCAGGTCGGGGAAGTCGGCCGCTACGTCATCGTAATAAGGGATGGGGGCGCAGTATTTGAGCTTTATTCCGGCACCGCCCGGCAGGCCTGCCCCGGTTGCACCGAAGCCCGAATGGAAGAGGACCGGAACCCCCAGCTCAACGCACTTTTCGTAGAGGGGATAGAACCGGCGGTCGTTGGGCTCGAAGGCCTGGACGGCCGGGTGGAGCTTCAGGCCCCGCAGGCCGAGCTCCTTCACTCCCCGCTCCAGCTCCCGGAGGGCAAGCCGGCCCTTCCACGGGTCGACCGTAACGAAGCCGATGAACCGGTTGGGCCAGCGGCGGACGATTTCGGCGACCCAGTCGTTGCTCGGGGGTCTTTCGCCGGAGACCGTCTCGTCGTCAATGGTGAAAATGACCCCGAGCAGGTCGAGCCGCTCGTAGAGGGCGGCCATCTCCTCGACTGTAGGCGGGGCCGGTGCCCGGAAGTACCGGCGCATCTGCTCGGCCAGTTTCCCCTCCGGTACCCCGGGCTCCTGGGGGACGTGGACGTGCATATCGATGGCAAAGACCATGGGCCACAACCTCCCGCTCGTTCTATTTCAGGATGCGTCCTCCGGCTGGCCGGAGACGGTAGCGCTCCCAGACCCAGAAAAGGCGGTCGACGGCCCAGCTGAAGAGCAGGGCAACCCAGGGGGCAGCCGCCCAGTACCAGGGCACGTAGGCCCGCTTCCGGGGCCGCCGGACCAGCCCGACGATGATGGCCGCAACTTCCTCCGGCGGAATTCCTCGCTCGATTTCCGCCGGGGCTTCCGGCGAAAGGCCAGCCGAAACCCGGGCGAACTCAGTGCGGACGGGCCCCGGGTTCACAACCGAGACCCGCACGCCGGTTCCCCGGAGCTCCCGGTAAAGGCCCTCGGTGAAGGCCTGGACGAACGCCTTGGTCGCCGAATAGAGCACCGACGGGGGCACGACCAGGTCGCCGGCCACCGAGGCTACGTTGATGATGTGGCCCGAATTGCGGGCAAGCATCTCGGGCAGGACCAGCCGGGTCAGGTGGACCACGGCCTCAATGTTGACGGCCAGCATCCGGTCGGCCAGCTCCCACGGGATCTCGGCCGTGGGCCCGTAGTGGCCGAAGCCGGCGTTGTTGATGAGCACATCGATACGGCCCCAGTGGCGGCATACGGCCTCGATGAGCCATTCACGGTCCTCCGGCCGGGCAAGGTCTGCGGGAAAGGCTAACGCCTCGCCCGCTGCCCCGGCAATCTCGGCGACGAGCTGCTCAAGACGTTGCTGACGCCGGGCCGTCACGGCGACCCGGAAACCGCGGGCGGCCAGGGTCCGGGCCGTGGCCCAGCCGATGCCGCTGCTGGCGCCGGTTACCAGTGCAACCTGCCGTTCCACCGCAGGAATTATAAACCCTGGGCGCCGCCGGGGCCGGCCTTGACCTTCCAGTTAACTGGAAGGTTTAACCTGGTTCCGGGAGGAAGACGAAGATGACGGCCGCCAGCCTTCACCTCAAGCTTGGGGGAATGCACTGCTCCCTCTGTGTGACCTCCGTCGAGAGGGCCTTGCGCCGGCTGCCCGGAGTCGAACAGGTCCAGGTGAGCATCGCCCACGAGGAGGTGCTGGTCCGTTACGACCCTCAAAGGGTGACCCCGGGGGAGATCCGCCGGACCCTCGAGGCCCTGGGCTTCGCCCCCCGGGAGCCGGATGAGGCCGCCCGGCTGGCAGCCGAGGAGCAGGAATTAGCTGACGCCCGGCGCAGGGCCCTTCAGGCCGGCATTCTGCTCGTCCTGACTTCGGGCCTGATGTTGGCCGTCCACGTCTCCGGCCCAGGCCCGGCCGGGATGCTGGCCGTGGCCGCCGTCGCCCTTTACACGGCGGCTGGACCGGCCCGATTTATCATCCTCCGCAACGGCTGGCAGTCCCTCCGGCGCGGGATTCTCAACCAGGATGTGCTCGTCTCGGCCTCGGCCCTGGCCGGCCTCACCGGGGGCTTTGCCGGCCTTCTAGGGACCGATTTCCCGGCCGGGGAGTTTTTCGGGGCGGCCGTCTTTGTCCTGGCCTTTCACCTGATGGGGGGCTACGCCTCGGTGGCCGTTCACGTCCGGGCATCCCAGTCGGTGCGCCGGCTCCTCGCCCTGCTTCCCCCAACCGCCCGGCGGCTCACACCCGAGGGGGCCGAGGAGGAGGTCCCCGTGGACTGGCTGCGACCGGGGGACCGGGTGCGGGTTCGGCCAGGGGAGCGGATACCGGTGGACGGGCGGGTCGTCGAGGGAACGCTGACGGCCGATGAGAGCCTGGTAACCGGCGAGCCGTGGCCGGTAGACAGGTTGCCGGGCGATGAGGTTATCGGCGGCTCCTTTAACCTGGCCGGGGCGGGGGTCGTGGAGGTTACCCGGGTTGGGGAGGGTACCTTCCTCCGCACCGTGGCCCGGCAGGTGGCCGAGGCCCGGGCGCTGAAGCCGGGGATTCTCCGGCTCGTGGACCGGGTTCTGGTGGTCTACGTACCCCTGGTCTTCGGGCTTGCAGCCTTCGGCTTTAGCTTCTGGTCGGCCGGGGCCGTGCTCCTCTGGGGCCAGCCGGACCTCCGCCGGGCCGCCCTCGCCGCCCTGAGCATTCTGATCATGGGCTACCCCTGCGCCCTGGGCATGGCCACCCCCCTGGCCGTCATCCGGGCCAGCGGGGAGGCCGCCGCCCGGGGCATTCTCTTTCGGTCGCCGGAGGCCTTTCACGTCTTCCGGGCGGTTAATGTCATCGTCTTCGATAAGACCGGAACTTTGACCCTCGGAAAGCCGGCGGTGGCGGCGGTGCGCCCGGTGTCCGGCTGGGCGGCGGAAGAGCTTTTGCGGTTGGCCGCCGGGGCGGAGCTTCCCTCGGAGCACCCCCTGGGGCGGGCCGTCGTCGATGCCGCCCGGGCCCGGGGGCTGGACATCCCCGCCCCGGCGGCGTTTTCGGCCGAGCCGGGCCTTGGGGTGCGGGCAATGGTCGGGGGCCGCCGGGTCCTGGTGGGCAGCCCCCGGTTGCTGAGCCGGGATGGGGTGGCCGCCGACCTCCTTCGGCCCCTCATAGCGGAGGTTGAGGCCCGGGGCGGGACGGCCGTCCTGGTGGCCGTGGATGGGCTCCCGGCCGGGGTTATCGGGCTGGGGGATAGAATGAGGGCGGACGCCCCGGAAGCGGTCCGGGCCCTGAAAGACCGGGGGATTACCCCGATGCTCTTTACCGGCGACGGCGAGCAGGCGGCCCGGACCGTTGCCCAAGCCGTCGGGGTCGAACACTTGCGGGCGAGGCTCCTCCCGGGGGAGAAGGCCGCGGCCGTCCGGGAGCTTCAGGAGGCCGGCCGGCGGGTGGCCTTCGTCGGGGACGGCATAAACGACGCCCCGGCCCTGATGCAGGCGGACGTGGGTATCGCCCTGGGGACCGGCGCCGATATCACCCTGGAGGCCGCCGACGTGGTCATCGTCAGCGACCGGCTGGGGCGGGTCGTCGAGGCCCTGGAACTGGCCGCCCGCAGTTACGGCCTCACCCTGCGCAATGTGGCCCTCGCCCTGGCCTTTAACGGCGCCGGCCTCCTGGCCGCCCTGACCGGCCGCGTAACCCCCATCTGGGCCATGGGCGCGATGGCCGCGAGCGTGAGCTTGGTGGTGTTAAGCTCCCTGCTGGCCCGGCTCCTCCCCGAAAGGGCGGCCGGAGGGGTGCGGGAGCTGACGCTTGAGGTCCCGGATATCCAGTGCGGGGTCTGCCTGGGGCGCATCCGCCGGGCCGTGGGACGGCTGGGCGGGGTGGAGGGGATAACGGGCGACCCTGAGCTGAAGGTGGTGCGGGTAACTTACCGGGAAGGGGCCGTGGACCCGGAAGCCATCCGGGCGGCCGTTAAGGCGTCGGGCTTTAAAGTCGGCTGAGGGCCTATAATCCTGGGGAAGCCATGGGTTACGGCCTTACCATCGGCAAACTGGCGGCCATAGTCGGGGTTAACCCCCGGACGATTCGGTACTACGAGGCCGTCGGCCTTCTGCCCCCGCCCAGGCGCAGCCCGTCGGGCTACCGGCTCTACGGCCCCGACGACGCCGCCCGGCTCAGGTTTATCCGCCGGGCCCGGGCCGCGGGCCTGAGCCTGGCCGAGGTCCGGCAGGTGCTGGAGCTCCGGCAGGCCGGGAAGGAGCCGTGCGACCACGTCCTGGGCCTGCTGGACGCCAAGCTGGCCGCCGTCGACCGCCAGATCCGGGAGCTTCGGGCCTTGCGGCGCCGGCTTCGGGCCCTCCGCCGCCGTGGGGCAAGGGCTCGCCGGTCGGGGTGCGTCTGCGGCATCATCGAAGGGTAGGGGCGGGGCCCCAGGCTGGGGCTAAAATTGGCCGGGCAGGATAACCACCTTCAGGGAGTCGGCGGCCCGGCGGACCAGGCCCAGGCCTTCGGCCACCCGCTCCAGGGGCAGGCGGTGGGTGATAAGCCGGCCGGCGGGAATCCGGCCGGCGGCAATGAGGCCCAGAGCCGGCCCGGTCTCCAGGGGCGTTGCTGAGTAGGAGGCGACCAGGGTGATTTCGTCGAAGAAGAGCCGGTGGGGGCGGACCGGCAGTTCGACTTCCGGCGCTGTCGGCGCATAAAGCAGAATCGTTCCGCCCGGTTCGACCAGCTCGAAGGCAAGCTTCAACCCGGCCGGACTGCCGGTGGCGACGATGACCAGGTCGGCCCCCCGGCCGCCATTTGCGGCCCGAAGGGCGTCGGCGGCTGCCTCGGGGGGGAAGGCCCCGGCCGCCCCGGCCCCGACGGCGGCCCGGCGCCGGAATTCCGCGGGGTCGACCCCGAAGACCCGGCCCACCGGGTAGAGCCCGCCGGCCATGATGAGCAGCAGACCCGACACGCCGCAGCCGACAACAGCCGCCGTATCGTCAGGGAAAACCCGGAGCCTTTCCCAGGCCCGGAGGGCACAGGCCAGGGGCTCGACGAGGGTTGCCTCTTCGTAAGAAAGCTCTTCGGGAAGCTTCCAGACGTCCTTCGCCACGTTGGGGGCCGGCACCCGAATATATTCGGCAAAGCCGCCCGGCTCAATGCGGGTCCGGTGGAACTCAGCGCAGAGGGTGTGGCGGCCCCGGCGGCAGTGGTGACAGACAAAGCAAGGAACGTGGTGGTGGACGAATACCCGGTCGCCCGGCCGGAATTTTTCTACCCCGGGCCCGACCGTGACGACTTCCCCGGCCGGCTCGTGGCCGGGCACCAGGGGCGCCCGGGGGGCCAGGTACCAGTCCATCACGTCGCTGCCGCAGATGCCGCAGGCCCGGACCCGGACGACGATCTCGCCGGGGCCCGGCGCCGGCACGGGCATTTCCTCCACCCGGATGTCCTCGGGTCCGTAGTAGCGGGCGACCCGCATTGTTCCGGGCAGGCTCATCTCATTCCGCCCACGGGTTCACCGCGTACTTCAGGCCCCGCCGGGCGGCCATGAGCTCAAGGGCTTCGGTGAGCCGCCGGAGGGGGACTTCTCCGGAGATAAAAATTTCCGGGGGAATCGCCCCGCTGGCGATAAGGCCGAGGGCCTGCCGAACGTGGGTGGGATGGTGGTGGAAGGCCCCCCGCAGGGCGAGCTCCTTGTAGTGGACCCGGCCGGTGTCGAAGCAGGCCCGGGTCCCAGGCGGACACCCGCCGAAGAAAACCACCAGACCGCCCGGCCGGACAAGTTGCACCGCCTCTTCCCAGGCTTCCGGCCGCCCCACGGCTTCAAAGACCACGTCGGGTCCTTCACCGAAGGCCTGGGAGCCCAAGTCGGCCGAACTAAGGGTGAAGTCGGTCCCGAGCCGGCGGGCGACGGCCAGCCGCTCCGGGTGCCAGTCGACAACCCCCACCCGGGCGCCCCGGAGCCTGGCGACCCGGGCTAGCATCAGCCCCAGGGCCCCGCCCCCCAGGACGAGGACCCCTGTCCCCGCTCCGACTCCGGCCAGGTCAACGGCCCGGAGGGCGCAGGCCAGGGGCTCAACCAGGGCGGCGTGGGCCGCGGGCAGACCGGCTGGGATGGGGTAGAGGTTGAGTTCAACGACCCGGGCCGGAACGCGGGCATACTGGGCGAAGGCGCCGAAGAAAAAGACTATGTCGGTGCAGAGGCTGAACCGGGCCTGCCGGCAGTAGCCGCACCGCCCGCAGGGGGCCGAGTTGCCCAGGGTGACCCGCTGGCCGACGGCCACGCTCTCAACGCCTTCCCCGACAGCGGCAACTACCCCGGCAACTTCGTGGCCGAAGGGCGACGGCAGCGGTCCCAGGGCCGGGTGGCTTCCCTGGCGGAAGATTTTAAGGTCGGTAGTGCAGGTCAGGGCCCGCTCGACCCTAAGCACCACCTCGCCAGGTCCCGGCTTGGGACAGGGCAGGTCCTCCAGCCTGAGGTCGCCGGGACCGTGCAGTCTGGCGGCAAGCATGGGGAAGCGGGGCGGTGAACCAGCCTATCCGCCGCTCAGGAAGCCCTGGACGCCCGTGAGCCCAAGAAGCAACTTCACCTCATCGCTGGCGTGAATCCGGGGGTCCCAGGGCGGGTCAAAGGTGATATTGATTTTGACGTCGGTGATCTCGGGCAGGTCAAGGACCATCAGCTTGCACTGCTCGATGAGGGCCGGGCCGTAGGGACAGAAGGGGGTCGTCAGGGTCATCGTTATCTCGGCTACCCCGTCGTTCACCTGGATGTCATAGACCAGGCCGAGCTCGACGACGTTGAACCCGATCTCCGGGTCGTATACCTGGGAAAGCTGCGCCCGGATGGCTTCAATGAGCTGTTCTCTGGTAGGCTCCCCCATGGACATTTCCTCCGGTCGGCATTACTCCGTTACGACCTTGACCTCGCCCCGAACGACCCCGGCCCGGTAGCTGGCCAGGGCATCTTTCAAAGTGTTCCAACTCAGAATGGCGCACTTAATGCGCACCGGGAACTTTCTGACCCCCTGCAGGGCCTCCAGGTCGCCCAGGTCGGGCCCGGGCTCCCTTTCGCCCAGAAGCATGCCCCTGACCTCGTCGGCCAGGGCCTCGGCTTCGGCTACCGTCCGGTTTTTAACCGCCTCGGTGAGCATCGAGGCCGAAGACTGGCTGATAGAACAGCCCCGGCCCTCAAACCGGATGTCGACAATGCGGCCGTCCGCAATTTTTATATAGATGTCGACCTCGTCGCCGCAGAGGGGGTTATAGGCCCCGGCGGTGGCACTCGGGTCGTCAATCCGGCCCCGGTTCCGGGGGTTCTTATAGTGGTCCAGGATTATCTCCCGGTAGAGCTCGTCAAGAGACATGGCTGAAAATCTCTTTCACCCGGGCCAGCGCCTCGATGAAGGCGTCGACCTCAGCTTTCGTGTTGTAGATATAGAAGCTGGCCCGGGCCGTGGCCACAACCCCGAGCCGCCGCATCAGCGGCTTGGCGCAGTGGTGCCCGGCCCGAATGGCCACCCCTTCTGAGTCTAGCACGGTTCCGACATCGTGGGGGTGAACGCCCGGGTAATTGAACGAGATGATTCCGCCCTGAACTTCCGGGTCCTTCGGCCCGTAGACTTCCAGGCCCTCAATTTCGGCCACCCGCTTGAGGGCATAGGCTAAAAGCTCCTTTTCATGGGCGCGGACGTTCGCCATCCCGAGGCCCTGCAGGTAGTCGACGGCCACCCCGAAGGCGACGGCATCGGCAATATTCGGGGTTCCGGCCTCGAACTTCCAGGGCACCTCGTTCCATTCGGAGTAGGTCAGGTGGACATCCCGGATCATGCTGCCGCCGCCCATGAAGGGCCCCATTCGTTCGAGAAGCTCAAGCTTGCCGTAAAGGGCCCCGATACCGGTCGGCCCGCACATCTTGTGGCCCGAGAACGCCAGAAAGTCAGCATCCAGGTCCTGGACGTCAAGGGGCAGGTGGGGGGCCGCCTGGGCGGCATCCACGACCACCACTGCCCCCACGTCGTGGGCAGCCCGGGCAATCTCCTTAACGGGGACAATGGTCCCCAGTACATTGGACATAAGGGTCACGGCAACGAGCCGCGTCCGCCGCGTGAGCAATCTGTCAAGCTCAGAGAGGTCAAGGCGGTGGTCCTCGGTAATGTCGAGGAATTTCAGCTGGGCGCCGGTCTCCCGGGCGACGAGCTGCCAAGGGACCAGGTTGCTGTGGTGCTCCATGACCGAGAGGAGAATCTCATCTTCGGCCTTAAGCTCGCGGCGGGCGTAGGCATAGGCGACCAGGTTTATCGCCTCGGTGGTGTTGCGGACGAAGACCACCGACCGGGGGTCAGGGGCGTTGATAAACCGTGCAACCTTTGCCCGGGCCGCCTCGTAGGCATCGGTAGCCTCTTCGGCCAGGGTGTGAACCCCCCGGTGGACGTTGGCGTTGTAATGCTCATAGTAGTGTTTCAGGGCCTCGATGACCGCCCGCGGCTTCTGGGAAGTCGCGGCATTGTCCAGGTATATCAGTCGCTTCCCGTTCCGGACCGTCCGCCCCAGAATGGGAAAATCCCGGCGGATCGCCTCGACGTCCAGCATCTTTAACCTCCCCCGGGCGACCACCGCCCGGTTCACGCCGGCGCAACGTAAATTTCTCCGTTCTCCACCGCGACCGGGTAAGTCTTGACGGGGACCACCGCCGGCAGGGCCAGGACCCGGCCCGTCCGGATGTCGAACCGCGACCCGTGCAGGGGACATTCAATGGCCCCGTCGATGATTTCCCCCTCGGAAAGGAACGCTTCCTCGTGGGTGCAGATGTCACTAATAGCGTAAAACTCTCCGTCCAGGTTGACAACCGCAACCCGGTCGAAATCCAGTTCAAAAGCCTTGACCGTGCCGGGCGGGATCTCCTCCACCCGGGCGACCCTGACAAAGTTCGAGCCCGCGCTCAACGCCCTTCACCTCCGTAAACCAGCTTTTCCCGGATGAAGCCGGTGATCCTGGTCCGAACCTGTTCCAGGGGGATGCGGGCCAGCAGGGGCTCAAAGAAGCCCTCGATAATCATGGCGGTGGCCTCGGCCCGGCTCAGGCCCCGGCTCATCAGGTAGAAGAGCTGGTCCTCGTCCACCTTGCCCGTGGTAGAGCCGTGGGTGCACCGGACATCATTGGCCTCGATCTCCAGCATCGGGATCGAATCCGCCCGGGCCCGGCCCCCGAGAATCAGGTTCCGGTTCGCCTGGTAGGCGTCCGACTGCTGGGCACTGCGCAGGACCTGGATAAGGCCCATGTAGAGGGCATGGGCCCGGTCCCGGAGGGCCCCCTTGTAAAGCAGGTCACTTACGGTGTGGCGGGCCAGGTGCCGCTGGAGGGTGTGGAAGGCCAGGTGCTGCCGGTCGGCCCCCAGGTAGAGGCCAAGCATCTCGCTCTCGGCCCCGACCCCCTCCAGGTAGCACTCAATTTCGCTCCGGGCGAGGCGGCTTCCGACGCCGATGACCAGGGAGTTGACCCTGGCATCCCGGTCCAGGCGCATTCGCTCGGTGCCGAAGTGCCAGACAGTCGGGCCCCAGTTCTGAATGGTGACGTACCGGAGCTGGGCCGCCTCCTGCAGGAAGAACTCGTGGGCGGAAGCGCTGAATCCCCCGGCCTCGAAGCTGGGCGACGTAAACTCCTCCAGGTAAGTTACCTGGGCGCCCCGGCCCAGGATCACCAGTGTGTGGGGGAAGGCGCCGACCTCCGGCCGGGTCAGCCAGCAAACGCTCCGGAGGGGAATTTCAACCGCAACCCCGTCCGGAACAAACAGGAAGGAGCCGCCGGACCAGAAAGCGCTGTGCAGGGCGATAAATTTGCGCTCATCTGGCCGGATATTCCGGGTCAGCAGGTAGTCCCGGATCAGGTCCGGGTAGTCCCGGACCGCCCGGTCGAGACTGCAGAAGATGACGCCCTGCTTTTCCAGCTCCGGGGCAAGGGTCTCGTAAACCGACTCCGAGTCGACCTGAACCAGGAGGCCGGCTTCGGCCCTGGGCTCGGCCCGCAGCTCGGCCGGGAGCCGGTTCAGGTCCGACGCCGGACCCGAACCCTCGGCGAAGGGGATCACCCCCGAAAGATCCAGGCCGCTGAGGTCGGTTCGCCGCCACTCCTCCTCTTTTGAGGGCATTGGCAGGCGCTCCCAGGCCGCCCAGGCCCGGAGGCGCCGCTCCCGGAGCCACTCCGGCTCGTTCTTCAGCCAGGAAAGCTCTTCGACAGCCTCGCGTGAGAGCGATTCGAGTTTCCGGGATGCCGGTTGCATCTTTTCTCCCCAGAATTCAACGGTCTCACAGGTGGCGGGGCGGGCGCTGGGGCCCGCCCCC
>Ga0079992_129937_pt1 | contig 15662 bp, 19 predicted proteins | sample FaiFalFF_MnMetaG_3_FD_69197 | JGI IMG/M metagenome (GOLD analysis project Ga0079992, IMG submission 69197) | Freshwater microbial communities from Yellowstone National Park, Wyoming, USA - Fairy Falls B (FF_Mn_B) MetaG (SPADES assembly) (version 2) | ecosystem: Environmental > Aquatic >... | reverse complement strand
CGATGCCACAGGGCTAAAAACCCTGTGGATCAAGAAGCAAAACAATCCAAAACAAATTAATATCAATGACAATCAATAACCATCGAGGGACAAGCGGCAGGTTATACTTGGCCATGGCCTCTAATAGTTCTCGAGAATCAGGATAGTCCTGAAGTACAGCTATGCCTAGCGCCTCTATGAGTTTAACAAATCTCTCAAGCTCGGTGAGTGCGAAGCCCACATCGTTTGATCTAATATAGGAACGTAGCTTAGCTATCCTCCTTATCCCAAGCCTCTTCCCTGCGAGTCTCCGTATGATAACAAACATTACTTCATTGAGGACTCCCGTGGAGGTTACGAGGTCATGGTACTGTTTAAGTATTTTGGCAGCCTGCTCCGTGTACTTGCTCTTGAACATGTAGTAGTAGAACATATTTGCATCAATGAATTTCATTGATGAAAACTCCCTCCACTAAGACTTTGTTAAAGCTTTTCTAGCTCCGCCTCCTCGATGAGCTCCTCCAGTTCCTCCTCACTTATATCCCCCATAAACCCTTTATACTCCTCGATAATCCTCTCCCGCTCTCCAAGCCTCTCTATCTTAACTAGAACCTCCTCCCCCTCCCTCAAGCCAATGTCTTCTAAGGGCCTCAGCACCCCATTCTCATACCTAGCCCTTACAACCCTAGACAATCCTGTTCAGTCCCCACATAATCACTTTGTTTTAGCTCTCATAAATCTCATGGCACCCCTAAGAGTGTCCTCTGCATCACCCTATGGGATATAAATAAGTTAAAATAGTGTTCCAAACCTCTATCTCCGACTGGGATAAAGACTTTTAAGGGGGTTCGGGTTTCATTTGGCTTGGTGTTTACCCCAAGCACTCTTCCCTTGGTCTCATCGCATCGGGCAGGGCTTTCATCGTCTCGCCACATCTATGGGATCATTCCAGAAGATCCCAGGATGATCAAGATCAAAAGATACTACGCGGATCAGATGATCTATATAGAATTGAAAGCCTTGCATCGAAGCTAGGGATACCCCTTGAAAGGCTCCGATGATCTACTATAGAATTGAAAGGGGAGGGGTCATAGGTATAAATTCGGATAGAGGGTTAAGGAGTTTCTAGCCAGCTGAGTAGGAAGAGATCAGTTATTTCAGAGTTTTTTAGAGTAGAGGTTTAAATGTTCCACTTTTATATATCGCTACTAGTTATTATTTCTTGGTGTCTACTTGAATAAGCTTGTCGAGAAAGCTTTGAAGGGAGAGGTGCTTCTCGGGACATGGATCACTATTAACAGTCCTGAGGTTTCCGAGGCTATATCAACGCTATCCATAGATTGGGTTGTGATCGATATGGAGCATGCACCCCTAGATATATATGATGTGGAGCTCCTTCTAATGGGGCTTAAAGGAAGCAATGTGGTTGGTATTGTGAGGGTTCCATGGAACGATCCTGTGCATATTAAGAGGGTTCTAGATGTAGGGGCTCAGGGCGTCCTAGCCCCTTGGATCAATACATATGAGGAGGCACAGGCTCTCGAGAGGGCTGTTATATATCCTCCCAAGGGGATAAGGGGTGTTGGGCCTAGGAGGGCGACTATGTATGGATCTATCCCCAAGACTGAATATTATAAAAGATATCTAGAGGATCTCGTTGTACTGGCGCAGATAGAGACGTCAAACGCTGTGGAGAATCTAGAGAAGATATTAGAGGTTAAGACGCTAACAGGAATCTTCGTAGGCCCCAGCGACCTCTCAGCATCCCTAGGAGTCTTCGGCGAGATGGATAGCCCCGTATTGGTCGGGACCCTTGAGAAGATAGCTAGAACTGCGAGAACAAAGCTTATTAGGGGTATTATGGCCTACACGCCTGAGGAGGCTGCTAGGGCTATCAAGATGGGTTATAACATGATATCCCTATCATCTGATATGTCAAATATGCTGAGAGGGCTAAGAACATTTATGCGTGATATTGAGAAACTCATTAAGTAGCCTAGATACAGGTGGAATAGATCTAATATTTTTTGATATTTAGCGATATTAGCTATGAATCTCCAGGATCTCTGGAGTGTCCTTAGTTGTCTATAGAAGATAGGTTTAGAGATGTTATGAGGATACCCTTCGAGGATCTGTGGCGCACCTGGCTCCATAGCTCTTTCAGGATCTGACATCGATTCCAAGGGCTCTTACTCGATATAGATATTTTTGGCTAGATCCTCTGCCTCATAGGAATCCTCAGCGACTGTAGCAGCAACAGGTTGGTCAACGAGGCTAGCAATGCCCTTAGCTTGTGGGCATTGAGGCTAGCTTAGCATAGCTGGAGGTCTCAGGCTCAACCCTTAACCTTAGCTTCTCAACAATATCCCTCCAGGCTATCAGGGGAAGAGGTCTCCTACCGATAACCTCTATATTACGATATTACAACTTGAAAGCCTCGCCCTTCAGGGCGGGGATGGCTAATTCTTATAAGCTTCCTAAGGTTTTGATCATTTTTGGAGGGGGCTCTATGCCTGCGGGTGATGAGGGGGTGCTAACCCTTTCGACAGGCATGAGGGTTAGTCCCGAGCCTGCTGGCATAGAGCTCCTCAGAAGATATAATGTGGCCCTTAACTATGCTATAAACAAGATCCTAAGCCTTGGTTTGAGGAGCGTTGGGAGTGTTCATAATGCTCTATATAGAGAACTCAGAGAATGGTTTGGGCTTCCATCAAGGGTTGCTGTTGACTGCTATAGGGATGCCCTTGCAAATGCCAAGGATGGAGGAACAATCCTAGGAGGGGTAGGAGACCAAGGGTTAAGAAGCTATCTATGCTTCTGCACCAAGGCTTGGGATACAGGATTAAAGAAGGCTACGTAGAGATCATAGGAGGGATCAGGCTAAAGATCATTGGCTGGGACAGGAGATATGATGAATACGAGAATGGGGAGGCAAGGCTAGTCTATCGAGGTGGAGAGATGGTTCTTTGGATCTCCAAGAGGATCCCCAAGCCACAACCTTACAAGCCTAGAGATGTTATAGCCATAGATATCAATGAGAGGAAGATAGTCTATGGAGATAGCGAGATAAACAAGGATATAGACACAGCTATTGATAGAGCCTATAAATGGAAGGTCTTGGCAGAGAGCCTCCAGAGGAAATACTCATCACCTAGATACCCGGCTTGGAGGAGAAGAGGCATACTAAATAGGATCAGATCATATCATAGGAAGGCTAGGAACATTCTTGAGGACTGGGCTAGGAAGGCACCGCTGAAGATCGTGAGGCTAGCACTCAAGCTTCAACACGCTGTTGCTAGAGAAGATCTAACTGGGCTGATAAATTTTCTGAGAAAGATCAAGAACAAGGATCATAGAACAAAGCTAATCATAATGGGATATTCAAGGCTTGAGAAGTGGATAGACTGGCAGGCAGAGAAACAAGGGGTTCCACTAGCCATAGTAAACCCGAATGGGACATCATCGGAATGCCCAAAATGCGATTCAAAGCTGGCTGAGAGCGGATATAGAAGATTAAAATGCCCTAGATGCGGCTTCGAAGCAGATAGAGACGTCATAAGGAAGCTGAACATTAGGAAGAGGGCTTTGAAGATCCTGAGGATCAAAGCAGATCTCGGGGGGCTCTGACCACACTCACCTCCCAGATGACAGATGCAAGCCCGAATAGATGGGGAACCAATGAACCGCCCAAAGGAAACCATCGCCTTTTAGGGCAGGGAGGAGGTCAGCTAAGCCTTCTACCAGCTTTATTAAGTTTTCCGTTATGAAATTTAATTCTGAGAAGTATAATAGTGGTTAGGGCTTGTTATGAGGAGAATCGGTCCTGGAGAAAAGGCGCCAGAGCTTGTTAATGTTGTGATTGAGATACCAGCATACTCCTCGGTTAAATATGAATATGATGAGGAGGCAGATGTTATAAAGGTTGATAGGGTTCTATATACATCTATGGTATATCCCTTCAACTACGGCTTTATACCGGGCACTATGGAAGAGGATGGAGATCCGGTTGATGTTCTAGTTATCAGCGATCACTCCTTCATACCAGGTTCTGTTGTTGAAGTTCGCCCAATAGCGCTTTTAGAGATGGAGGATGAGGAGGGTATAGATTCTAAGGTGGTGGCTGTTCCCAAGGATAAGGTTGAGCCTAGATATTCAAATATAAAGGATCTTAAGGATCTCCCAGAGATAATTAGAAAAAAGATCGAGCATTTCTTCGAGCACTATAAGGAGCTCGAGCCGGGCAAGTGGGTTAAGATTAGAGGTTGGAAGAGTGCTGAAGACGCTAAGAAGAAGATCGCTGAAGCAGTTAAAAGGGCTTCTGATAGACAGCTGTAGGTGTTGATCTATAGTAAAGATTCCTCCTCAGCTCTGCATAAGATGTAGGGGCTCTAAATATCTCTGTGGGCTAGCATACTGCCCTATAATAGTTGAAACGATCGCAGATATAAGGGTAAAACGAGCCGAGCGTGAAGAGCTAGAGGGTTCCTCACCGCCAAGTGTATTCATAGGTAGGGAAGGCTATCCCCTTGTAAGGGTATACCCAGCATCCCCCCCTATCAAGGGCGATACCTCCCACTATGAGGATCCTTCGAAATGGATTTATATGGATCTCGAAGAATTCCTCGCAATGAGACTCTCACTTATAAGAGGCTACAAAGTATTTAAGGTATACGATGCTAATAACCCCACTAGAGAGTTAGAGGAAATAGCGATCCTCTCTATGAGCCCCTCACCATTAGATGTTGAAATGTTTTTTGAGAAGAAGCCGAGAGGAGATGTTGTTCTAAGCGAGATCTCCCCTCCAATGGGCCCCTCAGCACCGCTTAGAAGGATAAGCATCGCCTCCTCAAAGCCCTTGGAAAGGATTGTTGAGAAGGTATATGGTGATAGAGATCTAAGGGCTAGCGAAGCAATAGCTATTCTATATAGAGGAGGTATAGATGTACACAGAATCTCTAGGATCCTAAGCATAGGGGCTATCGGTAGGAAGAGAAAGCTTGTTCCAACTAGATGGGCCATAACAGCTGTTGATAAGATAGTCTCCGACGCTCTGTTAAAAAGGGTTAAAGAATATAAGCTACTGGATAGGGTTCTCCTATTCAGAAGATATGTTGATAGAAACCTTTTCATATCCATAATGATACCCCATACATGGGCATTCGAGTGGGGAGAAGCATGGTATCCAGGAACCACCTGGAATATGTGGGGATTCGAGCCATGGGTCGAGGTTGACTACGAGGGATACCATGGTAGGAGAGACTATCCAGGGATTGGAGGGTGTTACTATGCATCAAGGCTAGCAACCCTCGAAGCTCTAAGCCATATGAGGAGACAGGCCGCGGTTATAACTTGGAGGGAGATATATGAGGGGTTTAATCTGCCTGTTGGCGTTTGGTATGTTAGGGAGAATATGAGGGCCATGTATAGGTCTAAGCCTGAGGAATTCAGCGATTTGGGTGAAGCATTGAAGAGAGTTAGAGCGATCATGAGAACACCTATAAATATGTTTTTAGCTAGATCTGGCGTCTATGCTTTACTCTCTTCAAAGAGGCTATCGAGCTATATTGGTGGCTAAAATTGATGCCAAAGAAGATCATAGAGATAAAGGTGTCTAAAGCCCTATACAAATCGAAGCTCCCAGATCTAGACTATAGCATAAACCCCTACCAAGGGTGCACCTTCGGATGTATCTACTGCTATGCAAGAGACTTTACAGGTATACAGGAGGCTGCAGTGAACTGGGGAGAGGTTGTCGCTGTTAAGGTGAACTTTGTTGAAACGCTTAAGAAAGAGATCCTGAGGGGGGCTAGGAAGGGTGTTGTGGGTGTCTCAACAATAACGGATCCATATATGCCTATAGAGGCCAAGTACCAGCTTACAAGAGGATCTATCGAGCTTCTCCTAAAATATAGATTTAGAGTATCTATACAAACAAAGTCTCCTCTGGTTTTGAGGGACTACTATTTGCTAAGACATTTCAGAGAGATCGTAGATGTTGGCATGACAATAACAACTATGGACCCCTCCCTAGCCAAGGTGATAGAGCCAGGGGCTCCTCACCCGCTGGCAAGGGCCAGGGCTCTTGAGAAACTCTCCAAGGCATGGATCTACACATGGATATTCCTTGGACCCATAATACCTGGTCTCAACGATAGTGAGGAGCATCTAGAACCAGTTATAGAGGCTGCTAGTGCGAGTGACAGCCTAGTTGTTTTTGACATGTTTAACATCTATGACATGGCTTGGAATACCATGAAAGAGAGACTTGATAAGAGCGAGATTACGAAGATCTATAAAACTGTTAAATATGGCAGCGAGGGCTATTGGTCCAAGATAAGAAGAAGGGTGTTCAAGATATGCTCGAAGCATAGTGTTACATGTATTGATTATCAATGGTACGATCCATGGGATAAGAGGAGCAACTGGGCTAACTGGAGGAAAGCTTGGTATAAAGATAAGAAGAGAAGATCTATAGAATTTAACTTCCTAGATAACTGGACAACTGGCTAACCTAAACTAGTGAATATATCTCTAGAAATTTTGTTAACCTCGAACCTGCTAGAGCTCCATCGCCGAGGGATCAAGCTTTGGCCAATAATAGATCATACTCCATCTAGATAGCAAGGACAATCAAAGGCTATAAGGCATTCCTATTACAACTGAAAGCCTCGCCCTTCAGGGCAGGGATGGTTTTAATAGCTTCCAGGTGTTTGTTTTAGAAAGGCTCTATGGCCTCTGGCGGGAGGGTTTGCTAACCATCTCAATTGGAATGAGGGTTAGTCCCGAGCCAGGGGCTATAGAGCTTCTCAGGAGATACAATGTTGTTCTCAACTATGCTATAAACAAGATTCTGAGACTTAATTTGAGGAGCTTTAGGAGGATTCATAATGTTCTATATAGAGAACTCAAAGAATGGTTTGGACTTCCATCCAGGACTGCTGTTGACTGTTATAGGGATGCCCTTGCAAATGCAAGGTCTTGGAGGAATAATCCTAGGAAAGGGAGGAGACTAAGGGTTAGGAAGCTGAGTATGTGGCTGTATCCAGGGCAGAGCTACTGGATCAGAGACGGCTACGTAGAGATCATAGGAGGGATAAGGCTTAAGATCATCGGCTGGGACAGGGGATATGATGGCTATGAGAATGGGGAGGCTAGTCTATAGAGGTGATAGGATGATTCTGTGGTATCAAAGAAGATGCCTAAGCTAAAGCCTTACCAGCCTAGGGATGTTATAGCTGTTGATGTTAATGAGAGGAAGATCGTATATGGAGATGATAAGATAATCAAGGAGAGGGACACCGAGATCGATGAAGCCCATAGATGGAAGAAGCTTGCCGAGGATCTCCAGAAGAAATACTCATCAACTAAATATCTAGCATGGAGGAGGCGAAAAGCTATATTAAATAGAATAAGATCCTATCATAGGAAGGCTAGGGATATCCTGGAGGACTGGGCTAGGAAAACATCTCTTGAGATCGTGAGATTTGCTAAGAAGCTTGGATATGGAGTTGCTAGGGAGGATCTAACTGGATTGATAAACACACTGAGAAGGATCAAGAGCAAGGATCATAGAACAAAGCTCATAATAATAGGCTATGCTAGGCTTGAGAGATGGATAGACTGGCAAGCAGAGAAACACGGGGTTCCACTAGCAATAGTAGATCCCAGGGGGACATCCTCAGAATGCCCACAATGCGGCTCCAAGGACTTTGAGGAGGCTGGCTATAGAAGGCTTAGATGTCCCAGATGCGGATTCGAAGCAGATAGGGACGTCATAAGGAAGCTGAACATTAGGAAGAGGGCTTTGAAAATCCTAGGGATATCAGGGGGATCTCTGACCACCCCTACTGCCCCCCAGATGACAGATGTAAACCCGAATAGATGGGGGAACCAATGAACCACCAGTAAAAGGGTGGGAAGGAGGTTAGAATTACGTAGTGTGAAAATCCCAACTATTATTAGATCTTTATTTTTAGTATAAAGTATTCTACAAATAATGTTATCTAGGTGGAGGGGGATGTATAGGCTTGACTACAGAGAGCTCGGTCTTGTAGTGGGTCTCGAGATACACCAGCAGCTGGATACAGAGTCTAAGCTCTTTTGCAGCTGTCCTACAAAGATTGTTGAGAATCTAGAGGGATCCCCTGTTATTGTTAGAAGACTCAGGGCTAGTAGGAGCGAGCTGGGAGATATAGATCCTGCTGCTCTTTTTGAGTATCAGAGGGGGAGAATGTTTAAATATATAGCTCCTAGAGAGGTTACATGTCTTGTGGAGCTGGACGAAGAGCCCCCCCATATGATAAATAGGGAGGCTGTTGTAATAGCCCTAGCTATAGCGAAGGCTCTTCATGCCAAACCGGTTGATGAGATCCATGTTATGAGGAAGATCGTTGTCGATGGATCCAATACTAGCGGGTTCCAAAGAACAGCCGTAATAGCTCTTGGAGGGTATGTAGAGGATGAAGATGGCTTAGTCAGAATACAGAGCATAACTCTTGAGGAGGACTCCGCTAGAAAGATAGGGGAAGAGGACGGAACTATCATATACTCCCTAGATAGACTAGGAATACCCCTCGTTGAGATATCTACAGGACCTGATATACACAGTCCTGAACAAGCGGAAAGGGTTGCATATAAGATAGGTCTTCTTCTAAGGCTTACCGGGAAGGTCAAAAGAGGGCTTGGAACCATAAGACAGGATCTCAATATATCTATAAGGGGAGGGGCCAAGATTGAGATCAAGGGTGTCCAGAGACTGGAGCTCATATCGAAGATCGTTGAGTATGAGACATATAGACAATATAGATTGCTCCAACTAAGAGATGAAATTCATAGGAGGGGCCTTAAAAAGGAGGAGATCTCTAGAGAATCTCCTATAGATGCTACAGAGATCATGGGTAGATGTGAGAGTAAATTGGTGAGATCCGCTATTCAGAAGGGAGCTTCAGCCTTGATCCTGCCTTTAAAAGGGTTTAAAGACCTCCTGGGATGGGAGCTGGGTCCTGGAAGGAGGTTTGGAACTGAGCTTGCGGACTATGCAAGACAGTGGGGAGGTGTGAAGGGTCTTATACATAGTGATGAGCTGCCAGGCTATGGGATCGATGAGGGCTTTTTAAACACTCTCTACGAATACCTGAAGCTAGATAGATCTAGGGACGCTTTTATATTGATAGTAGATCATAAGGAGAAGGCTTTAAAGGCATTTGAAGCTGTGATCAAGAGGATCTTGGAGGCTTTCGACGGTGTTCCAAGAGAGACTAGAGCTGCTAATGAGGATGGCACCACATTCTATATGAGGCCCCAGCCAGGAGCTGCTAGAATGTATCCCGAAACAGATGTACCCCCTCTAGTGGTTACAGAACAGCTCCTAGCAGAGGCTGATAAATACGTGCCCGAGCCGGTTGATATTAAAATGAAAAGGTTTGTAGAGGAGCATAAGCTCAGTAAAGAACTAGCCGAGCAAATCATTAGATCTAGATATCTGCCCCTCTACGAAGATCTAGTTAAGAGATATGGAGAAACTATACAACCATCTCTTATAGCCTCAACCCTTATAAATACTCTTAGATCCCTCAGATCTGAGTGTCCAAACATAGATATGATCTCAGAAGAGACAATCGAAGAGGCGATAAGCCTACTCTCCAAAGGAGCCTTCTCCAAGGAAGCTCTGCCGGATGTGATTAGATATGTGTGTATAAAAAATGTGTCTCCTTCAAAAGCCTTAGAAGAGATGGGGATTAAGAAGATCGAGAGAGAAGAGCTAGAGAAATTGATCGAAGAGATGGTGGTAAAATATAGAGATGAGATTCTGAAGAGAGGCGATAAGGCACACGCCTATATGATGGGAAGGATCATGGAAGCGGTAAGGGGAAGAGCTGACGGTAAAGAGGTATCCGAGATACTTAGAAGGAAGCTAGAGGCGATTTTAAAAGATCTTAAGAGATCCATAGACAAACGCTAGAAATAGAAACATTGATACGCTTAGCCTTTACCGTTCGTCTGCGAGCGTTTCCCATATTCGGGGCTCCTCGCAGTCTCTCTGGGTCTCCTAACCGCTACAGGAGCGAATCTCGAAAACCCAGGGCCACGAAATATCTCGTAGGGCATACCCCTATAAATTAGGGTAGTAGGCTGGAGACCTCAGCAAAAAGATCTTATATAGAATTAAAAAGAGGAGGAGATCAGATGGTTAGCGGCTCCTCGCCTTGAATAGCTATGCTCTCGGCTGCGATAAGCCGGATAACCGTTAACTCCAAGGATCAAAAGCCAGACCAACGCTTAAATACTCTTTAAACATAAAGCATGATTAATAATAAGAGCAATGCTGATCTACTATAGAGCTGATAAGGAATAGACGGGAGAATGGGGTCAACAGCTAAAAAGAAATATATTAGAGTTAAAAGCTCATAATAATATGTAAACCGCAAATCCGCCTGCCACAGTGGGTAGAGGTGGAGATTAAAAGAAAAGCGTGCTAAATATCTACTCAGGGGAGAGGAGTTATGAAAATCGGTTGGGGTCTTCCAAAGTATTTAGTTTTTGCGGTACTAATATCCGCCTTAGTATTTCCATGGTTTCAGGGTGTTAATGCTATTGGTGATATTAATGCTCAGGAGAATTCCACGGATATCACAAATACATTGAATATCTCTACCACAACTTCAGCTACTAATGAAGCGGTCACCAATGTTAGCGCTGTGCCCGCTAATACGACAACATCTATACTAACCAATACCTCTATAAATGTTACGACCACTAACACCTCTACAATGACTACCGCAGCTACTGGTGTGGAAAACGTTACTACTAATATCACCACAATAACTGTTGTATCATATATAACCCTTCCACCTGTTACAAGACCTCCGAGCAATGTAGAGATAGCTAGATGGCTGTCGGGCGGGGTTATAGCTGGCATACTTGTTGGGCTTTCAATAGGCTATGCATTCTTCGCAAAAGGTGTTTCTATAAAAAGACAGCAGGTAGGTGGTAAAGGTGTTAAGGCTGGTGAAAGGATGGAAAAAAGGAGGAAGTAGTGTGTGTTATTTGCCCTTTGCCTTTAGCTCATTAGCCGTTCTCACTATCTCTTCATATAGCTGTTTAGCCTCTCCAGGATCTAGGATTGCTACACTTGCAGCAGCAACAGCGATGCCGGCGGCCTCCCCAAGTCTCTTTTTACTCGGTACATAGATATATGGTACTTTCTTCTCATCACATAGGAATGGGAGGTGTAAAACAACTTCAGGAGGCTGAACATCTTCCGCTATTACTACAAGCTTCGCTTGGTTCCTCTCAACAGCCTTGGTAGTCTCGTTAGTCCCTTTTTTTATCTTTCCTGTTCTAGCGGCTTTGCTGACAAGCTCATATACCTTCTCAGCTACCTCAGGGGGTACCGAGAACCTAACATGGATCTTCTCTGCGCTCATCCTCATCCTCTCTCGTCGCAATTAATAATTGCTTTGAGACCTTATATTTTCTACAGGAGAGGATTGCAGAAAGACCTTTTGATCTTGAAGATTGGAGGCTCCGTAATAACAGATAAAAATAGACCTCTAGCAATAGATAACAGCTCTATAGAGTCTGTGTGCTCTGACATAGGAAGGGCATATAGGGAGGGGGTTAGAAGATTAGTGATAGTCCATGGAGGAGGCAGCTATGGACACTACATAGTGAAAAAGATCTTGGAAAGCAAGGGGTATATAGACGAAGAGGGCTTCTCAGAGATAACTTGGTGGATGGGCGAGCTTAATAGAGAACTAATTACCAGGCTAAGAAAAAAGGGAGTACCAGCTATATCCATAGCTACTCACGCAATATTCTACGAAGAGATCCAGGATATCCTTAAATATTTATTTGAGCCTATATACTTGATGATTGAAAGAGGTTTAATTCCGGTTCTATACGGTGATGCGATAGTCTCTAGGGAAAGGGGATATGTGGTGCTATCTGGCGACACTATCTCATGGCTTCTAGCATTAAGGCTAGGTAGTAAGAAGGTTCTATTTGCCACTAACGTTGACGGGGTATTTGATAGAGATCCCTCCCAGCCTGGTGCTACGCTCTTGAGGGAGTTCAAGGTATCAAGGGACATGGCAACCCTCGATGGAAGCTCATCTAGATATGATGTTACAGGGGGTATGAGGAGGAAGATTTTAGAGGGTATAGAGATTCTGAAGAGCGGTGTGAGAGCCCTAGTGTTTAATGGTAGGAAGGGCGGGTATATATATAAGGCTCTTATCGGATATGAGGACATCGGGACGGTGATCCTATATTGAGTACACCCTCAAGGAAACTAGAGCATATAGATATCGTTCTAACACACGATGTTGAAGGGCCTGGAACAACATGGCTTGAACATGTACATCTAATCCATAGGGCTATCCCAGAGATAAACTTCGAGGATGTCGAGCTAAGCATGGATTTCCTTGGCAAGAAGCTCAGAGCACCTATAATTATAACAGGGATGACAGGGGGGCACAGGGATGTTGCCCATATCAATAAATCTCTGGCAGAGACTGTTGAGGAGTTCGGTATAGCAATGGGGGTGGGGTCTCAGAGGGCTGCTATTGAGGATCCCTCAAGGATCGAGTCGTTCTCAATAGCCAGAAAAGTAGCCCCTAACGCCGTTCTAATAGCCAATCTAGGTGCGCCACAGCTTGTCAAGGGCTATGGGATTAGCGAGGTTCGTAAGGCTATAGAGATGATAGATGCAGATGCGATAGCAATACATCTAAACCCAGCTCAGGAGGTTATACAACCAGAGGGCGAGCCCATGTATAGAGGTGTTCTTAAGAGTCTTGAGCATATAGCATCAGTTTTAGATAAACCGATAATAGTTAAGGAAACAGGGTGTGGATTGTCAATGGAGGTTATAGAGGATCTCAGAAGAATAGGGATTAAAATCATAGATGTATCTGGCTATGGAGGCACTAACTGGGTGCTTGTTGAGAAGTATAGGGCGCAGAGGAAGGGCGAGGATCTCAAGGCACTGGTGGCAGACGATCTATCTATGTGGGGTATACCAACAGCGGCATCCATTATATAGGCTAGATATGCTGCTCCGGACTTCACTATAATAGGTAGCGGAGGTATAAGATCTGCTGTAGATGCTGCTAAAGCCCTCGCTCTAGGAGCGGATCTAGTTGGTATAGCCAAGCCTGCCCTAGAGACATATTACTCTGGAAAGCTAAAGACATATCTTAAAAGCCTTATACATGGTATAAAGGCAGTGCTATTTTTAACAGGATCTAGGAATATTGCTGAGCTCAGGCAGAAGCCTTTAGTGATAACTGGTGTGTTGAGAGAATGGATGATCGAAAGGAGAATCGATAGAGAGGTGTTTGACATAGCTAGGAGAAAGTCTGCGGGGATCGGTATATTATAGAAGTGACAAGTAGATATCTAGGGATCTATGATAGAGATCAGCCCTCTAGTAACTGCTCTTCTAACAGATGATGAGAAAACCATATCGATACCTAACTCTTTTTTCACATCTAATATGGTTGTTAATGAAACTAGAGAGGCTTGGAGAGAGATCCTCATACCGGTTCTCGTTGAAAAGGGCCTCGATATAGCTGAAGTTAAGACAGAGATCTTGAAGAGGGTTAATAAGCTTAGATCAAGACTTGACGATAGATTCCCGCCAACATTTATAATAAGGAGATCCGATGGAAGCGATGTTGAGATTATGCCTGTTGTGAGGATAAAGGATCCGATGGATAAAGACGCTATCGCTAATGAGATAAATAGAAGAGTTTTAGAGACTATAGAGCATGTGAGAACCAGATCTAGAGATAAAGAGGGCAAAGGACACGATAACATTTAGTCTACATGTTAGTGGCTCCTAAAGCAGGAAGTGATCTAGTTAATTAATATATTTAAATTTGAAAATATATTTCTTTGGTATCCTGTATGAGGAGAATGGTTATTGGTGGTGAATTGATCGATACAGGATCTTACCAAGAAGTTATATCACCTGCCACAGGTGAAGCTATAGAGAGGGTCTCTATAGCCTCGGATAGAGATATAGTTAGAAGGGCCATCGATATAGCTTATGAGAGCTTCGATAGGTTTTCAAGAGAACCTTTGATCAATAGGATAAGGATCTTAAAGAAGGCAGCAGATCTCATGGAATCTTCAAGAGAGGAGCTTGCCAGAACTCTCTCAATGGAAGCTGGAAAGCCGATAAGAGATGCTAGAATAGAGGTTTCTAGAGCTATATCACTTTTCAGGATAGCTGTTGAAGAGACTAGGATGGTGTTAGAAGGGAAGATTCACAGGGTTGATGCATACGAATATCCGCCCGGTAATGAGAACAGAATTGTATTGGAGATAAGAGAACCTATAGGAGTTGTGGGTGCTATACTTCCTTTTAACTTCCCACTCAATAGCTTTGCACATAAAGTTGCTCCAAACATAGCTGTTGGCAATACCGTAGTTGTTAAGCCTGCCTCTGCAACACCGCTTTCCGCTCTTGAACTCGCCTCGATCCTCTATAGAGCTGGGCTTCCAAAAGGAGTTTTAAGCGTCTTGCCAGGACCGGCATCTATAGTTGGGGATGAGATTGTGATCAGTAGGAAGGTGCGGGGCATAACATTCACAGGATCTACGGCTACGGGTTTAGCTATAGCGTCAAAGGCCGTCTCAACAGGGAAAAGGGTTATGATGGAGATGGGAGGTTCAGATCCCATAATAGTCCTAGAAGATGCAGATGTTGAGAAGGCTGCTCAGATCGCTGCTAGAGCTAGATATGAATATGCTGGACAGAACTGCAACGCCGGCAAAAGGATCATCGTTCATGAGAAGATAAGAGATAAATTTACAGAGCTATTCCTGGAAAATGTTAGAAGAATAAGGGTTGGGGATCCTCTTAGTGAGGAAACAGATATGGGGCCAGTTATCTCTGAAGACTCTCTGAGAAACCTTGAAAACATGATCAGGGATGCTGTTGAAAAGGGTGGGAAGCTCCTCCATGGGGGTGAAAGGATGAGGCTGAAGGGCTTCTATCTATACCCAACAGTTATATACGAACCACCTACAGAGTCGAGGGTAATGAGGGAAGAGGTATTCGGGCCTGTAGCGCCTATAGTTAGTTTCTCCAAAGAGGAAGAGGCCATAGAGCTAGCCAATATGACGGATTACGGGCTCCAAGCAGCGATATTTACAAAGGATATAGCGAGAGCCCTGAGAATGGCTAGAGAGATAGAGGCTGGTGGTGTGATGATAAATGATAGCACAAGACTTAGATGGGATGCACTGCCATTCGGAGGTGTTAAGTTGAGCGGGTTAGGAGGTAGGGAGGGAGTGAGAACAACTATACTTAACTTAACAGAGATCAAGATCATATCTATAAATATTGCCACATAGATTAAAAAGCTTTCAACAAACAATATCTCTTATTGATATTAAGGAGATATTTACAACCATGATGACCCTCATTAAGTTGGAAAAGATCTTCATCTCGACAAGGGCTGTTTCGGCCTTCATAATCATTTGTAGTACTCATGTTCATTGGTTTCTGAGACCTCTTAACGCTATGAGATATGCTGATGCTTATAAACCCCAGAGATATATTTAACTGGTGATCCCGGGTTTCCGAGAGCCGTAGGGTGATGAGCCACCAAGCGACTGGTGGGGAGCTTCTGCGGTGAGTGGGCTCGGGGAGACCGTTGAGAAGCAGATGG
>Ga0079992_132832_pt1 | contig 15668 bp, 18 predicted proteins | sample FaiFalFF_MnMetaG_3_FD_69197 | JGI IMG/M metagenome (GOLD analysis project Ga0079992, IMG submission 69197) | Freshwater microbial communities from Yellowstone National Park, Wyoming, USA - Fairy Falls B (FF_Mn_B) MetaG (SPADES assembly) (version 2) | ecosystem: Environmental > Aquatic >... | reverse complement strand
TGTCCCCTGTGTTGGAGGGCGTATATACCAAAAAAGGCGTACTTTTCGGCGTTCTCCACTCCAAAAATTCCAAAAATACCGCACATAGGGATTAATTTAACTCAAAGGTTCAGTTTATCCCAAATTGCATCTATGCGTTTTTTCACTTCCTCCGACATCTCAATAACCTTGGGCCACTGCCTTGTGTAGCCTTCCTGCCTCCACTTAGTTGTTGCGTCTATTATCATCTTTCCACCAAAGCCCACTTCGTTGGTGCTGTGGTCCAAAACATCTATGGGACCCTTCAGAATTTGCACATCCCTTGATGGGTCCACATTGTTGCCCCAAGCCCAAAGCACCTCTCCAAAGTCATGGACGTTTATATCCTCATCAAAGACCACCACATGCTTTGTTAGGGACATGAGACCAAGCCCCAGCAAGGCGTAAGCTACCTTAAAGGCATGCCCCGGATATCTTTTCTTTATAGACACAAAGCAGAAGTTGTGAAAACATCCTTCCGCTGGCAGGTGATAATCCACCACCTCTGGCAGGTTGAACTTGATAAGAGGCAAAAATATCCTCTCCGTTGCCCAGCCGATGTATTTGTCCTCTTGGGGTGGCTTTCCCACTATGGTAGCCACATATATAGGGTCCCTCCGGTGGAGTATGGCGGTGATGTGCATCTTGGGGTATTTATCCACCGGGGTGTAAAAGCCCGTGTGGTCTCCAAAAGGTCCCTCATCCACCAAGGGCTCCTCTGGGTCCACGTAGCCCTCTATAACGACCTCCGCGTGGGCTGGATATTCTAAATCCACCGTTATGCCCTTTATGAGCTCCACGCCCTCTTCCCTTATTAAACCCGCAAATAGGTATTCATCCACCTCTGGCGGAAGTGGTGCGGAGGACACATAAGAGAGCACCGGGTCTCCACCAAAGGCTATGGCTACCTCCAGCCTCTTTTTTAGTCTCTTTGCCTTCCAGTAATGATGGTTTCCGTCCTTGTGTATCTGCCAATGCAAGGCAAGCTCGGTGGGAGAGAGCACCTGAACCCTGTAAAGCCCCACATTTCTTATTCCGCTCTCTGGGTCCTTGGTGATCACCTGTCCAAAGGTTATGTACCTTCCGCCATCTTCAGGCCAGCATTGCAAGATGGGAAGTCCAAGGACATCTATCTTTTCCCTCCTTACCACCTCCCGGATGGGACCGTCCTTTACCACCTTTGGGAGTGCGTCGTTTAGCTTTTTTAGCTCGGGCAATCTCTTTAGCTTGTCCAAAAAGGTGTGTGGAATCTCCGGTCTTAAAAGTTTGTATAGCTTCCAGCCTATGTCCTCAAGGTTCTCATAACCAAGGGCTAACTTTACCCTTTTTTCGGAGCCCAGCATGTTGGTTAAGACCGCGGTAGAATAGCCCTTTACCCTTTCAAAGAGAAGAGCCTTTCCGCCCTTGGGCATCTTGGAAACTCGGTCTGTGATCTCGGTGATCTCAAGGATGGGAGAGACTTCCTCCCTGATCCTTGCCAGCTCTCCTTCCTTCTCAATCCTTCTTAAAAATTCCCCTAGGTCTTTGTAGGGCATGTTTTACTCCAAGGTGCATAGGTCCTCTCTACACCTAACCTGCGGTGCAGAACCCAGCTTTTTGGAAATATCAAACAAAAGCATCTTTATAAAATTTCTGATGGATTGCCTAACCTTGTATAGCTCCTTTACCTTTTCGGACAACTCCTTTGCCTTTTCCATATCTCCGCCTTGCAGATGACACTCAAGCCTTCTTATAAGCTTTTCCACCGTCTCGTCGCAATGCACCAACGCCATTGCAACATGCTTTAGGGAACACCAAAGGCTCTCAAGCTTTGTGCGGAATTCTTCCTTTTCCTTTTTTCCCTCTATCCTCAGCACTGAAAAGAGCACATCTCCCACCATCTTCCTTTTGTTCCTCAGCCCGTCTATTATGGGCATTAGGTCCTCCAACTTTGTCTCCCCCTCTATCTCCATAAGATGCTGTTCCGATTGGGCAAGGTGGGCTATCAAATAGATGGCTTCCTCTACCAAGGCTTCTTCCCAAACGCCAATAATATTTTAATTAAAAGTTTGAAAAAAACAGCAGGCAAACCAAGAACCCAAAATGGGCTTAAATAACCTGCCTACTGTTCATAGATTCTATCATCAATCACTCTAAAATCTTACTCCCACCAATCCATATAAACCTTTTACTTTCAAATCTGTTTTTACGCCTTCTTCATCTATTTTCAATTTTTCATATCTATAGCCAACTTCCACAAAGGGCTTTAGTGGAGTCCGCACGCGTGAGTTTAATCTTAAACCTGCTACATAGTCATAATAAGCATTATTCTTGTAGCCAATATAGTTGAGCTCCCCTACGAGCGACAATAGACTAATCGGTCTTATTTCCGCTGCGAGATGACCTATTGGTACGGGCAATGTTATAGATGCACTCTCTGTAATGCTACCGCCACCTGTTGTAGTACCGCTTAATTTAGCATCAAACATAATCGTTCTTACATTTAATCCAAACTCCACATCCAACTTTCCAGCTGTGGCGGTTTTTATAAACGGGAAATTGTAGTATAAAGTAGTATCCACTCTGTCAAGCTTTACTGATAGGTTAAAACCTGCACTTAAGTCATATGTATTATCACCCCATTTTACATTTCTCGTTACATTTCCACTTCCGTCAAATTTCATTGGCATGTAGGCCAATTTAATGTTTGGTATTACGGGAATGGGATGCTCCAGCTTAAGTTTTACCCATGGCTTTGTTTTGTCTCCGAGGCGGGCATCATTCTTAAGATCAATTCTGTCAGTTATGTCTGAAGCTGGTTTATAAGACACATAACCACTTGGTTTTTGTTGAATAGCACCAATTGACACTTCAAAATCAATTAAAGGCCCAGCCTTTGAACTACCTGCAAGTAAAAAGATAGAACCAAGCCCTAAGAGGGTAAGTTTCTTCACGATCCTCACCTCCTGTTAAAAGTTTGATGCTTTCTATTATATCAAATACTTTAAGGTTTGGTAAGGAAAACCACCTTGGCTTGAATGAGGGATATTTTCTAAGTGCGGTTTATAATTTTAAACACTATGCATATAAGGATGGCGGAATCTCCCACGGAGGGACATCCAGACAAGGTGGCAGACCTCATAGCGGATGCCCTTTTGGATGAGTTCTTAAGAAAGGACCCTTACAGCAGGGTTTCTTTGGAGGTAATGGTAATATCGGGCATGACCTTTGTGGCTGGGCATGTATCCACCGAGGGCTATGTGGATATTCCGGGAATCGTCAGGAGCACCATGAAGGAGGTAGGCTACAACAGACCCGAGCTTGGTTTTGATGCGGACGCTTCTGCAGTGATCATATCCATAGAGGAGCAAAGCCCAGAAATAGTGCTTGGGCTCTCCCAAGAGGGTGCGGGAGACACTGCGGTGGTGGTGGGTTATGCTTGCAACGAAACAGAAAGCTACATGCCACTTCCGATAAGCTTAGCCCACTCTCTATCTAAAAAACTGGCAGACCTTCGCAAAACGGGAAGGGCACCCTTTTTAAGACCGGACGGAAAGGTTCTTACTACAGTTGTGTATGAAGGCACAAAGCCACTCTTTGTGAAGGACATCATACTCTTTGCCCAGCATGACCCGGATGTGTCTTTGGAAAAGCTAAAGGATTACTTGGTGGAGGAGGCGGTAAAGAAGGTGGTGCCCAGTAGGTATATGAGCAAAGAAACCAGAATTCTCGTTAATCCCTCCGGCAGGTTTGTGCTTGGCGGTCCTGTGGCTGATGTGGGGCAGACAGGGAGAAAGATCGTCTCCGACGCATACGGAGACACCGCCTACTCGGGAGGAAGTGCTTTTTCGGGCAAAGACCCTACAAAGACCGACAGGAGCGCATCCTACTTGGCAAGGATGATGGCAAAGCATGTGGTGGCTGGAGGCTTTGCGGAGCGCTGCCTTGTTCAGTTGGCTTATGCCTTTGGCGTCAGCGAGCCCATTGCCTTTGATATAGAAACTTATGGCACCGAGAAGGTAGAAAAGGAGAGAATAAAGGAAGTCCTGCAGGAGGTCTTCCCACTTAACCCAAGGAGGATGATAGAGTTTTTGGACCTAAGAAAGCCCATCTACAAAAAGACCGCCTGCTACGGACACTTTGGCAAAGAGGAGCTCCCTTGGGAAAAGCTAACTAAACTGGAGGAACTTAAGGAAAGACTTGGAGGAGGTGTTTAATGAAAACGGGCATAGTTTATGACAACATATATTTAGAGCACAACGAAAAGGGGCATCCCGAAAACAAAGACAGGCTCATAAGCCTAATGCAAGAGATAGAAAACAGAGGGCTTTTTAAACATCTACAGAGGATCAAACCAAGAAGGGCAACGGTGGAGGAGGTGAGCTTAAACCACGACATAAACTACATCCAAGAGATCCACGATTTTTGCGCCTCCGGAGGAGGATATCTAGACCCAGACACCTACACCAACAGTATGTCTTATGAGACTGCCCTCTATGCGGTGGGTGGGGTGCTTGAGGGTATTGACCGGCTTTTGTCTGGGGAGGTATCTGCGGTCTTTTGTGCCCTAAGACCACCGGGGCATCACGCAGAAAGGTCAAGGGCTATGGGCTTTTGCCTTTTTAACAACATAGCCATCGGCGCCCACTACCTACTAAAAAAGGGCTTTGATAGAGTTTTCATAATAGACTTTGACGCCCATCACGGCAACGGCACCCAAAGGAGCTTCTACGAAGAGGACAGGGTCTTTTACTTTTCCACACACGAATATCCCTTTTATCCGGGCACCGGTTCTGCAGAGGAAAAGGGTATGGGAAAAGGCTATGGCTACACCTACAATGTGCCCTTAAGCGCAGGGACAGAAGACGCAGAGTACGAGGACATATACACCAACTTGGTGCCCAGGCTGATTTACGAGTACTCCCCCCAATTTCTTTTGGTCTCCGCGGGATATGATATCCACAAAGATGACCCGCTAACCTTTTTGAATGTTAGCACACAGGGTGTGGCAAAGATCGTGGAAAGCATTCTAAAAACCGCGAAGAGAATGGACCTGCCCGTGCTTTTTGCCCTTGAGGGAGGCTACAACCTAAAAGCTTTAGGAGAGTGCGTCGCAATAACCATTGAAAAAATGCTGGAGGCTTGAATGCTAAAAAGGGTTAAACACTACCTTTTTCAATTTCTATCTTTTGTGCTGGTAGCCTACGGCTTTTATCTGCTCTTCCTTTTACTCCTTGATACTTTTATGAGAATAAACAGAACCTTAGCCTTTCCACTTTCCGCTTTTATAACCCTAACTCTAATTGCCCTTACGGTCTTCTATTACATAAAGCACAAAAGGTTGCCCTTATAAGAATATTCAAAAATCCTTATATAAGCTCTTGTTATACATACTATAAGAAAAAATTAAGGCAAAACCGCCGATCAGCTTATATATTTTTTACCTATGAGGATGAGGAACAATCTCATTAATGGCTTCTTCTTGGTGCTTTTTGCGTGGGTGGGCTTTGCCCTTGCAAACCAAGTAGAACAGACTATTCAAAGGGCGGTAGCCGAAAACAAGCTAATAGCCTTCTACTTCAAAAATCAGTTTTGTCCATACTGTTCTCAGGTAGAAGACTTTGTCTTCTCCGATGAAGAGGTATCAAAAAAGCTAAGGAACTTTCTATTTGTGGAACTGGACATTAGGTCGGAGGAGGGGAGCAAGTTGGCGAGAAGGTTTGGCGTGCCCGGAACTCCCACCCTCGTCATATACGACCCAAAGCGAGACAGGGTAGTCAGCCTTGTATTTGGTAGCAGACCAAAGGGCGACTACCTAAACACCATAAACAAAGCTTGCAAACTTTATGGCATAAAAACCTGTTAGGAGGTGTAGCCATGAACAGGAGGAAGTTTTTACTGCTCAGCGCAGTAGCAGTAGCGGGGCTTACCTTTGCCCCAGCCATTAAGCCTGCCTTTGCCGCTTCCAAGCTTGAAGAGGAAATCAAAAAGAGGCTTGGGGTGGAGCTAAGCGCAATTAAGGAAACCGCAGAGATCAAGCTAACCGCTCCTACCATCGCAGAATCTGGTGCCAACGTGCCCATCACCGTGGAGGCGAACATACCAGCAGACAAAGTGGAAAGGCTCTGGATCTTCGTGGACAAAAACCCTATTCCTTGGGTAACGGATGTGAAATTCACACCCCAAAACGGACAGGTGTTCCTATCCACAAGGATCAAAATGGGAGAGACCTCCAATGTTAGGGCTATTTTGCAACTAAAGGATGGCACCTTTGTAATGGCAACCAAGGAGGTTAAGGTAACTGCCGGTGGTTGTGGATAAAATAAGCTAACAAACTAAAAATCCTATAAAGGAGGTGTCCGAATGGCTACGGGAACGGCCATACTCCGTGTACCAAAAGAAGCACAAAAGGGACAAGTTGTTAGGGTGCAAATGGTTATAACCCACCCTATGACACCCCCAAGGAGGGATCCACAAACCGGTCAGGAAACTCCCGGATATTTCCTGACCAAGCTCCAGCTCTTTCACAACGACCAGCTTGTAAGCGAGATGAACATGGCAGCAGGTATTAGCGCCAACCCATTCATAGCCCTGCCCTTGAAGGCAGATAGCTCTGGAGTGATAAAGATCGCTTACGAAGACAACAGAGGTGGGAAGTGGGAGAGGACTGCGGAGATAACCGTTAAATAAGGAGGTAGAAGCCATGAGGAAAATACTTTTGACCTCTGCGGTTTTTGGGCTCGCTTGTGCGGGCTTTTTGGGCTACCAAGCTGTTAAAGCCCAAGACCAAGAGCTGTCTCCCGAAGAGGAGATAAGGCTCGTGCAGGAGTTCAACAGGATGATAGCGGAGGGAATAAACCCCGGCGAGATATGGGCGGAGATTGGCAAAGAAGCCTTCAAGAAATACAACCTTGATAAGTGCGATTTTGGGCTTGGACCGGGTAAGGTAGAGGGTGCTTTGGCACAGCTACCGAGGTATTTCCCTGACGCCAAAAGGGTGATGGACCTTGAAACTAGGATCGGCTGGTGCCTTCAGCAGTATGCGGGCATGACGCCAGAACAGGTTAAAAAATTTGTCCAACAGTGTTGGGGTAAGAGCCAATGCATGGGCGAATACGACGCCATAGTTATGTATGTGTCTATGGCTTCTAACGGTCAAAAGTTCAATGTTAATCTCAAGGACCCACAAGTTAAGCGTATGTATGAAATAGGTAAGCAGATTTACTACGCAAGGCTTGGACCCTGGGATTTTAACTGTGCCACCTGCCACGCGGGGCAAAAGGAAGTTAGAATAAGGGCAACAAGGCTCTGGAGTGCAGACAGACCCGGAGAGGCAGGACAGGCAGTATCCATATTCCCGAAGTATTTGGTGCGGTGGGCTCAACCCATGACCATGCACTACAGGTATTCAGAGTGTATGAGACAGATGAGATGGCCTGGCTTTGAACCCCACTCAGACTTGGCGGTTGCACTGTCTACCTTTTTGTATGGCACCGCCAACGGCACCGAGATAAAAGTTCCGGGCATAGGGAGGTAAAAGATGAAGAAGGCACTGTTTTTAGGACTTTTAGCCATTGGTTTGGTTGGTATTTCTACCGCCCAACAGAAAAAGCAACCCGCAAAACAACCACAAAAACAAGCCGCTAAAGAAGAAGTTAGAGTGACGCCGGAAGAGGTTAGGCAGGTGCTCCTCTCCGGCTTTGAACAGGACCCAAAGTTCCTATGGAAGATAGAGCAAGACGAATCCCAAAGGATATGCTCCCAGTATCCCTCAATGGAAGACATGCCCCCCCAAGCAGTCCAAAAGGTTATAGAGCTTGAGAACAAGAATATAAAATATCCTCAGTGGGGCATCTACTGGGGAGATTGGAAAGAAGGTAAAAAGCTGGTGGAGAGCGCAAGGGGTGGAAGGTTTGCGAGCTATGGTTTTTCCGATAGACCCACCGACAGGGGCGGAAACTGCTACGCCTGCCACCTTATAGAGAAGGGTGTTCCCGGCGGGACCATGGGACCATCGCTTGCGGGTTATGGGAAAAGGTATGAAATAACCAAAGAGAACATGAACACTCCCGAAAGCTTGGAAAAGCTAAAGACGGTTTATAAGATCATTTATAACGGTTGGCATGCTTTTCCCTGCTCCTCTATGCCCCGGTTTGGCTATCATGGAGTGCTGTCTCCTGAGGAGGTTATGAACATAGCCACATACCTTTTACATCCTGAATCGCCCGTAAATAAGTAAAAGCTTGGGGGCTCTGCCCCCTTTATTTTTCATAGGAGGGAGAAAATGCTATCAAGAAGGGAACTACTCGGATACTCAGCGGTAATAGCCCTCGGCTTTAGTGGGCTGTCCTTTGGTAGAAAGCCAAGCTTTGAAGAGCTTTTGGATACTAAACCCTACGGTAATGTGTCTTTAATCTTTACTTCAGACATCCATGGGCACCTAAAGCCCGTCTATTTCCCCGAACCGATGAACCTTATAGCCCCCGAGAACCTGAGGGGAACACCCGGCTTTTTGACGGGTATGGACTTTCTCAAGTATTACAACCTAAAGCCCAACACCGTGGAAGCCTACACTATGACCTGCTTAGGCTTTTTGAGGCTTGCAAAGGAGTATGGAAAAACGGGCGGTGCCCCTCAGATGGCAACGGTTATAAAAACATTGGTCAATCAGAGGGGAAGGGACAGATGCCTAATACTTGACGGTGGAGACACTTGGGTGACCTCTGGCATAGCCCTAAAAACCGACGGAATGGCAATAGTGGATTGGCTAAACTATGTGGGCTACGACTACATTGTTGCCCACTGGGATATGACAGTAGGAAAGGAAAAGTTTTTGGAGATCGTCAATAAACACTTAAAGGCTAAGTTTATCTCTCACAACATAACCGACGATACCTTTGAGGACCTCATATTCCCACCCTACGACATAAAAGAAGTAAATGGTGTGAAGGTTGGCATCATAGGAAGCTCCTTCCCATTTACTCCCTTGGCAAACCCGAGGGTCTATACGGAAGGCTGGCGTTTTGGTGTAAGACCGGAGGAACTACAGAACTATGTGAACGAACTCAGGGAAAAGCACAAAGTGGACCTGGTGGTGCTACTTTCCCACGACGGCTTACCCCTGGATATAACCCTTATAAAGATGGTGAAGGGTATAGATGTGGTGATCTCTGGGCACACCCACGATGTAACGCCCACTCCGATAAAAGTGGGAGATACGCTAATTGTCTCCCCCGGAAGCCACGGAAAGTTCGTGGGCGTGATGGACCTGGAGGTTAGAAACAAAAGGGTGGTGGACTATAGGTTCAAGCTTGTCCCCATCCTTGCGGATGTTATCCCAGAAGACAAGGGTGCTAAGGAGCTGGTGCAAAAATGGTATAAACCTTACGAGAAGGAGTTCAACCAAATTATAGCCACCACAAGGACGTTCCTTTACAAGAGAGATACCCTATACAGCAGTTGGGACAGGCTCATAGGCGAAGCCCTGGCGGACTACTTCCACGGTGTGGATGCGGTAATGGGCTTGGATGTGGCAACCTCCCCCGGCTACAGGTGGGGACCGGCAGTTTTGCCGAACAGTCCCGTAAGGGTTGAGGATGTTTATAATGTGCTTGGAATTACCTATCCTCAAGTATTCTTGCTCAAGAGGAAAGGCAGAGACCTTTTGGTGCTCTGGGAGGATGTGGCGGACAATGTGTTTAATCCTAACCCTCTATACCAACAGGGCGGAGATATGTCAAGGATATACGGCGTAGAGTATGAGCTAAAGGTAAATGCCAAGCAGGGAGAGCGTATCAGGAATGTAAGGATCAAGGGCAAACCTTTGGAAGAAAACAAAGAATACCTGGTGGCGGTTTATGGAGGACCACCCCCACCCGGAGTGCAACCAGAAAAGGCAGACATAAGGGAGATAGTGATAAACTACATTAAAAAGAAGAAGGAGTTGGTGGTGGAAAGAAAGCCCAACGTGAAGGTTTTAGACCACCCTTACAACACAGACTGCTTCTGGAGGTGAAAATGGCAAAGTTTCTCGTTCTTCTCCTTTCCCTCTTTTTCTTTTCCTTTGGAATGGACCCGATAAAGGTGATGTATCTTACCTACCCTCTGAAGGAAAGGGACTTCAAGAAGGCGGTGGATGATGTAAAAAAAGGAATGGAGGAGAAGGGAATAAAGATTATAAGGGTCCTTACCATATCCGACGCCATAAGGGCAAGGGGCTCTGCAGACTTTCCTAACTACTATGTGATCTTTGGCTGTGAAATGCCAGAGATGAAAAGCATCCTCCTTAAGGCTCCTGCCCTAAGCAATGTGGTGCCCTGTAGCGTAGTGGTGCATCAATCAAAGGATGGAAAGAACTACGCAACCCTGATAAACGAAAATGTTTTTCTCTCTAAGTATGGCAACAGGCTAGCCAAAGAGGAAAGGTTGGCAGTAAGCAAAACCTACCGACAGCTCAGGGCGGTTCTCTTTGAAAAAAGCGGGAAAAAGCTAAAGGCGGTTAGGATGCCACCACCAAAGGAGGAGCTTGTGTATGAAGAGGAGGTAAAGGGCTTAGGATACGATGAGTTTAAAACCCTCTTCAAGACCTCCTTGGATGGGGTAAACATGAACGTGCTGGATGTTATGGAAGTATCCCAAGAGAGCCCCAAGTTTTCCATATTCCTGGCGTGCAACCTCTCTTACGGGGAGGCTATTCTTAAGGATATTCCTCAGTTTGGCACCTTGGCACCCTGCCGGGTCTATACCTACGAAAAGCCTAACGGGATGGTGGGCGTGGGATACATAAACATTCCGTTCCTCCTCCAAACCTACAGCAAGCACCTCAAAGAGGACAAGGCAAAAATCTTCCGCAAGGCAGACCAAGACATAAAATCCGCCATAAAGGAGGCAAGGGGTGAGTAGGCTTTTTAGCCTACTGCTCCTTTTTCTTTCTATATCTTTCGCATTTCCCAAGCATGTTAAGGAAACTTTAAAGGAGCTTAGCCCAGGCATATACGGGGTTTTTGGTGTTTATGAACAGGTAAGCCCAAAAAACAGAGGCTTTATATCCAACGCTTACTTTATCATCACAAGGGATGGAGTTATAGTCTTTGACGCCCTCAGCACTTACAAACTGGGAAAAGAGCTCGTAGAGACCATCCAGACAAAGACTGAAAAGCCCATAAAGTATTTGATCATATCCCATTATCACACAGACCACTTTTACGGAGCAAAAGCCTTTAAAGAAAAGGGGGCCATCATCATAGCCCATCCCTATGCCTTGGAATATTTGGGTAGTGATGAAGCCCAAAGGATGTTCAACGCAAGGTTGGGTGTGCTTGGAAAGGACTTGATGGAGGGCACTGTGCAGATGGCTCCAGACCTTTTGGTAGATAAAAGCTTGGTGATCCTGTTGGGAGGAGAACGGTTTGAAATCTATCACTGGTGTAAGGCGCATACCGATGGAGATTTGGTGCTTTGGGTTCCCTCAAAGAAGGTTCTTATATCCGGAGACATAGTCTTTGGTGGAAGGGTGCCTTTCCTTGGCTCGGGTAATTCCAAAAGTTGGATAGAATGCTTGGACAAAATCCTTGAACTGGAGCCAGAAGTCCTCTTGATAGGTCATGGAGAGCCTCTCTTTGGAAAGGAAAAAATCAAAAGGCAGGTAGCTTGGACCAAAAAATACATCCAAGATATAAGGAGCGTGGTAAGAAAGCTTTACGAAGAGGGTTTAAGCTTAGAAGAGGTTCGTGCAAGAGCCAACGAAGAGATGCTAAAGATAGACCCAGCTTATTCCCAATTACCCGTTTTCTTTGATGTTAATCCGGTTAATGCCTATCACCTTTACTTTGAGATAGAGAGGGAAGTGCTCTTTGAAAGCAAATAATTCAGTTCAGCATTGCCAGTATCTGATGCCTTAGAATGTGGGCTGGTCTATAGTCTGGGGCGATCTTGGTGGCGGTTTCCAGCTCCTGCAGGGCGTCCTTGAACATACCCTTTGCCAGATAAACGCGGGCAAGGTTTATGTGTGGATAGTGCCTTGGTTCATAATTTTTGGCGGTTATAGCCTTTTTCAGCCAAGGAATAGCGTCGTCATACCTTCCCAAGGCGATAAGGTATGAGCCTATATCATTGTAAGGGTTGCCAAAATCTGGGTCCAGTTCTATAGCCTTCAAGCATAGTTCTATGGCGGTTTCGTAATCGCCCTTCATGCTGTATGCCCAACCCATAAAGGTGTATGCCTGGGCAGTTGGGTAAATCTCTGCGGACTTTTCGTAAAGTTCTATTGCCTTATCAAGCTCGCCAGTCATATGAAGCATGTAAGCCTTCTGAAATAGTTCTTCCGCAGACCTCTTCAGGTCTTCCATGTTTACTCCTCCTTCTGGATTAAATATAATCTGGCTAATAAAATTTGACAACAGAAAACTAAAATATCTCCAAAGCGTAAAAGCCCAGCTACCACCTCTGCACCAAATGGGTGTTAAATTATTAAGCTGGCAAGTGCTTTATCTTTAATATTTTTCCTAAGCTCAACCACCTTACCCACCACCATAACCGCAGGAGGTTTAACATCAGGAGGTTCCTTTGCGAGACCTTCTAAGGTGCATACTACAAACCTCTCCTCAAAGGTGGTGCCCTTTTCAATAAAGGCTACGGGCTCCTTTGGGTCCCTTCCCACCTCCAAAAGCCTTTGGGCGATCAACTGCCTCCTTGAAACTCCCATAAGAAAAACCAATGTGTCTATGCCCTTTAAACACTCCCAGTTTATGCTGGACCTCCCTTTCCCTTGGGTCCTCATGCCCCGTTATCACCGCAAAGGAGGAAGAAATTCCTCTGAAGGTCAAGGGTATGCCCGCAGAGGTTGGCACTCCTGTTGCTGAGCTCACGCCCGGAATAGCCTCAACCTCTATGCCATATTCAGTAAGAAAGGGCATCTCCTCCCCTCCCCTTCCAAAGACGAAGGGGTCTCCACCTTTCAGCCTAACAACCACATCCCTTTTTTGGGCATACTCAAGCAAAAGCTTATTTATCTTTTCCTGTTCTAATGTGTGGTAGCCCTCTTCCTTTCCCACATACATGAGCTCGCACTCGGGTTTTGCGAAGGTAAGAATTTCTGGATTTATGAGCCCGTCGTAGACGATAACATCCGCAGACTTTATTAGCCTGAGGGCTTTTAAGGTCAGCAATTCTACATCTCCAGGTCCTGCCTCCACTAAATACACCTTACCCATCGCTGAGGATCCTCTCTAAAATGTCCAGGGTGTAAATTAATCTTTCCTTTTCAGGATATAGAACATTTGTAAGTCCATGTTTGAATAACCTTTCCCCAGTAGTATGCCCCATTGCAATTACAGGAAGTTGACCCAAGGCTTTAATAAGCTCTGATCTTTTAAAGTTTTCTTCAGCCCTTTTGAACACATAATCCACCTGATAGGCTGAGGTAAAAAGAACAGCAGAATAAAAGCCATATATCAACTTTTCTATGAACGCGTCCATTTTAGTTAGGTTTATCTGATACTTGTAAACCCAAACCTCAAGCACAAAAGCATCTTTATTTAAAAGAAAGGCTTCCAAATCGGGTAGCTTTTCACCATACATCTGAATAAAGACCCTCAAGTTGGAAATGTTGGCATCTTTTAGCTTTTCTATTAGATCGTGAGTGCTTTCAACATAAATAAAGTTTTTAAAACCTTCCGATAAAAGGATGCCTCTTGCCTTATAGCCCCTTACAAACACTTTACCAGATTCCATTAGAACCTTTAGCCTTTTGTCTAAATTGAGCTCCTTAGCTTTCTGAAATATTAACTGAGTCCCCTCTCCCGTGGTGAAATAAAACACATCCGGCTCCTGGTCCAAAGCTTTTTTTATGTTCTCCGCCATCACATTTTCAGGCAATTTTTCCATAATAACCACATCCTCTATAAAAGGCTCAAAACCAAGTTCAAGAACCTTTTTTGCTATATCGTCCGCCCTCCTTGTAGCACATATAGCTACCCTTTTATTTTTCATAGCGTTTTTACCTCTACTTCTATAAACTTCAGTTCGGGCTCCTTCGAAAAGGGATCTGATTCATCTCCTATTAACGCGTTCACACCTCCGTATCCAAAGGGTGCAAAAAGGTGTCCCCTTTTTATATCTCCAAGGCGCACCCTTAACTGCACCTTTCCTTTATCAGAACTAACCTCAACCACATCATCCTCTGAAACTCCAAGCGCCAAAGCATCCTCTTGGCTCATAAACAGAAAAGGTTCTTCTTCACCCTTTAGCAGTTCTTCACTTTTTCCTGTCCTTGTCATTGTGTGCCACTGATTTTTTGTTCTGCCAGTGATGAGTATGAACTTTGCGGGTCTGTGCTTATAGGGAGTTGGATGCATCTTAGCCCTTCCGTTGTCTGTGGGAAACTTTAGGTCCCAATAAAGCCATCTTCTTCCCCATCTCTTTGGTAGAACATCGTAGGAATAACTTGAAATATCGCACAACCTTCCTTTTGTTAGTTCCTTAAGCTCTTCAAAAACATCCTTAGAGTTCTCATAAGGAAAATATTTTTTAAAACCAAGATGATGGGCAAGCCCTTTAAATATCTGCCAGTATGGTTTTGCAAAGCCCGGCGGTTCAGAAAATTTTTCACAAAAGGTTAGTGTCCTATCCGACCCTGTCATTACACTCTCCTTCTCACCCATCTGTGCAGTTGGGAGGAGCAAGTTGGCAAAAGAACAAGTCTCATTCCAGTAGGCATCCTGAACCACTAGAAAGACTTTTTCCAAGGCTTTCTTTACGTTATTAAGATTAGGCAATGTAATGGCAGGGTTAGTGCATACTACCCACAGGAATTTGATTTTCCCTTCCAGCATAAGGTCTATGGCTTCGGTGATGGTGGGACCTGGCTGGGCTTTGATGGTGCCCTTTTCCAAACCCCAAAAGCTTTCCACAAAGGTTCTATCTTCTTCATTTCTTACATCCCTGTATCCGGGCAGTCCGTTAGATAGATATCCCATTTCTCTACCACCCATGGCGTTTGGTTGTCCGGTCAGAGAAAAGGGACAGCCTTTATCGTTTAATCTTCCTGTGGCAAGATGTAAGTTTATTAGGGCGAGGTTCGCATACGTTCCTAGGGAAGACTGATTTAAACCCTGACACCAGAAGGATATGAGCTTTTTACTAAAGGCATAAAGCTCAGCAAGTTTGTAAATATCCCTTATCTCCACATCGCATATTTTTGAGGCTACCTCGGGTGGATAGTTAATACATTCTGCGATGGCATCCTCAAATCCTTCCACATACTGTTCTATAAATTGTTTGTCTATCCATCCTTCTCTGTATAGGATGTAAAGCACCGAGTTAAAGAGGACTATACGTCGAGTGAAAAATTCAGAAAAGCTGGGAATCCCTTAAGAAAAAAGTCTTGGCGGGGAGGGAGATTATAATACCCTCAAACCCCACCAAGGAGGTGCTAACATGAAAAATCACCTCTATAGTTTATACCAAGTGATCCTACAGTCCCTAACTTTCTACCTTGGAATTAATCAGGAAAAGAAAAGGGCAGGCAGACCTCCAAAAGTCTCTGACCTCCAACTCTGTGCCCTGTTTATCCTATCCTATATCACAAACACTCCCGTCTTCACACTGGCTAAATCCTTGATTGACCCCAATATCAAGTCCTATCATCTCTTCCGAAAAACAAGAACCCAAAA
>Ga0079992_125209_pt1 | contig 15671 bp, 19 predicted proteins | sample FaiFalFF_MnMetaG_3_FD_69197 | JGI IMG/M metagenome (GOLD analysis project Ga0079992, IMG submission 69197) | Freshwater microbial communities from Yellowstone National Park, Wyoming, USA - Fairy Falls B (FF_Mn_B) MetaG (SPADES assembly) (version 2) | ecosystem: Environmental > Aquatic >... | reverse complement strand
CTTTTGAAAATGGACTTTCTTGGTTTAAGAACTCTTTCTATTATTGAAACAAGTAAAAATTTGATTTTACAAAGAAGGGGAAAAGAAATTGTTTTTGATGATAAATTTGATGATCAAAATACTTTTGAACTTTTGCGTCAAGGAAAAACAATTGGTGTTTTTCAATTAGAAAGTAAGGGAATGACTGAATATTTGAAAAGATTAAAACCTGAAAAACTTGAAGATATTGTTGTTTTGCTTGCTTTATATCGTCCTGGACCATTGGAGCTTATTCCTTCTTTTATTAGAAGAAAATTTGGCAAAGAAGAAATAAATTATCTTCATCCAAAATTAGAACCAATTTTAAAAGAAACTTATGGAATTATGGTTTATCAAGAGCAGTTAATGAAGATGGCACAAGAATTAGCTGGTTACTCTCCGTTTGAAGCTGATGTTTTAAGAAAAGCAGTTGGTAAAAAAATAAAAAATTTGTTAGATGAAGAAATAAAAAAATTAACTGAAAGGATGATAAAAAATGGAATCAATAAAGAAGTTGCTCAAAAAATTGCTAAATTAATTGAACCTTTTGCTCGCTATGGTTTTAATAAAAGTCACGCAGTTGCTTATGCTATTTTAGCTTATTATACTGCATATTTAAAGGCACATTTTCCGATTGAGTTTTTAACTTCTTGTTTGATTCACGAGGGGAAGGATATCGAGAGGGTTAGAGTTTATTTAGAGGATTTAAAAAATTATGGTTTTCAGATCTTACCACCTGATATTAATGAAAGCAATTTTCATTTTACCATTGTTGATGAAAAAACAATTAGATTTGGCTTAGGTTCAATTAAAAATATTGGTGGTCCACTTGTCGAGTTTATTGAAGAGGAAAGAAAAAGAAATGGTCCTTTTTTAAGTTTGGCTGATTTTTTAAGAAGAGTTAAGTATAAAGATTTAAATAAAAAGTCTTTGGAAAGTTTAATCAAAGCTGGTGTTTTTGATCGTTTCGCTCAAAGAAGTACACTTATTTCTAATCTTGATTATCTTCTTGATTATGCTCAAAAAACAAAAAATTTTAACAATACCCTTTCGCTTTTTGGAAGTTCAAACAATGATCTTTATCTAAAACCAGGAAAAGAAATAGATGAATTAGAAATTCTTAAATGGGAAAAAGAACTTTTAGGCATTTATCTTTCAGGTCATCCTTATAAAAAATATTCATCAAGATTTAATGGTAAAACCAAAAATATCAAAGAAGTATTGAAAATGGAAGAAGGCATTAAAGTTAGTATAGCTGGAGTTTTAAATGAAATTAAAAGAATGATTAATAAAAATAAAGAGCCATTTGCTTATCTAGAGATTGAGGATTTGACCGATAAAATTGAAGTTATACTTTTTCCTAAAGTTTATGAAAATTATTTTGAAATTTTAAAAGAAGGAAAAATTTATTTTTTAGTCGGAAGTTTACAGAAAAGAGATAGTAAAAATATTCTTATTGCAGATTTAATTACTGAAGTGAAATGAGAAAAAGATTATTTTTCGCCTTACCTTTAACTTCTGGGCTTTTGAAAAAAATTGCTTTTTTAGAAGAAAAAATTGAAGAAAAAACAAGAAGAAAATTTCCTTGGTTACCTCTTAAAAATTTACATTTAACAATGATTTTTTTAGGCTATTTAAATTATGAAGACTACCTGAAACTAAAAGAAATTTTTAGAAATTTGGATTGGAGAAAAAGGATTGAAGTCAAAATTAAAAAAATTGATTACGGTCCACCGGGACGCAAAAGAATGATCTGGCTTTATTTAGAAAAAAATCAAGATTTAGAAAATTTAAAAAAATTAATTGAAGAAAAACTTCAAGAAGAAAAAATTTCTTATCATTATGAAGAAAGAGAATTTTTGCCACATATTAATTTAGCCAGATTAAAAAATGCTAAAGATTTTCCCGAGATCAAAGAAGAACTTAACTGGCAAGTTATTTTTAATGAATTAGTTTTATATGAATCTATTCTTAAACCTTCTGGAGCTCAGTATGAAAAGCTTTTAAGATTGGCTCTAAATTTCCATTCATAATTTCTTCTAAATCATACCAAGATTTATTAATTCGGTGATCAGTGACTCTGTTTTGAGGAAAATTATAAGTTCTAATTTTTTCTGCTCTTTCCTGAGAACCTATTTGTTTTCTTCTTTCTTCAGTCAAACTGCCATAAATTTTTTCTTGCTCTAATTGATAAATTTTATTTTTTAGAAGTTCTAAAGCAATTTCTCTATTTCTTTGTTGACTTCTTTCTGTCTGACAACTAACAACAATTCCTGTTGGTTTATGCAAAATTCTAACCGCAGTTTCTACTTTATTGACATTTTGACCACCAGGTCCACTTGCTCTGAAAAATTCTATTTCAAGATCTGAATCTTTTATTTGAATTTGGGGTAGATTTAATTTTGGCAAAATAGCTACTGAAGCTGTTGAAGTATGAATTCTACCATTTTTTTCAGTAATAGGCACTCTTTGAACTCTATGGACACCTGCTTCTTGTTTTAATAAATCATAAACATTCGGTCCCGAAATTTCGGCAACTAAGCTTTTTATACCTCCTAAATCAGTTTCTTGAATATCCAAAATTTTTACTTTAAATCTATTTTTCTCAAAGAATTTTAAATACATTCGCCAAAGATCTCTGGCAAAAAGAGCTGCTTCTTCGCCACCAACTCCCTGTCTTATCTCAAAATAAATTGTTTGCATATTTTCCATTTTTTGATATAATTAAATTACTTATTTTTCTTACCAGCTCGTTTTAGAAACTTTTCTACCCGGCCCATAACAACTTTAGTTTCCTCTTTACCAGTAAAAACAGGTGAGCAATTTCGGCAAATCTCAACAAAAATTTCTTTTTTTGTTGCTGGAATTTCATACTCAGCACCACAAGCACATTTTATCTTCGCTAAAAAATATTGCGGATGAATATTTTTTTTCATATTATAATTATATCATGAACGAAGAAAAAGTTCAACAATTAGATCAAGAAAAGATTGTTGAAGAAATGATGAAAGCAGGTGTTCATTATGGCAGAGCTAAAAGATTTACTCATCCTTCAATGAGAAATTTTTTATTAAAGTCAAATAAAAATATAGAATTTTTTAATTTAAAATTTACCTTAGAAAGGTTAAATCAAGTAGCAGAGTTTTTAAAAAAAGCTTTAGCAGAAAATAAAAAAATTTTATTTGTAGGGACAACCCCAGCCAGTCAGCAAAAAATTAAAGAAATAGCCGAAGCTTTAAATCAGTTTTATATTAATTACAAATGGGTTGGTGGTTTTTTGACTAATTTCCAAACCATTCAGGCAAGGCTCTTATATTTTCGAGAGCTTTTGAAAAAAGAAGAAAGTGGAGAAATAAAAAATTTACCTCCACACCAAAGATCAAAAGTAGAAAAAGAATTACAAAAATTGAAAAATCTTTATTCTGGAGTTATTAATTTAGATTCTTTACCTGATATAATTTTTATAGTCAATTTAGCTTATAAACAACATAAAACAGCACAAAGGGAAGCTTTAAAAATGAAAATACCTATTGTGGCTTTAGCTGGTTCTGATAATGATGTTTCTAATATTTTTTTGTTTGTTCCAGGCAATGATAAAGCACCGAGAAGTATTGCTTGGCAAATCGATTATTTAATTTCGAAAATTAAATCATAATGGAAGCCGAACTTTTAGAAAAAATTAAAAAATTAAGAGAAGAAACTGGAGCTCCAATTGGTAAATGTAAAGAAGCTTTGGAAAAAGAAAATTGGGATTTGGAAAAAGCGAAAATTTATTTGAGAAAAATCGGCGAGAGTTTATTAGAAAAGAAAAAAGAGAAAGAAACTAAAAATGGTATTGTCGAAGGTTATATTCATTTTAATGGTAGAGTTGGTGCCTTAGTTGAACTTTTATCAGAAACAGATTTTGTTTCCCAAAATCCTGAATTTAAAAAATTAGCTCATGAATTAGCTATGCAAGTTGCTTTTATGAATCCTTTGTATTTAGAATTGGAAAAAATCCCGCAAGAAGTTATCGAAGAAAAAAAGAAAGAATTTAGTGAAGATGTTATGGATAAACCAGAAAAAATTAGAGAAGAAATTATTGAAGGAAGATTAAAAAAATGGGCAGAAGAAGTTTGTCTTTTGGATCAGCCTTATTTTAAAGATGAAACTATGAATATTAGAGATTTGATTAATGAATATGCTAACAAATTTGGAGAGAAAATTGAAGTAAGAAGGTTTGTAAGACTAAGTAGGGATGAATAATTATTTAATTTTAATTTTTGGTTATTTTTTAATTTTTTTAGCAGTTCTTTTGACTTTTTATCGAATTAGGAAAACTGAGTTAACCGAAGAAGATTTGCTTTATTGGCGAAAGCTAGAATTGAAGTTTCAAGATTGGAAAAATAAATTTTTTAAAATAATTAAAGTTTCTGAGGAAGAGCTTATTTATCTTTGGTTAAATTTGATGGAGAAAATCTTAAGAAGAATAAAAATTTTTGGTTTAAAAATTGAAACCTGGGCAGGTCAAAGATTAGAAAAAATGAAAAGATCAGAAACAGAAAAACTATAATTTTGTGATATAATAAATTTTAAATTTTAGATTTTTTTTGCCGGCATAGCTCAATGGTAGAGCATCGGTTTTGGAGGAAATCAATTCATTATGTTTTCAAAAGCCACGCAAAATCTAAATAATTTAAAATTTTTATCTCCTTTAAAGGGAAGATGGTTTTTACAACATAAAATTCCAAAAATGTCAAGTTATGAGCAATGATCAAAATTTTGCTGTTTTTGCGAATGTTTTTTATAATATTAATAAGATTTTTGCCGGCATAGCTCAATGGTAGAGCATCGGTTTTGTAAACCGAGGGTTGTGGGTTCGAATCCCACTGCCGGCTCATGAAGGGAGTCACCTATACTGAACTTTTAATTGTTTTAGGTCTTATCCCTGTAATTATTGGCATCATTAGTGGAGTGATTAAAATTCAAAATTATTTTAAAACCACAAGAGATCTTCAAAGATTGCAAGATTTGAATTTATTGAATAGTGCTTTAAATTTTTATTTTCAAAATGCAACCTCTGTTGATCCTGATGGTCCAAACCTACAAAATCGTGGTGTTGATGAATCCATACCAACAATTTTTGTTTCTGTGCCAGGAGAGACAGATAAATTTTTTGAATCTTGTTTTTATTATCCTAACAACAAAACCTATTATATTTATCAAACCAATAAAAATGATTATCAAAAAATAAATGGCTTTGGTTGGATTCCTATTAATTTTCTTGAAGTAAATTTTCCTGGCTTATCATCTTTGCCGGTTGATCCAATTAATAGACTTCAATCCGGACTTTATTATCTTTATGCTTTTCAGCGTCAACCACCTCAATATGAAATTTCTGCTGGCTTTGAGTCAGCTGAGTTTCAAAAAGGAGGAAACGCTGATAAAGTTTCTAATGATGGTGGCGATGATGATAATAGAATTGAATTAGGAACAAATCTTAATCTTATTCCCCCTTTTCTTTTTAGTTTCTAAAATTTATGCTATAATTAGATAAAAATGAATCGAGAATATCTTTTAAGCTTAATTGAGATTGTTTTACTTTTAGTGATTGTTGTTTTGCCAATTAGATTTTTTTTATTTGAACCATTTTTGGTAAAAGGTGAAAGCATGGAGCCAAATTTCCATAATTTTGATTATTTGATTGTTGATAAATTAACTTATTCTTTGCGTCAGCCACAAAGAGGTGAAGTTATTGTTTTTAGACCACCTGTTGAAGATCGAGTTTATTACATTAAAAGAATCGTTGGTCTTCCTTTAGAAAAATTAGTTATTGAAGAATCAAAAATTACTATTTTTAATAAAGAACATCCCCAAGGTTTTGTTTTAAATGAACCTTATCTTCAAAATCATTATACTGCAGGGAAAATAGAAGTCAATTTAGGGCCGGATGAATATTTTGTTTTAGGTGATAATCGTGAGGTTAGTTATGATTCAAGAAAATGGGGTCCAGTGAAAAGGGAAAGAATTGTCGGCAGAGTTGTTTTTCAATTTTCTTTAATTAAATTAGTCCAAGCTTTAGGAAGATGAAACTTAAAGTCCAAAGAGTAAGGGGAATGAAAGATATTGTTGATCCTGAATCAGAATTTTATCTAAAAATTAAAGAATTAATTATTGATTTTTCTTTGCTCAATGGTTTTAAATATATTGAAACACCGGTCGTTGAAGATATTAAAACTTTTACTCTTTCTTTAGGAGAGACTTCAGACGTTGTGTCTAAAGAAATGTTTGTTATTAAAGGTAAAGAAAAAGGAGCGAGCTATGTTTTAAGGCCAGAAGGAACAGCTGGTATTGTCCGTGCTTATTTTGAAAATGGTATGACCAGTTTACCTCAACCAGTTTCTTTGTTTTATATAGGAAAAATGTATCGTCGAGAAAGACCTCAACACGGAAGATTAAGAGAGCATACTCAATGGGGCTTAGAAATTTTAAATACTGAAGATTCTTTTGCTGACTTTTTTGTAATTTTCTGTTTTTATAAATTTTTAAATAAATTAAAAATTGAAAATTTAATTTTGAAATTAAATTCAATTGGTTGTCAAAGATGTCGAGAACGCTATCGAAAACACCTAATTCGGTATTATAAAAAATTTAAAAATAAAATTTGCAAAGATTGTCAAAGAAGACTTAAATTAAATCCTTTAAGAGTTCTAGATTGCAAAAATCCTAAAGATCAAGAATATAAAAATAATGCTCCTAATATTTTAGATTATCTTTGTCGCTTTTGTGAAAACCATTTTCAAAAAGTAATCGAATTTCTTGATCATAGTCAAATTTCTTATGAGCTTGACAAAACTTTAGTTCGTGGTTTTGATTATTACCAAAGGACTGTTTTTGAAATTTTTGTTGAAGGAGAAAATATTGCTTTAGCTGGTGGAGGAAGATACGATTTAGGAGAAATTTTAGCTAATCAATCTTTGCCTTCTATTGGTGGTGGTTTAGGCTTAGAAAGATTAAAAATTGTTTTAGATGAAATTAATTTTTCTTTTAAAGTAACTAAACCCAAAATTTTCGTTGCTTTTTCTTCTGAAGAGGTCAAAACAAAAGCTTTCGATATTTATTTAGAACTTCAAAATGCTGGTCTTTATCCTTTAGCCAATTTTTTTAAGCCCAGTCTTTCTGCACAACTTGAATATGCTGATAAATATGGTGTAAAATATAGTTTGATTTTGGGTTTGCAAGAATTGGGTAAAGAAGAAATTATTTTAAAGGATATGGAATATGGTAGTCAGGAAATTTTAAAAGTTAAAGATTTGGTCAAAGAATTAAAAAAGATAATAAAATGAAAGATTGTATTTTTTGCAAAATTGCTAAAAAAGAAGTTAATGCTTATCTTGTTCAAGAATCAGAAAATTTTTTATCATTTTTAGATATTCATCCTCATGCTCCAGGTCATACTTTAGTTATTCCCAAAGATCATTATGAAAGATTTTTAGATTTACCAGAAAATCTCGGCGAAGAATTTATTAAAATTGTTAAAGAAACCGCCCTTTTAATTTCTAAAGCTTTAAAGACAAAAGATTTTACTTTTGGTATTAATGAAGGTCCTTATGCTGGTCAAGCTGTAGGTCATTTACATTTGCATATTATGCCAAGATTTAAAAATGATGGTGGAGGCTCAATCCATTCGGTCGTTTTTAATCAACCAAAAGAGTCATTAGAAGAAATTTATCAAAAATTAAAAGATGAGAGTCAAGGTTAAAAGAAAACAAGGAGAATCACAAAGTCAGCTTTTAAGGAGGTTTTTGGATAGATTTATAAAAAGTGGTGTTGTTACTGAAGTTAGAAAAAAAATGTATCGTCAAAAAAAACCTAATGAAAGAGCTAAAAAAGAAGCAAGACTTTATCGATTGAAGCTTCAATATTTTATTAATCAAAAAATGAAAGAAGGTTGGCCATTTGAAAAAGCTTATAAATTGGGGAAAAGATATATTAGCGAGATTAAATATCCTGGTAAGGAATGAAACAAAAAATTTTTAGTCTTGATTTAGGTAATAAAGTTTTGAAAATTTGTGTTGGTGAAGAAGATGAGCAAGGCAAAATAACTCTTCTTACAAAGTTAACTAAAAATATTGAATCCTTTAATGACGGAGAAATTATTGATCAAGAAGTTTTTGAAGAAGAAGTTGTGAATACTTTAAAAGATGTTGCTTATCAAATTGGCGAGGATCCAAAAACTTTAATTCTTTCTTTTATCTCTTCCCATTTTCAATTTCAAAAAGCTAAAGGAAGAGTTTCTTTAAGTGAAAGATATGTCACTGATGAAGATATTAGAAAATGTCATTTATTAGCTAAAGCTTCTTTAACTTCAACAAGTTATGAAATATTATATGAAGAGCCAATAGCTTATTTTCTTGATAATTTAAATATTAAAGTTAGAGACCCTTTAGGTATGGAAGCAAGAAATTTAGAGGTAGATTTTTTGGTGATTCAAGGTTTAAAATCGGTTATTGCTCGCCTCAGGGATTTTTTTAATAAAAATGGACTGAATATATCTTTAATTTTGCCTAATCCTTTACCAGCTTCTTTTATTTTAATTCCTAAAAAAGAGAAAGAACAAGGAGTTATTTTAGTTGATTTTGGCTATCGAATTTTTAATATCAGCATTTTTCAAGAAGGAAAATTGATTTATTATCAAAATTTAAAATTTGGCTTAGGAGACATTTTAGAAGATTTAGCCTTAGATTTTAGTTTAAGTTTCGATGAATTACTTTCAATTTTTGATGAAATTAAAAATTATGATGAAAAACAAAAAAAATTAAAAATAAAAATTGGTAAGCAAAAAATGACTTATCATAATTTTTTAAAACTTTTAGATAAAAAATTTTCTTTTTATTGGAAGAAAAATGGCCTTAATGATTTATTTAAAAAAATAAAAGAAAACTATCGTCTGCCTTCAGGAGTTTATCTGATTGGCGCTGGTTCTTATCTTCCTGAAATTAATTTTAGTTTTAAAAAATATTCTGGTTATCCAACAAAAATTGAAACTGATCTTTATAAAAATTTAAATCAAGAGGAAAGAGTTTTTTTAAATGCTGTTGGCTCAATTTTTTATTTTCAACGTCTTTTTAGGCCTAAAGATTTTTTTAGTAATTTAAAAGAATTATTTTTTGGTCTTTTTAGATAAGGCCTTCCCGAATAAGTTCTTCTAAAATATAATGAGGAATAGGATTTTGCTTTGGACTTTTACCAGGATAACGCCAAGCAGAAATTATTTTAATACCATCTTTTGATTTTTGAATCATTGTCCAAATTTCCTGTTTCCAAGTTTTGTTTTTAATTTTAGGAGGACGCATTAAAGCAATAGTGTTGGGAGCAATGCCTTCTTCAATTCGATAAGGATTTTTAATAATTCTTAAAATTCTACTCTTGGAAAGCTGATATTCTTTCAATTTCTTTTCCGAATGTTTCGTCCAAATAAATTTCATTAGTTAGATTAGAAATTTAGGTCAATTAGGTTAATTAGTCATTAGGTCAATTGACCCTTTCTATAATTTTATGTTATAATATATTAAAATGCCAACAATTAATCAATTAATCAGAAAAGGTAGAGAGAAAATAAAGAAAAGATCACGTTCGCCTGCTTTACTTTTTCATTATAATGCTTTGAAAAGAAAAGAAAAATATTTGCCAGCACCTTTTAAAAGAGGTGTTTGTATTAGAGTTTATACCATGACACCAAAAAAGCCTAATTCAGCTTTAAGAAAAGTAGCTAAAGTAAGACTTTCTAATGGCAGAGAAGTGACTGCTTATATTCCTGGAATAGGTCATAATTTACAAGAACATTCAATTGTTTTAGTTCGTGGAGGGAGAGTAAAAGATTTGCCTGGAGTAAGATATCATATTGTTCGTGGTGTTTATGATGCTAGCGGTGTTGAAGGCAGAAAACAAGGTCGCTCACTTTATGGAACTAAAAAGCCTAAAGAATAATGCCAAGAAGAAGAATAAAAATTGAAAGAAAATGGAATCCTGACCCAGTTTATAATAGTATTATGGTAACAAGGTTTATTAATAATTTGATGAGAGATGGAGAAAAGACAAAAGCTCAAAAAATTTTTTATAAAGCTATGGAAATTGTTAAAGAAAAAACAGGAGAAAATCCAATGAAAGTTTTTCAATCAGCTATTAAAAATGTTGCTCCTTTGGTTGAAGTTTGGCCAAGAAGAATTGGTGGTGCCACTTTTATGGTGCCAAGACAGGTAAGATCTGAAAGAAGATTTTCTAAGGCAGTCAAATGGATAATTGAGGCTGCCAGAAACAAAAAGGGAAAACCAATGTATGAAAAATTAGCTGAAGAATTAATTTTAGCTTCACAAGAAGAAGGTGAGGCTTATAAAAGAAAATTAGAAATGCATAAATTAGCAGAAATGAATAAAGCTTTTGCCCATTTTGGCTGGTGGAATAGAAAACAAAAATAAAAATTTCCTCTAAAAATGCCACGACTTTATCCAATTGAAAAAACAAGGAATATTGGAATTATTGCTCATATTGATGCTGGAAAGACAACAACAACAGAGAGGATTTTATATTACACAGGAATTTCTTATAAGATTGGTGAAGTTCATGAAGGAACAACAGTGACTGATTGGATGCCTCAAGAAAGAGAAAGGGGAATAACTATTACTTCCGCAGCGGTAACTTGTTTTTGGACGCAAAGTTATCTAAAACAGCCAGAGACAAGAGAAGAAAGAATTAAAGGGGAGTACAAAATTAATATTATTGATACTCCTGGACATGTTGATTTTACTGCTGAGGTAGAAAGATCTTTAAGAGTTTTAGATGGAGCTATTGTTATTTTTGATGGTGTTCAAGGAGTTGAGGCACAATCAGAAACAGTTTGGCACCAAGCTGATAAATATAAAGTACCAAGAATTTGTTTTATTAATAAACTTGATCGGATTGGTGCTGATTTTGAATTTTGTTTAAAATCAATTGAAGAAAAATTGACTAAAGATGCAGTTTTGATTACTTTACCTATTGGTCAAGAAGAAGATTTTCAGGGAGTGATTGATTTAATTTCGATGAAAGAAGTTTATTTTGAAGGTGAAAAGGGAGAAAAGGTTGTTTATAAAGAAATTGAGCCTGCAAGAAAAGAACTTGTAGAAAAATGGCGACATATTTTTTTAGAAAAATTAGCTGAAAGAGATGAAGAATTTATGGAAAAATACTTTGATAATAATTTTAATGAAGATGATATTCGCAAAGCTATTCGTCGAGCTACTTTAAGTTATAATTTTATTCCTGTTTATGTTGGTTCAGCTTTAAATAACAAAGGAGTTCAGCTTTTGTTAGATGGTGTTGTTGATTTTCTTCCTTCTCCTTTAGATTTACCTTTTCCCAAAGGAACTGATCCTTTAACTAATCAGCCAACAGAGAGAAAACCAATTGATGAAGAAGCTTTTTCTGCTTTAGTTTTCAAAATTCAAGTTGACCCTTATGTAGGAACATTATCTTATCTTCGAGTTTATTCAGGAATTTTAAAATCAGGAATGACAGTTTTAAATACAACTACTGGAGAGACTTTTAGAGTGGGAAGACTGGCAAGAATGCATGCTAATCATCGTGAAGAAATTGAAGAACTTTTTGCTGGTGATATTGGAGCTATTGTTGGTGTGAAAACTTTAAAAACTGGAGATACTTTGTGCGAGCCTAAAAAACCAATTGTTTATGAAAAGATTGAATTTGCTGAGCCTGTGATTTGGATGAGAATTGAACCAAAGACAAAAGCTGATCAAGAAAAAATGGGTTTAGCTATTAAAGCCTTAGTTGACGAAGATCCTACTTTTAAATTAACCCAAAATCCAGAAACTGGTGATACTTTAATAGGAGGTATGGGTGAGCTTCATTTAGAAATTAAAGTTGATAGACTTAAAAGAGAATTTAATGTTGAAGTTAACGTTGGTAAACCCCAAGTTGCTTATTTAGAAACAATCACTAAAGAAGCTATTGCTGAAGGAAAATATATTCGTCAAAGTGGTGGTAGGGGGCAATATGGTCATGTTTGGTTAAAAGTTGAACCTTTAGAAAGAGGCAAAGGTTTTGAATTTGTTAATGCTATTAAGGGTGGTATCATTCCTGATAATTTCATTCCATCAGTTGAAAAAGGAGTTAGAGAAGCAATGGAAAAAGGAGTTTTAGCTGGTTATCCAATTAGAGATATTAGAGTGACTTTGTTTGATGGTTCTTATCATGAAGTTGATTCTTCCGATATTGCTTTTAAAATTGCTGGCGCTATTGCTTTACAGGAAGCAGTTAAACAAGGAAATCCAATTTTGCTTGAACCAATTATGAAAGTAGAAATTGTTATTCCTCCAGAATTTTTAGGAGATGTTACTGGTGATTTGTCTTCACGACGAGCGAAAATTGAAGAAGTTTTTGATCGTGGTCTGGCTAAAGTTATTAGAGCCAAAGTTCCTTTAGCAGAAATGTTTGGTTATGTAACCGTTTTAAGGTCATTAACCCAAGGAAGGGGAACAAGTTTGATGGAATTTTCCCATTATGAACCTTTGCCTTCAGGCTTAGCTCAGGTTATCATTGAAAATACAAAGATAAATGCAAAATAAAGGACAGCTTTTAATCGAGATTGTTCTTGGTTTAGGACTTTTGGTGATAATTTTGGGCATTTTAGCCATGTTTACCGGAGTTATCTTAAGATCACAAAGATATCAAAGTTTTAATCAAGGCGTGGCAGTTTCTGGTTTTGAAAAATACCGCAATGCTTTGATTTCTTTATCTCAGACAAACTGGAATCTTCTTGATTCATTAACTTCAACGGAGTCTTATTATGTTTTTGCTACTTCAGGTTCTTGGCAAATTGCTACTGGTAGTGAAAAAATTGTTGTTGGCAATGAAGCTTATGAATTTAGTTTTAAAATTAGTGATTATGGTACCAATACCATTAAGTTTGTCACCACTACAGCTAAATATTTAAATTTGATTTTCGAAGATTATTTTTTATTACCAAAAATAAATGCCTATTAAAAAGCCAGAAGCTGGAAGTCAAAAACTGAGAGGATTTACTTTAATTGAAATTTTGCTTTACTTAGGTTTATTTTTACTTATTATTGCTACTGTTTATCCAATTTTAACAACAACTTTGACAAATTATCTTTCTTTAAAGGGACAAATAGATTTGAGTGCTGAGGTGAGAAATATTTTTTTAAGAATGCAAAAGGAAGTCATCAAATCAAAAGCAATTAATATTTTGACTGATTGGGAAGTTTTGTTTGAACAAAAAAACGAAACCATAGCCTTTTTTCTAACTCAACCAGTTTATTTAGATCAAAAAACTTCTAAGTTAAAAGGCTTTGCTAATAATTTGTCTGTTGGAAGCATAAGTTTTAGTGGAGATAATTATAGTGTTAATTTTATTTCATCGTCAACTTGTTGGATAAGTTCTAATACAAGTACAAATTCAATTTATTCTTTTTCTGGTTATGCCTGGTCACCAAATATTGGTTGGATAAAATTTAGAAATGATAGTGGTGAAGCTATTAGTTATGGAGTTTGTGAAGATAATAATAAAGAGTTAAGAGGTTGGGCTTATAATGATATTGTTGGTTGGATCTCTTTCAATTGTCTTGATACTGGTGTTTGCGGAAGTTCAAACTATAAAGTCATTGAAAACAATAATTATCTTTATGGTTATGCCTGGAATGATAATTTAGGCTGGATAATTTTTGATGGTCAAGGAGGAAAAGTTTATATTGCTAAAAAGAATCCTTATCCTTATTATGTTGATTTAATTTCTGACCCAAGAGTTTTTGTTCAAGATTTAAAATTTTCCCAAGTCGGAAGTTCGTTTAAAGTCGAAATTAAGCTTCAAGGCGGAGGAGGAAGCTATTTCCAAAGTGAAACAGCTATTGCCTTACCATTTAAATAAAGGACAAGTCATTTTTATCATTGTTGGCCTAGTCTTGACTTTATTTGTTTTTTTAGTTATAATTTTAGGGAATCTAACCACATCTTCTTTTCAATTTGCTAAAACATTTAAAGGCTTTGTTTCTTTAAGATCATTAGCTATTAGTGGTCTAAGATATGCCTTATATCAAATTAATCAAGATCCAAATTTTACAACTAGTTCAGCTCAAATAAATATGCCCCAAGGTTCTTTTATTTATTCAGTAAGTAATATTAGTTCCTCAACAAAAAAAATTGATGTTCAAGCTAATTTAACTTCATCATTATTATCTAAAATTTTATCAGCTACAGCTACTATTGATTCTTCAGGAAAAATTATTAATCTTGAAGTTGAAGAAAAATAAAATCGCTCCGGTGGCGGAATTGGTAGACGCGCAAGGTTCAGGGCCTTGTGGCTTTACGCCGTAGAGGTTCGAATCCTCTCCGGAGCAAATGATTAGACAAACTAAGCCTCAATATAAAGGGCAACTGAAAATTATTCCTTTAGGTGGTTTGGAAGAAGTGGGTCGTAATATGACTGCTTTTGAATTTAATGAAAAAGAAATTATTGTTATTGATGCTGGCTTAGGCTATCCTTATTTTGAAGAAATGCCTGGTATTGATTTTACTATTCCTAATGTTGAATATTTAGAAAAAAACAAAGATAAAATTTTGGGTATTTTGATTACCCACGGTCATTATGATCATATTGGTGCTATCCCTTATTTGATTGAGAGGATTGGTAATCCTCCTATTTATGCCACTCCACTTTCTAAAGGAATAATTTTAAAAAGACAGCAGTATTTTACTAACCAGCCAAAATTAGAAGTCCATGAAATTAGAAAAGATAAAATTAGACCCTTTCAGCTTGGTTCCTTTTTGATTAATTATTTTCATGTCAATCACAATATCCCTGATTCCATTGGTTATTTTATTCAAACTCCAGTTGGCAACATTATTCATACTGGTGATTTTAAAATTGATTTTTCTCCATTTTTTGATAAACCAGCCGATCTTTCCAGAATAGTAAAATTAGCTTTAAAAGGAGTAAGGCTTTTGATGATTGATTCAACTAATGCTTATCAACCAGGTTTTGTGGCTTCAGAAAAAACTATTATGGAAAATCTAGAAATTATTTTTCGTAAAGCTCAAGGAAGAATTATTGCTGCAACATTTGCCTCACTTTTAGAAAGAGTTCAACAGCTTGTTTGGCTTTCTAGTCTTTATGGAAGAAAAGTTGTTTTAGATGGAAGAACTTTAAGAAATAATGTTGAAGTTGCCAGAGCTTTAAAATATCTCCAAACTCCAAGAGGAGTTTTTATTAAACCTGAAGATAGTTTTCGCCTTCCTCCTCATCAAGTCACTATTATCTGTACTGGTTCACAAGCTGAAGAAGGTTCAGCTTTAATGAAAATTGCCTCTGGAGAACATAAATATTTCAAAATTATTCCTGGTGATACAGTTATTTTCTCTTCCTCGATTGTTCCTGGTAATGAAAGAATTATTCAAGAATTAAAAGATGATCTTCAAAAACAAGGAGCTAAAATTTATCATTATCAAATGATGGATATTCATGCCTCAGGTCATGCTTTTGCTGATGAAATTAGTCTTTTTATTAATTTAGTGAAACCAGAATATTTAATGCCAATCCATGGTCATTATTTTATGTTAAAAGCTGTTGAGGAAATTGATAAAAAGACTAATTTCATCAGCAA
>Ga0079992_124440_pt1 | contig 15672 bp, 8 predicted proteins | sample FaiFalFF_MnMetaG_3_FD_69197 | JGI IMG/M metagenome (GOLD analysis project Ga0079992, IMG submission 69197) | Freshwater microbial communities from Yellowstone National Park, Wyoming, USA - Fairy Falls B (FF_Mn_B) MetaG (SPADES assembly) (version 2) | ecosystem: Environmental > Aquatic > Freshwater... | reverse complement strand
AAAATTTGGTGCCAGGGCGCGGAGTCGAACCGCGGACACCCGGATTTTCAGTCCGGTGCTCTACCACTGAGCTACCCAAAATCAAAAAATCGGTAATTTTTTGGGCAAAATCGCCCATTTTGGGCTTTTAAGAATGGCGGGTGTGGAACGCAAAGTGAAAAATCCTGTGGACTTGTGAAGGAGGTGTTCATTAATGGGTGTGTTAGTGGAGTTCAGTCTCGCGGACTCACCTGTGGCGCAAGACTTCGATGCAGCAATCGATGCTTTCCTGCTGTCACGAAAAATCGCTAATTGTGGTGAACGAACTATCGAGTCTTACAGAGACCGTTTGCGCAAGTTCGCTGAGTTTTGCAAACTGCGCAACGAAAAGCCACGAACAATCTCTAAGGAAACTATTCTCGCCTACTTGAATGCGAGACTGAAACAGGTTAAACCGCAAACTGTCAACTGCGAGTTCCGTCACATCAGGGCATTTGTCCGCTGGCTTTACAGTGAAGGCTTCAGAGAAGATGACCCTACTCGAGACATCCAGAAACTTAAGGAACCAACTTACTACCCAAGAACTTTGTCCGACGAACAAGTCATCGCTATCGTCAATGAAATCTCGAAAGAAATCAACTCGTTTCTCGGCTTGAGAGACTTAACTCTCGTTTGCCTATTGCTCGATACTGGAGTTCGCATTAGCGAAGCCTTAAATATGACCATTTCCGATGTAGACTTGGCTTCTGGATTCATTCGTGTCGTAGGTAAAGGGAGCAAGGAACGCTTCGTCCCTATCGGCGACAGCATGAAAGTTTTGTTGCAACGCTACTTGATGCGGCGAATGGCAATTAGGAATGCCGGAGATAGACTTTTCATCACGACTTTAGGGACACCATTGGATCGGCAATATGTGCGGAGGCGGTTGGTCAAATGGGCGAAGCAAGCGGGTATTACTGGCGTTCGAGTTTCACCGCATACTTTCAGGTTCACTTTTGTCCGCAAATGGCTTCAATCGGGTGGTGACAGTTTAGTGCTTCAACGCATATTAGGACACTCAAGTCCAGCGATGACGGCATATTATGCCCGCTTATTTGCAACTGACCTACAAGCAGCGCACAGGCGACACAGCCCAGTTGATGCCCTTTCAGTAGCACTGAAGTTGCCAAGACAAAGAATACGATGAGATCATAGCCTCTTTGTTACTCTATTACACTCCTTCATGCAAGTCGGGTAAGTCAAGGAAGCGCCTGTCTATGTGTAGCAAATTGGCCGTCTTTGGAAATTGTTTTTGGTTTTGATAGTGTTGGTTCATTTCTAAAGTGCTTGCAAGCCAAAATGCCCTTGCACCGTAAACCCGAACAGCCATTTCGATAGCGAAGGGATAACCGCTATGTACCAATTCAGGCTGTGCACCTAAAGGTTTAAGCTGGTCGCTAAGCCATTGCTCTATTTGTCTATAGTTAGGGTCATTTTGGGTTGCTGGGACAGTAACAGCAAAGAAGCGTTGGTATTCAGCCATACCAACTCCTACGTCTGGCGCGCTCCAGAAGGGCTTGCAGATGTTTAACATCGTTTGCATTAAAGCCTCAATGCGCCATCTTTGTTCGTCCTGCCTTCGCTTCTCCTCAATGACCATGAAAATACTCAAAGGTTTCTGAAAGGCATCCCTAAGCTTCTCTCCAACAACTTTTGCCATTTCGCTTAATATTTCACTTAATTGCTTCTCCGTCAAGTTTTGAAGTAACTGCTCAAGGTCGCTGCCTAACTTCTGCCACAAATCATTCGAGTATGTGGCAGGGTCAACAGCTATGCGATTTAGGTAGGTTCTAAACTCATCGGGTGAGATGACCCATTGGTCAAGGACATAAGTTGAACCTGTTGAAGTCGTCCGAAGTTTGGTGTTTAATCCTTCCGCACACTGCTTCACTATTTCATTTAACTTGCCTATACCTTGCTCCAGTTGTCTCTCCCATTCTTCCAGTTGGCGAAGCAAGGGTTTTTGACCTTCAATTGGTTTGTCACTCTCAATGATTTCCAGCGCTGCCTGTCGCGCAACGGACAGAATTTCGGCATTCCCATATTCTTGTAGTGCATTTAAAGCCTCATCCATCGCTTTCTCATCGGCGCGACCCCAAGCTTTGATTATGCCTATACTTCTCAGGAACGCTACATTGTTGCTGATAGTGTTTTCTAAAGCGCCTTTTCGGTTTTGTTCGTAATCTTGCTGCTCATTCAACAACTCGTTTCTAACAGTTGTGAACACTGTTATCAATTCACTGATGAATTGTTGCGCAGCCCTGAAACCCCTTTGGCGAATGATTTCGCTTACTCTGTCGCGAATTAGATTAATGGCATCTCGAAGAATTTGGACACGACTCTCATAAACCAATCTCTCGGAGTTTGGCTTTAACTCCGTCCTGATGCGGTTCATCTCATTTTCAATCCAACTGGCTACATAATGTGCTTGTTTAAGTTCACCACCACCTGCCTCCTTTTCCAGTTCCTCACGAGTTCGGGTAAGGCTGTAGGTCAGAAACTCTCCGCTCATTGACAGCAATCGTTCCAGTAAATCATTTCGGTTACCTCTTTCGTCCAATTTGTTGGCTTTAAGGAAACTATCAACTTCGTTACTTAACTCTTTGGCAGTGAAAACTTGTCCTAAGGCATGGTCGTTGATGAAAGAATAAAGTCGTTCAAGGACACCATGCTCCAATAACTCAACTATAGGGACAGAAAGGGCGGTCATACCCAAACTATGAATTAACCGCACCTTTTTTGTTTGCGGGCAAGGGAACCTTTCCAATGCTTCCGCGATGTCATTATATGTTGTCCGTATCCGCGAGCCAACTGGTGAGCCTATATCCACTAACAAGCTACGCGCCGCCATCTCAAAAACTTCCATCTTGCTCATCAACATTCGCCCACCAGCAGTTCCCCGTTCCAAAACAAACACTTCATCATAAACGGGTGCGCTAACGGTAATATCGTTCATGTTGGGATAGCGGAAAGTGAAAGGTTGTTCTTGAAGAGCGTTGCTATCGCAAAAATGTTCGAGTTCCTTCAAAGCTGCATAAGCGTTGGCTTGGATGATAGAAAGGAAACTCTGACTGGTTCGGAAGAATGCTTCATTTATGAAAACAGAAGGTAAGTAAAAGTAACCAATGATACGAGGAGTGGTATCAGGAGCAATTAATTTGAATAAGTGACGAACCAAGACAGCTATATCCAAAAAGAGTGAAGAACCCGTCCCACCACATAAGCTGCCCACAATGTAGATGTGTGATCTATTGGTTTCTACTTGTATGTTTTGGGCTTGAGCTCCTAATTTCACCTCAATTTCTGGACGAATTTGCAAAATAGCGTCAAGAGTGCTTCTAAGCTTTTCCCTAACTTTTTCAAGGGAAGCAAACAAAGCAAACCGACCGACAGGTCGAGTTCCGCGTGCTCCTGTGGCGTTTATCAAAATGGAGACAGGCAATGACTCTGGAATCCAATCTTGCAGTTTTCCTAATTCTCCTATACCCTGTTTAGCCTGCTGGAAAATTTGTTCTGGGTTGTTGATTGAGAGAAGGACTTTTTCCTCATCAGTTACATCTGCAAGTTCAGGTTCACTGGCGAAGGCATTTTGGTCGGTATCCATTACCAGAAACTTAACCATTTGGTTAGCACCGTATCGGATTTGCATCAATCGTTTCACCCGCCTCGCCGTCCAAGTTCCACTTCCGCCCAATCCTATGACCAGTGTGGGAGCGACATGGATGGTTTGGGCTACTTGCAATTGACCTGCAACATCCTCAAGGACACGGCGAATTTCAGTTTGAGCCATCTTTACTCACCTCCATTAAGGTTTGATTTGCTACAATATTTTAGCCCGCGAATTGATGCCATTGCAATAGCCAGTATGCTAACGCTAACAGCGCCAACACAAGGAAAAGAAATCGCCAAATAGTGTTGGGGAGCAAGCGATGCCAAAATTTTGGTTTCTCTCGTAACGGTTCTGCTCTTTCGTAAACCAATTTCCCCTCTCCTACCAAACACATTTCTCTTTCTTTCAACTCCAGTTCCCGCTGCGGAATTGGGCTACTTTGTCGCCTCAAATCTGGCTTATCCCCCGATATTTGCCTGATTTTCACCCTCTTCTCGCCAAGGGCTGCTTCAAACTCCAATTCACCTTCTCGCTTCTTTTCATCAGGTTCAAGAACGATTTCCCTCCCATTAAACCTCAAATGATGGCGGTATCTCAACGGCGGTTCTTTCGGCGGTAAGGCAAGGAAGATAAGGAACAAAAATGCGGCTGCAGCAAGCCAAAAGTAACCCAGCTTGGTGACCCTTACCTCAACAATTTCGCTCTCGCTGTTTAAGGTTTTACCATCCCTTTGAACTCTGACCATCACAACTAATCGGTAAGTTCCACGCTTGGGAAAGTTGATATTAGCCGTCAAGAGTGAACCCTTGCGGTTCAATGGTAATTCCTTCCTCCACCCTTCGCCTTCCACCTTCACTGAAGCCTTCAAAGTTTCATCCCTTTCCTCAAAAGGCTTCTCCAAAACCAAAAGTCTCGCCCTAAAAGTTGTCTTGCCCTTGATCTCGCTTCCTGTCTCAGGTTGCGTTATGCGGGCATAAGGGACAGGGACAACTTTGAAAGCGACAAAATCTGACCAAAACTCTCTGGTGAAAACTTTTCCCTCGCGAACTATGTCCGCTTGAGCCCTAACCCTGACCTGATACTCCCCCACCTTAGGTGGTCGGTAAAGGGTGGTGTAAGTTCCATCCTCGCCTTTTTCGTCACCGTGAGTTCCATCGTCCCACATGGGAACAGTGTCAATGAGTTTCCCACCCGAAAAGACTTGACCAGTCAAAAACAGCCGAGCAACTTCGCTTTGCTTCGGGACAATCTTCTCCTCGCCCTTTAAAAACTCACCTTTCAAAGTGATTTCAGGCGCATTTTGTGCCCAGCCGAAAATGGAATTTGGCAGCGGAGAAGTTATCTGAACTTTCCATTCCTGCGCTTTCAACGGCGAAACCAAAAGCAAAACCAACCAAAGCCACTTACATTGCCGCCGCAAATCTCATCACCCCACATTCAGCACTATGATAGGATGCCACTGTTCAGGGACAGTTTGCCATGACCACCGCCACCTCTTGACACCATCGACTTCATCCATTTGCAGTGCGACGAAAAAGTAAGTTCGCCCACCGAAAGTGAAGCCTTGAAAACTTTCTGGCATGTCTTCAGCGCCCGCAATTCCCAAGCCAACATTCCTTCTATCTCTGTCCATCACCAGCACGACTTCAGGGACAGTCTCTTTCAACGCTTTCAGCAAAGTGATAGCAGCAACGATAATATCGCCAGCAGAACCGCACCGCTCATAGAAAGTTTCCAGAGCAAACTTTGGCTTCCCTGCCTTTTCATCGGCGTCAAAACTTTCCAGCAAAGCCAAAACATTTCGGCAGCGTTGAAAAGGCGTCCACTTTCTTTCCTCGTGGATTTCGTTCAACGCTGCTGCCAAAGCCACAACCTCTGGCGTTCCCAAGTCAGTTCGGATGAACCTAATCCAGTCGCTTTCCGTTTCTCGTTGTCGTGGTCGTTGTTCCACCTCACCCAACCGCGAAGGGTTGAAAGCGATTTGCAAAGAGAAATTTTCAGGCTGTCTTTCTGGGATAGGCGCAAAACTCCAACTGTAAGTGACCACATCACCCTGCAACTTCCTCAACTGTTCAACCTCAGCAGCCAAATCAGCAGGGACAAGGTTGATTTCCTCCCTCGGGAAGCGCTCTATTCTCTTGGTGGCAGCCAATGCACTTTCAATTCCAGCAAGAAGGGCAAGTTCAATGATGCCAGCCTTGCGGAAAAGGACGAGCGGGACGATAACTGCAGGTGCAATCCACAAAATTTCCCTCTGCCACCTTTCCAAGCCAGCCCTGTCGGTTATGCTTTGGACAAACTCAATCAAATTTGGGTCAGCGAGATTTCTAATCAACCAAGCCGCCAAACCTAAGCAGATGCCTGAAGTGACCGCTGCTGCCACAGCAACTCTCCAATCCAGTCCCGTTATGGCGCTTACGAGCCTCAACCAAACAGTGGTCTCAGGTTGTTGGTGCAGCCACCAGTGAATGAGAAGCAGCAAGGGCAACGGGAAGAAAAATAACGCCACCCACAAAACTGTCCCAGCAAAAACAGGCGACGGCACATCATGCGGGTCATAAAGGACTTCTCTAAGCCCTCTAACTCTTTCCGCCATTCCCTTCACCTCAGGCGAGTTTCATTTTGTCCGCAAATACTGTCTTGCCTCACGCTTCACCCTTGTCCTCAATTCGCCCCAGTCTCAAGAAACCTGCGATGGCTGGCATAGTTAACTTCTTCCATTGTTGCTTGTAAGTGTCGCCGAACCGCTCCCGAAGAGTTTCTTCCAGCAAATTGTTCAGTGCATCTTCACCATCGGCATGCAATTGCCATTGCAACCATTCATTGGCGTGAGACCACAAAAATGCCCTCACCTGTTCGTAGCAGTTTCTGATTTCACCCTTCACCTTCTCATGATTTTCGTGTGGCTTCAGGTAGAAACTCAGCCTGCGCATTTCATTCCCTTGCAATCTCTCTCTCCAAATCCCTTCCGCTGCTTCAGCGATTTTCCCTTCGGCTGTCCCGTCCTTTATCCGGTTGCACCACTCAGAGAAAGTTTGGATGCCTGCACCTTTCAAAACTTGCTGCCACATCTCCAACCAATTTTGCCCTTTCATCCTTTCGTCAATGATTGGCTTCAAATCTGACCACGAACGGATGACAGCCCTTGTCATTGGGTTATCTTCTGCGTTGAAGGCTTCAGCCCTTGCTTTCCAGTTTCCCCTCAACCTTTCCATCCCTTCTCTGGCTTCCCTGTTCATACCCGCTATTGACTTGACTGCGCCCAAGAAGTTGCGTTGGATGCTTTGAAGCAACTGCAAACCCAACTCGCGAAGGACAGAGTTGATCTCCCGTTGAATGGCATCAAGGACTTTATCTTTCGCTTTCTCAACCCTTTCATGCGCCTCCCGCAGAATGTTGAAGCCACCTGTGACAACACGAAGGAAAGCGAGAAAGCCCATCGCACCGATAACAGCAGGTATATGCCAAGGCTCAACGAACGGAAGGAAATTTTTCAGCCAGTTGGCTAAAAATCCCGAGAGAAAACTCCATCGTGCCAAAGCGAATGTCACATAAGCGATGACAGCAGCGGAAAGCAGAATCCGAGCCAAGACAGCGTTTGGGTGCGGGACTTCCATTAACGCTCTCTCCAACTCCTCATAAGCCTTCCCAACTTCAGCCTCTTCAATGCCCCTTGGGATTTGCGGGTCATCGCACCTCCAACCCTGCAAGTGCTTCGTCATTCGGTCCATCAGTTTCTCCACCGTCTCAAAAACGCTTCTCCCGTCTTTGACAATCTCGTCCAACACGCTTTCAAAGGATTTCGCTGCTTCCCTTTGTTTCTCTTTGGCATTTAATTGAATTTTCTGCCACCAAAAATCACGAAGCAGCAATCGCCACATCATCTCGTAGTCAGCCAACCTGTCACGCCACCGCCACCATGGGACACCGCTCAACTCCATCCGAACCAGACCAGTCCTCAAAGCCACCTGAAAAACTCTTTCCGGAAGTTCATCCCTCTCAACTTTCGCCTCAGCAATTTCCTCAATGCCAACAAACAAACTTTGCCAAAAAGCGTTTTCGTCAAAAATCTCGACCAACTTCTGCTCCCATTCGCTTTGCCTTGGGTGCGGTTGCTCGCCTATCGCTTGGCTTGAGAGTTGATAGGCAAGGTAACAACCTGCAGCCTCAGAAATTTGCGTCAGCGGGACATAAATCAAGCCAACTCCAACAGTGCACAAGTTCGGTCTGCCGTAGAAGGAAAACAACCAATGTTCATCAACTTCTTCGTAGGGCGCTAAGGCAGCAAGCAGAAGGAACCGCAAGATAACGGGCAAATCCGCTTCCTTGACAGTGCTCCCGTCGCTTCGGTATCGGTGCAAAACGACGATGTTAGTGAAAGTCAAACTCTCTGCCTCTCTCTGCCAGTCCTGCAAGGGAATGGACGAAAGGTTAGGTCGTTCGCCACCTGTGGTGACTATCGCCAGAACTTGAACTCCGACATCCAACTGCTTTGATGCATCACTCAATGACTTCAAGACTGTCAATGCTGGCTGGTTAAGGCATGTTGGTGGCATCAGCAAAATGACTCGCCTGTTCAATCTCTCAACGCCCACAATCTCAAAACCGCTTCCACGAACTTCTTCCAACCTTCTCGCTTCCGCAATAGTTTCCAACCATCGCCTCAGCCCATCAGTCAGGTTGCTTCCGACGATCTCGCCTATCTTTTCTGTCAAGTCAGTCAATTTCTGCTCATCTGCCATTCCAAACCTGACGATAGGGCAAACTTGTCGGTAGTATTCCGAAAGCCGGAAACGGACATCTTCCAAGACCTTAGCCATTTCATCGTTGCCACTACCATCCTCCAGCCCAATCACCATTGTCGGCGCATATTTCAGCGCCATCAAAATCACCCCTCGTCAGTTGCCCTCGCATCCGCTAAGTCAATTATTGCACTTGGCTGCTCAAGGTTCTAATCCAGAGTTTCCAAGTAGGTGACCAGTTGTTGTGCCCAAGCCATCAGTTCTCCGCCACACTTGTTGCAATTCTCTGCAGGATTTGGCGGTGAAGATTGGGAAAGCAGTTGACCGGCACGCTCAACCAACTCCTCAACTTCGCGAAAATCCCAAACACCAACTGACCTGACGAAACAGCGAAAAGGGAAGTAAGCGTTTCCCAAACTTGACACAAGACCTTTCTCGTCAAGGGAAAAGTAAATCAGCACCAGATGCCCGACTTTGATTGGCGGGTTTTGTCTCGCAGCGAGGAGGGCATAGGCATTAAGTTGGGCTTCGTAAAACTTTTGGAAACTCCCACCCGGTTGGCTCAGTTTGTAGTCAGCAATGACGAAAGTTCCATCTTCAAGTTCCCAAAGGCTATCGGGACGCCCACTTAACCTGAAACCCCTCACATCCGCCTGCCAATTTGTCGGTTCAATCACCCTTTGAACTCGTGGCAAATCAGGCAGAACTTCCTTCAGCGGGTTATACAGCCAGTCGGGCAACTCCCCTTGCTGATGAAACAAGTCCGATATGACGCCTCTAATGAAATGGTCAAACTGGTTAATGAAGCGGGCAAAGCGAGTTTCGTAGAGAGTGCCTTCTGGGATTTTGTGTTTTTGGAGAAGCCAAAAGCACCTTGGGCAAAAGTCATCAAGAACCAACCGACCCAACTCCTTTGCTTGCAAACTCAACACTGACATTCGCCTCACCTCGCACGCATTTGACTTGCTTTCCTAAGTCCCGACCGAACTCCAAATCAACTTTGCTGGCTTGATACCTTCTACCCGTCAATCCCTCGTCTTCCTCTCTATCTCAACCAAGCAGTCAATGATTTGACCTCGCATGGATGCGAGTCGGTTGTAAACGCCGAAGACTTGAACCAACGAACCAATTCGTGGCGAGCCTGAAGAAGTGATGACCGTTAGAACTTCTTTGCCGTCAGCGATGACAAAATAGCCTGCACCCAAAATGTCAGCACCTTCAACAACTTTGCCCTGAACCAAAACGGGTTGACCGTTGTATCTTGTGGCTTCGTCCCTGATTTGACCGATGGACAGGACTTTCGTTGGCTTTTTGACCTCATCAAAACCGATTTGCCTTCTCTCCCACTCCTCAACTCCGATGACGCTTGCAGCGCCAATTTGCAAGGCTTTCCTTACCCTCCCTTTCACCCTCAAAATCGCGCCCACATCGGGAGTTTCCCTTTGCGTCGCCACTGTTATGGCTGAACCCTTCTCGTCCTGAAGAAGGTAAAAGCCGACACCTCCGATGCTCAAAGCGTTGATGACCTGACCGCTCAAAATCACGACTTTATTGTTGAACCTGTCTGGGTTTCTGATGACGGTTGAAGGTTCAGTGGCGAAAACTTTTGTCCTCTGGATGCAACTTCTCCCAACCAACACCAAAAGTGCTAAAACGATGGCAGCCAAAGCAATCCTTTGCCAATTCATCAACATCACCGACCTTTTTAGTTGCAAGTTTGTGGGTTGCAAATTTTGACCATCCACCACTCACTACTCGCCATTCGCCACTCGCTGCCGTTTTCACGAAAAGCGATAGGCGCAACTTCGGCACAAACGGACGGCGACTTCAGGGAAAGAGTTGCCACATTGGATGCAACGACCATCGTCGCAGGACGAACAAATGCGCGCCACAACTTCAGGGAAAGGGTCTCCGCAGTTGAAGCATTTCCCTTCGTCACAGGAACGGCAAACCCTTGCCACCCGATCGGCAAAGGAAGCCCCACACAAAATGCACTTTGTCGTTGTCATCCTTCGTCACCTCCAGCCCTCATTGTTTTTCATCGTGTTTGTTCAAGGCGAACCGCCGTTCGCCCCTGCTACATGGCAGACACAGTGGTCTGCCCCTACCATTCGCTATTCGCTGCCGTTTTTTTCCTGTCGCCAGTCGCTAATCACCAGTCGCTGTCTTTCTCACCATTCGCTACTCGCCATTCGCTATTCGCCGCCGTTCTCGCTACTCGCCACTCACCACCCTTGCGATTTCTTCTTTCCTCTCAGGATACAACTGATGCAGCAACCCACAGGCTTTGTAGGCGAACTCCAATGACCAACCGCACAAGGGAAGCAACCTCAGGAAACCTTCTTTGCTCCTTCCATCCCCTTGCTTTGCCCGCTCCGCCAACGCCTGAAGGACGGATGGCAACCCTTCCGTTCGCACCGCCATCTCCCGTTCCACGATGCTGACCGCCCCTTCCACTTCCCCTGCCTTCGCCATCTCTACCGCAATCGCAATCAATGCCCTTGCCCGCTCCCTTGCCCACCCAATCCCTTCCGCCACCTTCAAGGCATCTTGCCACAACGCTTCGTCTTGAACCCCTGCCTTCCCCATCCCTTCCGCAATCGCAATCAATGCCCCTGCCCGCCACGCTACCCACTCAATCCCTTCCGTCACCTTCAAGGCATCTTGCCACAACGCTTCATCTTGAACGCCTGCCTTCCCCATCCCTTCCGCAATCGCTTCCAATGCCCCTGCCTGCCACAATGCGTGAATCCATACCGCCGCTTCTAAGGCATCTTGCCATAACGCTTCGTCTTGAACCCCCGCCTCCCCCATCCCTATCGCAATCGCTTCCAATGCCCCTGCCCGATACCATGCATCAATCCATACCGCCGCTTCTAAGGCATCTTGCCACAACGCTGCGTCTTGAACCCCCGCCTTCCCCATCCCTATCGCAATCGCTTCCAATACCTCTACCCGTTCCCATGCATCCTCAATCCCTTCTGCCACCTTCAAGGCATCTTGCCACAACGCTGCGTCTTGAACCCCCGCCTTCCCCATCCCTATCGCAATCGCTCCCAATGCCTCTACCCGTTCCCATGCATCCTCAATCCCTTCTGCCACCTTCAAGGCATCTCGCCACAACGCTTCGTCTTGAACCCCCGCCTTCCCCATCCCTTCTGCAATCGCTCCCAATGCCCCTGCCCGCCACTCTGCCCACTCAATCCCTTCCGCCACCTTCAAGGCTTGGTCAAAAACTTCTTTTGCCCAATCTGTCATCCCTGCCTTCCCCATCCCTATCGCTATCGCTCCTAATGCCCTTGCCCGCTCCCTTGCCCACCCAATCCCTTCCGCCACCTTCAAGGCATCTTGCCACAACGCTTTGTCTTGAACCCCTGCTTCTGCCATCCTTGCTGCAATCTCCCTTAATGCCCCTGCCCGATCCCATTCCAACTTAATCCTTTCCGCCGTTTCCAGGGCATCTCGCCACAACGCTTCGTTTTGAACTTCCGCCTTCATCATCCCTTCCGCTACTTTCAATGCTTGCTCAAACAACCCTGCCTTCACCATCCCTTCCATTATCGCTTCTGATACCTCCGTTCGCACCCATGCATCCACCATCCCTTCCGCCACTTTCAATGCTTGCTCAAACAACCCTGCCTTCACCATCCCTTCCGCTATCGCTTCCAATGCCTCTGTTCGCACCCATCCTAACTCAATCCCTTCCGCCGTTTCCAGGGCATCTCGCCACAACGCTTCGTTTTGAACTTCCGCCTTTACCATCCCTTCCGCTATCTCCCTGAATGTCCATGCCTGCTCCCATGCATCTTCAATCCCCACCGCCGCTTCTAGGGCATTTCGCCACAACTCTTCGTCTTGAGCTTCCGCCTTCACCATCCCTTCCGCCACTTTCAAGACTTGTTCAAAGCCTTCTTTTGCCCCTTCCACCATCCCTGCTTCCGCCATCTCCATTGCAATCGCGCTCAATGCCCTTGCCCGCCACCATGCATCCTCAATCCCTTCCGCCACCTTCAAGGCATCCCGCCACAACGCTTCGTCTTGAACCCCTGCCTTCCCCATCCCTTCCGCAATCGCTCCCAATGCCCTTGCCCGCTCATTTGCCTTCTCAATCCCTTCCGCCACTTTCAAGGCATCCCGCCACAACGCTTCGTCTTGAACCCCTGCTTTTGCCATCTCTCCCGCAATCTCCCTCAATGCCCTTGCCCGCCACCATGCATCCTCAATCCCTTCCGCCACCTTCAAGGCTTGGTCAAAAATTTCCTTCGCCCAATCTGTCATCCCTGCCTTCGCCATCCCTTCTGCAATCTCCCTCAATGCCTCTGCCCGCTTCCGTGCCTCCTCAATCCCTTCCGCCACTTGCAAGGCTCGTCCGAAAACTTCCTTTGCCCAATCTTCCATCCCTGCCTTCGCCATCTCTTCCGCAATCGCAATCAATGCCCTTGCCCGCTCCCATGCATCCTCAATCCCTTCCGCCACCTTCAAGGCATCTTGCCACAACGCTTCGTCTTGAACCCCTGCCTTCCCCATCCCTTCTGCAATCTCCCTCAATGCCTCTGCCCGCTGCCATGCCCTCTCAATCCCTTCCGCCACTTTTAAGGCATCTCGCCACAACGCTTCGTCTTGAACCCCTGCCTTCCCCATCCCTTCTGCAATCTCCCTCAATGCCTCTGCCCGCTTCTCTGCCACCTCAATCCCTTCCGCCACTTTCAAGGCTTGGTCAAAAAGTCCTTTTGATGCCCAACTTGCCGCCAACTTCCTTTTGCTCTGATCATCCAGCACCAAGCCTGTCACTTCTATTGCCCCTTCCACTTGCTCTATCTCGCCCAGCAAAAACGCTGCCATCTCTCCTTGCCAATCTTCCCTCACCATCGGTGACTCTCCTAACTTCGTCAACCTTGCTCCTTCCCAACGCTTCCGAATTTCGTCCAGAAAACGCTTCGCCCAATCTCGTTCCCCTTCGCTTTCCGCCACCCATGCCAAAAACAAACTCCAAAGCGTGCCCAATTTGTGGTTTCGCTTAAAGACAATATCCGTCGCCAACTCTAACGCCCTATCCCGATGCCCTCTCTGCCACGCCTGCAAGGGCGTCTCTTCTTGCGCCCGCTTGGCGTGCTCTATCAGCAACCTCGCCATCATCGGCGCATCTTCCAACTGGATGGCAGCATCAAGGGCAAGTTGGACGGTCTTCAAAGGCAGGTTTGGTTCTTTGGGAAGGTATTCGGTTTGGGCTTGTTTGAAATCGGAGTCAAGGGCAAGTCGGCACAAAGCATTATAGGTCATTTGCTCATTGGTCATTCGCCATTTGTCATAAAGGTGCTCAGCATAGTGGCGCAGGATGTAACGGTGCAGGGATGGCTCTTGAGAAGCCAACGCTTTCCAATCTTCGCAAACCTTCAGCCACCGCCTTTGCGCCCAGTTCCGATCTGGTTTGACCGTTTCGCTCTTTAACAAGTGTTGGCGGAAGGAATCATGGTAAATTGTCCAACCTGATTCACCATCAGAGGTCGGTCGTTGCTGAAGCATCAAGTGCCCATGCTTCAACACCTTGCGGAACACATCGTCCCAATCGGGTTCATTAGCAAGGTGATGAGGTTGCAGAAGGACTTTCATCGTCCCCTCGGTGATTGGTTCTTTTGCCCACGCCAGAAGGCACACCAGTGGCGTCAGCACTCCTCCCGCACTGTGCACCCTAAGCCGCTCCAGCAACTGCTCGTAGTAGTCCTCCAAACTCTTAGGCAACTTCTCTTCATCCCAGACCGTCAATCGCCCTGCCTTTAAGTCCTCAATGACCATCCGCACATACAAAGGCAACCCTTCCGACTTATCGGCGACGGCTTCTATAAAGCGATTACGCTCGCCGTCGTCCCGCTTAAAAAGGTCATACTTCAGCCGTCCCAGATGTTCTACAAGCATCGCCCGAGTGGCTTGTTCGTCCAAAGGCGGAAGCCCATCTGGAAAGACCCACTCTGCGCCTCGGCTTTTCAGGGCTTCTTCTAAATCACCCTCGCTTCGTCCCGCACAGACCCAAACGATGCGTTCCCTTACCGTCATGAAAGGCACATTCAGGAACTCCCGCTCATGCCGATAAATCTCGTCCAAACCGTCCACCAGAAAGAGCACCTTTTTCCCAGTCTCTTTAACCGCCTTTTCCAGTGCTTCCACCAACTGCTGTTGGCGGTCGGGAAGCCTGGGTTCTGGCTTTATCTCCCGATTCAACTCCGCTTGCAACCGTTTGAGTGCGGTTTCCAGAAACTCCATCGTGGAACAACCTGCTTGACCATAGCGGAAGAAGTAGGGAATGACGATGTAGTGTTGGGTTTGACCGATGTAGTCCTGCATGAGTTTCGCCATCAATGCCGATTTGCCAATTCCCGGCTTGCCCGAAATCCAAAGGACGCCTTTGCTCGTTCTTTTGATGGCATCTTTGACTTGCCTGATGTGCTCCTCCCGACCGACGAAAACTTCCGTCAACTCCCTGACCTGTTCGTCCCAAAGTGTTTGGATGCCTTGCGCCTCGGCTTTTCTCCTTCGCTGTTCACGCCACTCTTCCAGTCGGAAGATGTCCTGAAAGCGTTGATAGACATCTTCTCCCAAATAGCTGAAGACGGCTCTATTGCTGAAAGGGATGCATTCCAAGTAGCCTCGTTCGCTTAGACGAAAGTAAATTTGTGGGGCGACTTCTCCCAGTCGTTCAAATTCGTAGCGCTCCTCCCGCCATTGCAGGATGTCGGTGAAGGCGTGGAGCGGGAAAAGGTCAAGCCCTTTGCCATCCCGCACCAAATAGACCCGTCCGTGTTCGGGAACAAAGGACAAGGGACGGTCATATTCAGGGAAAGAACCGTCGGCATCTGGCAAGCCTTTCAGCCAGACAATCTGCCCTTCCTTTGGGCAAGCGATAAGGTTGTAGTTGGCAAGGAAGGACAGTTCTTTGGCGAGCGATTCAAAGCGTTGCCGATGGGCGTTTAGCAACTCTTGGGCTTGCTCCTCAGGCAAGCGAGCACTGTGAGCGATGAGATTGCGCAAGGCGATGAGTTTCTCTTCAGGCTTGTCTTCACCACTTCCCAATGCAGGTAGCCACTTGTCCCGCACAAATAATGGCAATTCTGAGACAAAGCATTGCGGTTGCCCTCTTTCCTTTGGCAGGTTGTCAATCGCGATAGCGAGCAACTCCTTCCATGCGCCGAAGGTGGGTCGTTCCAGTTTTTCCGTCAAGGCATCTCGGACAGGTTCTGGGAATTCGCCTTTCTGGCGAAGGATGTCGCTGAGTGCGGTGATGGTGAAGAAGCGGGTGATGATTTCGGC